>ERZ1066133.322-NODE-322-length-23989-cov-31.889822_pt1 | contig 23989 bp, 23 predicted proteins | sample MGYA00382780_ERZ1066133 | MGnify/ENA primary metagenome ERZ1066133 (study PRJEB33369, sample SAMEA5778363) | biofilm metagenome | biome: Industrial cooling water; feature: Water cooling tower basin; material: Biofilm | place: United Arab Emirates | collected... | reverse complement strand
GCCCCCCTTGGCAAGGGGGGTTGGGGGGATCGGATCTCTGACGAACAGCGAAAAGTTTCGCTCTTAAGCCCCCCTTAGCAAGGGGGGTTGGGGGGATCGAATGCCTGATTACCAGCAAAAAGTCTCGCTCTTAAGCCCCCCTTAGCAAGGGGGGTTGGGGGGATCGAATGCCTGATTACCAGCAAAAAGTCTCGCTCTTAAGCCCCCCTTAGCAAGGGGGGTTGGGGGGGATCAACTCCTCTATCTGTTGGCAAACACCCTCTAAATTCTTCAAAACCTGATCGTTCGTAAACCGAATCACCCTCAATCCATAACCCTCTAAAATACTCGTTCTTTCCGCATCATAATCTTTGCCTTCATCGGTAAAATGACTCTCTCCATCAATCTCAATCACTAACCTCAACTTTGCACAATAAAAGTCAACAATAAAATTATCAATCGGTCTTTGCCTTAAAACCCGAAATTGAAACTTTCTCAAGTAATTATTCCAGAGCTTTTTTTCTGCTGGTGTCATGTTTTTCCGCAGTTGTTTTGCCCTTTCCACAAGTTGCGGATTATACGGTAAGTGAAAATACGTATCAAGTAAATTTTCTGGTTTAGTCATTTGTGCCATATTGATACGTAACCTCCTAAACCTCAGATGCATTTGGAGAGAACAGGATTATTACCCTCAATTAAGAGGTAATTGGACAGTACTACTATAACACTAGAAAAAAGCGCGATCGATACTTGCTAACGCACACGGGCAAGCGATCGCAACACTAACAAACTCTCGCAAGTTAGTTCCTGATTCGCCCAATAAGTCTCTTTTAGTAACGTAATTTGCTAGTTACAAATATTGCCGATTCGATCCCCCCTAGCCCTAACTCCCCTTAAAAAGGGGGGAACCGGATTCAAAATTCAAAGTCCCCCTTATTAAGGGGGATTTAGGGGGATCGAAAACGCTTAACCTCATAACTAGCAACTTGATTTAGTAATCCCCTAAAGGTCGTTAAAAGTCCATTTTATTGACTATTTAAATTTATTTCAACTCCCCAAACTTAGGCGACCACCAGTTGCCTTGCTTCGTTTTAAAGAATGCTACATCTTTACATTTATTTGGTCTAGTTTTGGGATTACAACATCGCAACATCACCTTTGCTTGACCGTCCTTAGTATACTCATAACGTTCTAGAGGCTGTTTACAAACTGGACAAGAATACTCGCTTAGGGATTCAGGTGTAGGGGCAGATTTACGATCGGATAATGGTAGTTCGTAAGTCTTGCTTTTAACATTTAAAAACATCACCGTTCCGCAACCACCTGTTTGGCGATCGCAACTAAGAAAATGGTCAGCTTTGAGCTTTTGAGACTTTGAGGCAACCTTGGTCATTTGCATCCCGCAGTTGGGACATTTAATATCTACTTGCTTTTCAGAAGATGGCGCTGAATTTTTACCGCGATTTTGCTTCGGTAAGCTTTGTTTTACCTTGGCAATTTCTCCCACAGCTTTTGCTAAAGCTGGGGCAAAATAATCGCGATTCCAACTGGTTAGATAGCGTTCCCAGTTGAGTTTTCCTTGAGCGATCGCATCTAATTCCTGTTCCATCTTGGCAGTAAATTCCGCTGCGATTAAATCCGGTAAAACCTGGGCTAAAAAAGCATCCAACTCCATCCCTAGCTGAGTCGGTTGCAATTTTCCCTTGGTTAATTCCACATATTGACGCTCTTTCAAAGTCTTAATTGTGGGAGAATAAGTACTAGGTCTACCAATCCCTTTACGCTCCATCAATTGCACTAATTTAGGTTCGGTATAGCGAGGCGGTGGTTGAGTTTGTTTTTTCTCGGATGCTGCTTGTTTCAGAGTTACCGCCTGTCCTTGTTGCACGTTTGGTAACTCGCTATCATTGCTAATATTGTTCCAATAAACGGTATAACCGGGAAAGATTAAAACTTGCCCTCTAGCTTCCCAAAAAGCAGTTCCAGATTGGGTAATAATTCTGGTTTTCGCAATTTGTGCTGCACGACATTGGGAAGCGACGGTACGATTCCAAATCAATTCATAAAGTTTAGCTTCGTCCCCATTTACCCGCGAGGAAAGTTGCTCTGGTGTTAGATAAACATCCGTCGGACGAATCGCTTCGTGCGCTTCCTGCGCGCCAGCTTTAGAACGATGTCGCGCTACTTTAGCGGGTACGTTATCTGGGTCATTTTGCTCTAAATATTGACGCACCGTAGCGCAAAATTGGTCAGATAACATTACCGAATCGGTTCGCATGTAGGTGATATAACCAGCCTCGAATAAAGATTGAGCAACCTTCATGGTAAATTCGGGTGCAAAGCGCAATTTTGCACCCGCCGCTTGCTGCAAGCTGGAAGTCGTAAATGGTGCAGGTGGCGACTGATTTACCGTTTTCTTTTCGACTTGTATGATTTGATGGGGATTCGATTTTGCGATCGCAACCAACCGATCTGCCTCTGCTTGCGAAGTTACCCGATCTGATTCCTGTACTGTATCGGTTTTAGTCGCTGCATCATCGGGTTCTGATGACTTTTCATCTTTCTTTTGGTTCCATTTTGCCCGATAAAAAGCTTTAAACCCTTCTACATACTCCACCCAAACTGACCAGTAATCTTGCGGGACAAACGTAATAATTTCCGTTTCTCTTTGGCACAGCAAATGCAGGGTAGCACTTTGCACCCTGCCCATAGATTTTGCCCCATTATTCAGCGCCCATACTAAATGCTTGCTGCCCTTATATCCCACTAATTTATCCAAACAATCTCTAGCACGTCCGGCGGCAATTAAATTTTGGTCGAGAGTTTTAGGATTGGCAAGCGCTGCCATTACAGCGGGTTTGCTAATCTCGTTATAAGTAATGCGAAAAGGTTGATTTAAGCGCAACTCTTGGGCTAAATGCCAACCGATGGTTTCCCCTTCCCTATCGGGGTCGGTGGCGATGTAAACTTCTGATACTTGCTGGACAACTTGCCTTAATTCCTTCAGAATAGAACGAGCGCGATCGCTTCTGGGAGAATAGCGACAGCGAATGCGATCGCCCTCTAAATCAAACCCTAAAGCATCTTCCCCATCATCAGCCAATTCTCGCACATGACCCATGCTAGCTTTAACAATCCAACCCGAACCCAAAATCTGACCTAACTTTTTTAATTTACCAGGAGATTCGATTAGTAAGAGCTTTGTCATATTGCTGCCATTCCATTATTTAATATCGTAAGACACCTGCACCAATCCAGAGTCAAAACTTTGAACTTTTTTCAACTCCAGTTTTGTTTCCAAACTGGCATCTTTCACAATCAATGGAATCCCATCTCCTAAAATAATTGGGTGAATGGAAAGAATCAGCTCATCCAGCAAACCATCTTTGATCAAATAATGAATAATCTCTGCTCCTCCAACTAACCAAATATCACCACCTGACCGATCGCGCAGCTTGTCAATAAAGCTTTTTATATCTTCATCCACAAATTCCACATCGTCATTTTTACCTTGCATAGTCCTGGAGAAAACAAAAACTTTCTTCCCCTTGAAAGGATACTCCTCAAATTCAAGACTTTGACGATATGTCTTACCACCCACGATTACAGTATCAATAGAATCAAAAAACTCAGCATAACCGTAATCAGCATCAGTAAATAGCCAATCTACCTCACCTGATGTCCTGGCAATGTATCCATCAAGACTAGAAGCAATGAACAAGCGGATTTTTCGCATATTGCAATCCTTCAATCGCGATGCTACCTATCATATCTCTTCTTTGCTCTTTCCTCTGCGTCCTCTGCGTCCTCTGCGGTTAATTTAATTAACGTAAGTTGCTAGTTACAAATATTGTCGGTTTGATCCCCCCTAACCCCCCTTCATAAGGGGGGAACCGGATTCAAAGTCCCCCTTATGAAGGGGGATTTAGGGGGATCTAAAATGCTTGACCTCATAACTAGCAACTTGAGTTAATTAGCTTTTCAATACACTCCCGACTATCATTTTTAGGATTGTTTACTTTTGCACTTACCGCATACGCAGTCATCACATCCGAACGATAAGGTTGCAACAAAGATTTCACCGCTTCAGGTTTTTGCTTTATATCTAACCATTGTTCGTAATCTTTTGGTTCAAGAATTACAGGCATTCTGTCGTGAATGGGACGTAAAATATCATTCGCTTCCGTCGTTATAATTGTACAAGAATTTATCTCCTCGCCTTCAGGACTTTTCCAATGTTCCCATAGTCCCGCAAAAGCAAATATTTTACCATCTTCCACCCGAAAATAATAAGGTTGCTTTTTACCGTTTTGCTGCTGCCATTCGTAAAAACCATCCGCTAGAATCAAACAACGCCGTTTCTTAAATGCCGAACGAAACGATGGCTTTTCGTCGATTGTTTCCGCCCTGGCGTTAATCAATTTAGCGCCCATTTTGGGGTCTTTTGCCCAAGATGGAATTAAACCCCAGTACAATAATTTACACTCGCGATCGCTTTCCGGCGCATTGTTCAAAATTGTCGCTACTTCCTGAGTAGGTGAAATGTTGTAACGCGGCGACACTTCAGGCACTGAGGTAAGATTGAATGAATCTGCGATCGCTTGCGCCAATTGAGCAAAACTAAATCGTCCGCACATATTTTTATCCTCCCGATTTCGCCAAAATTTAAAATGCTAAACCACCCAAATATCCCATGTTAAAATTATACGATTTTTTGCCATCCGGTAACTGTTATAAAGTTCGCCTTTTATTAACCCAACTAGGTATTCCTTTTGAAAGAATAGACATCGATATTCTCAAAGCAGAAACCCGAACGCCGGAATTTTTCAGTAAAAATCCTAACGGGCGCGTTCCGGTTTTAGAAACAGAGTCAGGGCAATTCCTCGCCGAATCAAACGCTATCCTATTTTACCTCAGCGCCAATACAGACTTTTTCCCCAACAACCATTTTGAGCAGTCGCAAGTACTGCAATGGTTATTTTTTGAACAATATAGCCACGAGCCTTTTATTGCCACTTCCAGATATTGGATATCTATCTTAGGGAAGGCTGAAGAATACCGGGAAGCGCTCAACCAAAAACGCCAACCTGGATATGCCGCACTCGCCGTGATGGAACAGCATTTAACCCAGCATAATTTTTTCGTTGGCGAGCGATATACTATTGCCGATATTGGTTTATTTGCATATACCCACGTTGCCAATGAAGGGGAGTTTGATTTAAGCAGATTTCCGGCAATTAATGCTTGGATTAAACGAGTGCAAGCGCAACCCAGGCACATCAGTATTAAAGAGTTATAAAATTCGGTCTTGCTAATTGCTAATTGCTAATTGCTAATGTAAAATTTTGGCTGACATTAGGCATTAGCCGCGAGATAACTAGCAACTTGGGCGATTAGCAAGAATGCGATCGCAATTCGCGGTACGCTTGTATTGCCTTTGAATTCAGTCAGTTTCACACTTTCGCCTTCGATGACCAATCTTCCATTAGACAGTGTAAAAACAGCTACCGCCAGCATGACGCAATCGGTAGAATCCCCAAGCTGGTCTAACTTACTGCAACAGCTACTAGATAAAGAATCCCTTTCCTGCGAGCAAGCGTCAGAGCTAATGCAAGGATGGTTAAATGAAGCAATTCCTAGAGAGCTATCAGGGGCAATTTTAGCCGCAATCCAAGCCAAAGGCGTTTCAGCCGCGGAATTAACCGGCATGGCTAAAGTTTTGCAAGCTCAATCTGTAGCAGGGACACAAAGCAATTCCAGCCCCACAATTGATACTTGCGGTACTGGTGGGGATGGAGCTTCAACATTTAACATTTCGACTGCGGTGGCTTTTGTAGCGGCAACGGCGGGTATTCCCGTCGCCAAGCACGGTAACCGATCTGCGTCTAGCCGGGTAGGTTCGGCGGATGTATTGGAAGCACTCGGAGTGAATTTGAGCGCACCTGGTGAGAAAGTACAAGCAGCATTAAAGGAAGTAGGAATTACATTTTTGTTTGCTCCTGGATGGCATCCAGCGCTGAAGGTAGTAGCACCATTACGGCGCACTTTGAAGGTGCGAACGGTGTTTAATTTATTGGGGCCATTGGTCAATCCCTTGCGCCCCACAGGACAGATCATAGGCGTATGCGATCCAAACTTACTATTAACTATTGCCCATGCTTTGCGCCAACTGGGAACGCAACAAGCGATCGTTTTGCACGGTAGAGAAAAGTTAGATGAAGCAGGATTGGCAGATTTAACAGATTTGGCTGTAATGTCAAAAGGTGAAGTACAAATATCTTCCCTCAATCCTCAAGAATTGGGTTTAAATTTGGCACCAACCGAGGCGCTGCGAGGCGGAGACGTAGTGGACAATGCCGCAATTTTGCGAAATGTCTTGCAAGGAAAAGCGACTCAGGCACAACTCGATGCAGTAGCTTTAAATGCATCGTTAGCATTTCAGGTAGGCGAATTAATCCCGATGGGAAATCACCCACAGGGCATTGCTCGCGCCAAAGACATTTTGCAAAGCGGGGAAGCTTGGTCGAAGTTGCAACAATTGGTTGAGTTTCTGAAGAGCTAATTGGTAATTGGTAATTGGTAATTGGTAATTGGCTTGAGTATAATTACTTACATCTTGCAAATATCTCAACTTGAAAGCTTAGAGTTTTCGTCAAGAAACAAGGGTTTCCAGGCTGGTTGATAATGGTGTAAGAGCTGAGATTACCTATTACCTATTACCTATTACCTATTACCTATTACCTATTACCTATTACCTATTACCTATTACCCGGTCGGATAACACCGGCGCGACAATCGCGCAACCAGATTTGAATTGCTTGACCGATAACGCCTTGACTGCTTTCCCTTGGCGCTGTAGGCGGGCGTTCATTTGAGTATAATCCGGTTTGGGAAAAAATCATTGCCAGTCGCCAACCGCTGTTAGTTTTAGTTAAAAATAGCCAGTGATATTGCTGGAGTAAAACTGGTTTATTGCCTACGTAGTGTCGTTCTAAAGTGGTAAAAAAAACTTGCTGAAGCTCTTCTGAATTAGAACCGGGTGCAGTTTGAGTATATTCACCGGGGCCAAGGGTGAGAGGTTCAAACTCTGGGCGTCCTGCTAAAATTACGTAACTGTAAACCTCAACGCTTCTACTGCGACGTCTTGCCCTTTGGGTGACGCGATTGGCATAACTAGGTAAGTCCCGCAGCAAGAAAGTAATTAATGTTTCTACGTCAGCGGGACAGGAAAAGCGAGAATTCTGATTACTGAATCCTGGGTGAGAGAAGACAAGCGAGACAAGAGAGACAAGGAAGATGAGAAAGAATCTCCTAGTTTTTACTTGTCTGGATCTGCTCACGCGATCGCCTGCTTTGCGAACTTGCCTATACGACTTTAAGCTAAATCTGCTACTTCTTGGCAAATTCGCCTGAAAGCTGCTGCTGGATCGCTGGCGGCTGCGATCGGGCGTCCGATTACCAGATAGTCGGCACCAGCTTTGAAGGCGGAGGCGGGGGTAAGCGATCGCTTTTGATCTCCCTTCTCCGCCCACTCAGGACGCACGCCTGGACAAACTAACACAAACTCATCTCCGCAAACTTGTCGCAATTGTTGCGCCTCCTGGGGCGAACATACAGCACCATCTAACCCGCTTTGTTTTGCCAGCAGCGCCATTTTCAAAGCATATTCTGGCAATTCTAAGGGAACTTTGAGGTCAAAGGCTAAATCGCGCCCGTTTAAACTCGTCAACAACGTAATGGCGATTAGTTTGGGCGGTTTTTGACCTTTTGCTGCTGCACCTGCCTCTACGGCTGTCTTAGCCGCCTCTAGCGCGCTTTTTCCCGCAGTGGCGTGGATGGTGATTAAATCCACACCATAACCTGCGGCGGCGCGACAAGCACCGGCGACGGTGTTGGGGATATCGTGAAATTTCAGATCCAGGAAAATACGCTTTTGGCGGTCTTTGAGGATACTAAGAATTTCGGGGCCAGTACTGACAAATAACTCTAGCCCGACTTTGAAGAAACGTACCTCGTGTAGTTGATCGATCAGAGCGATCGCTTCACTGACACTCGGTACATCCAAAGGCACTATAATTCGTTCTGCAACTGACATCGACTAAATTTCAGATGGGAGATTTGAGAGTCAACTAACAAAAAAGCCATTAGCTTCACGGCATCAGACGGACAAACTTACTTTTGCCAACCTGTAAAACCTTTCCCTGAAGTGTCTCAGGTGTATCAAAAGCGATGTTAATGTCGGTAATTTTTTCCCCATCTAGACGCACTGCCCCGGCTTGAATTTTTTCCCGCGATTCGCGATTGCTGGCACAAAGTTTGCTAGCACCGAGAAGGTTAACCAACTTGAGGGGAAACTGCACCGACGAAACCGAAAATTCTGGTAAAGATTGACTTTCCGTAGCCTTTTCGGCTTCTTGGGCAGCTGCTTCACCGTGGTATTGAGTTACGATTTCTGATGCTAGGAGTTTTTGGCGATCGCGCGGATTTGCTGGCAATCTATCCAAAGGCAGATCTGTCAGCAGTTCAAAATATTGCTCTAGTAAATTATCCGGAATTTTTTGCAACTTTTGATACATGTCGCTCGGATGTTCCCGACACGCCACATAGTTACCCAGGGACTTGGACATTTTTTGCACGCCATCTGTCCCAATTAAAATCGGCATCAGCATCCCAAACTGGGGTACTAAACCAAAGTGGCGCTGCAAATCCCGTCCCACGGCGATATTAAACTTTTGGTCGGTGCCGCCCAACTCCACATCAGCTTGAATTGCCACCGAGTCAAATCCTTGCATCAGCGGGTAGAGAAACTCGTGCAGGTAAATCGGGTTTTCCTTTTCGTAACGTTCGGCAAACCCTTCTTTTGCCAGCATCTGCCCCACCGTCATCGTCGCCAGCAACTCTAGAATCTTTGCCATATCTAGCTTAGATAGCCATTCCGAGTTATAGCGAACTTCCAAACGCCCTGGGGTATCAAAATCTAAAATTGGACGGACTTGATCGAGATAAGTTTGAGCATTTTTTGCTACCTGTTCCGGCGTTAGTTGCTGGCGCACTTCAGATTTTCCGGTCGGATCGCCGATACGTGCGGTAAAATCCCCAATAATAAGGACAGCTGTATGACCGGCATCCTGAAATGCTCGCATTTTCCGGACGGGAATACTATGACCTAAATGGATATCGCTACCCGTGGGGTCAATTCCCAACTTGACCCGCAGCGGTCGGTCGGTTTTAATTAACCGTTGAATTAAGTTCTCATCAGGATTGTCACTATCGGGTTTATCGGGAAAAATCTCGCTGACGCCGCGATGCAGCCACGAGAAGTTTTCATTCGTACTTGTAGATTGACGGGAGGCCATAGTTCAAAAATGCCAAGTTTGGTTTGCAAGGGTCTTTTTCGCCAGATATCTGGTAAACTCAACGACTGTCTGGTTAATTTCACCCTTCCAGGTTGACATCACAATTGAGTAACAGCCAGACTACTATAACTGCATTCATTGCCCAATTATCCATGCCACTGCGACCAAATTTGTCAAATGCGCCTCTTCCCCAATATATCCTCAGGCAGATGACTATAATTTTTTGGCAATATAATTCGGATTGGGGTGCTAGTATTGAATCCCACCACCAAAACAGAGTTTGAAATCTTACTGTCAAGATAATAAATCGGTTACTAAGTTACGCTTTATTTGATTTTTGGTTGTTTTCGTTGAGGAAGTCAAATCGCCGTGTCGTCTAACACGCTCCGACAAAAGCAATCCGGCAACATCGCCTCTGGTTTTGAGTTCGTTCAAACTGTTGCCAAGGTAACAGGCGGAACTCTGTTGGGCATTACCATGCTCACCAGTTCGATAGTAGCTGGGGGATTGGTAGGCTTAGCCATTAGCTTTCGCAACCTGCCGGATGTGAGAGTTCTCCGTACCTACGCTCCCACAGAAACAACTCACATTTACGATCTCAACGGCAAGCTACTCACTAGCGTCCACGGCGAAGCTAACCGGGAGGTGGTTCCCCTCAGCCGAATTTCTCCCGAACTGAAACGGGCGGTACTGGCAATTGAAGATAGCCACTTCTACTTCCACCACGGAATTAACCCCAGCAGCGTCGGTCGTGCTTTGAAAGCCAACTGGGAGAAAGGCGATGTGGTGGAAGGCGGTTCAACGCTGACGATGCAGTTGGTGAAAAACCTGTTTTTGTCTCACAAGCGAACTTTTAGCCGCAAGGTAGCAGAAGCTGTACTGGCGATTCGCTTAGAGCAAATTCTCACCAAAGACCAGATTATGGAGTTGTACCTGAATCAGGTTTATTGGGGTCATAACAATTATGGGGTGGAAACTGCTGCCGAAAGCTTTTTTGGCAAGTCAGCTGCCAATTTAAATTTGGCAGAAGCGTCGATGATGGCGGGTTTGATTCAAGCGCCTGAAGAGTACAGTCCCTTCATCAACTATAGGGTGGCAAAACAGCGACAAGCGCTGGTTTTGAGCCGGATGAGAGAATTGGCGTGGATTACGCCTGCGGAAGAAGCTGCTGCCCGCAGACAACCCCTGAAATTGGGTAAGGTGACTTCATTCCAAACTTCCCAACTGCCTTATGTCACCGATGCAGTCAAGCAGGAGTTGATTCAACGCTTTGGACGCGAGACGGTGCAAAAAGGCGGGATGCGCGTTCAAACTACGATCGATACGAAATTCCAACGGATGGCGGAAGATTTTATCGGGCGCGAACACGGGAGACTGCAACGTCGCGGACTCTGGGGTACTGAACTGGCGCTGGTAGCGGTCGATCCCCGTACCCATTTTGTTAAGGCGATGGTGGGGGGTTCGGATTACGAAAAGAGTCAGTTTAACCGCGCCATCCAAGCCCGACGGCAACCGGGATCTGCATTTAAGCCGTTTGTTTACTATGCAGCTTTTGCTACGGGCAGATATACGCCCTCTTCTACTGTCTACGATACACCCGTGAGCTACCGGGATGGCAGCGGCTGGTACAGACCCAGAAACTATGACAATTCCTTCGGCGGTGCGATGAGCATTCGCGCTGCTATGGAAGTTTCTCGCAATATTCCGGCGGTGAAGCTGGGACGCGCCGTAGGTTTGGATAAAGTGATTGAGGTGTGTCGGACGCTGGGAATTAAGAGTCCGATGGAACCCGTCACTTCTTTACCCCTGGGTGCGATTGGCGTCACGCCTCTGGAAATGGCTGCCGGTTATGCTACTTTTGCCGCTAATGGCTGGCAGTCGGATACAACCTTTATCGTTCAGGTGAGCGATAGTCAGGGTCAGGTGATTCTGGATAATACGCCGAAACCTAAACTTGTACTCGATCCTTGGGCAGCTGCTTCGATGAATAGCGTGTTGCGAAGCGTAATTGTGTCGGGAACTGGGAAAGAGGCGCAAATCGGTCGTCCCGCTGCTGGCAAAACTGGGACAACTTCATCTGAACGCGATGTTTGGTTTGTGGGTTACGTACCCCAGCTATCTGTGGCGATTTGGGTAGGTCGAGATGATAACCGACGCTTGGCGCATGGGGTGACGGGCGGTCAATATGCTGCACCCATCTGGCGCAATTTTATGTACAGAGCCTTGGATGGCGTTCCGGTGGAATATTTCCGACCGCCGTCAGACTTTAAGCGTCCTCGTCGCTAGAAAAGGGGTTTCTCGTTTCTCGTTCTTTCTCGTTCCCAGGTTGAACCTGGGAAAGAATTCCGGGAGGTTCTACCTCCCGTGGTGCAAGATCTGAGTATTGAAATTAGTGCAGTGCAAATCTTTTTGTGCTTCTAAGCTCTAAATCCTAGCCCCTAACTAAGACTGTTTTTCTAGTTCGGATTTCATCCGTTCTAGGGTTGAATGCATTTGGTCAAACATTTGCTGGGGCGTGACGCCAAATTGACCTAGCTGGGTTTTGAGTTGCTGTACAGTCATCTGCGCCATGAAGTCGTCGGAAAGTTCAAAGCGCTTCATGAAGACGCGGTAGCGCTCCATCATGGCTTCCATTTGCTCGATAAACAGCTTTTTGCCCTCGCGGTCAAATTTTCCGTAGCTATTGCCTAGTTGGATGAGGGATTGATAATCCTCAAATAGCTGTTTGGCTTCTTGCTGAACGATTTCAGAGTCAAAAAATCCCATTGCGCTTCCATTTAACTGAATATTATCAATTGGTGGATATTCAAAGGCTTCTGCTACCATTCTAGTCCAGCCCTTATGGGCGTTCAAATTATTTTTGGTTTGGTCAGGAGCGATCGCACCAATCTGTCTTCAAACAGGTATTATTGCCCATTTGATTCCCTCCTGCCAACCAAACTCTACAGTTTAACCTGTCATACTACCATGAATAGCAAGCCCAAAAATCGAAAAATTGCTGTGATTCTAGCTTTTGCCGGAACTTTCATCCCGATAGCAGGACTCCACAAGTTTTATGTGGGTCAACCCCTGTGGGGAGTTTTATACTTACTTCTATCCCCCACACCTATTCCCCACGTCGCCAGTGCGATTGAAGGGTTTTGGTATTTAGCTCTTTCTGCCGAACAGTTCGACCGCAATTTCAATCTTAATGCGCCAGAAAATCCAGTTAAATCAACCCTAGATTCACAACAGATGAATGCACTTGCCGATGGTTTGCGCCAGTTAGAAAGCTTGCGCCAAGAGGGCTTGATTTCCGAATACGAATTCGAGCAAAAACGGCGACAATTATTGGAAAGATTTTAAATTAGCTAATTGGTAATTGGTAATTGGTAATTGGTAATTGGTAATTGTGAGGGTAAAAAGTCCCTTTACTACTGTACGCATTTACCATTTAAAGCTGTAATATTTATAACATCATGCCAAATTCCCTCCCAGAAATTAGCCATTAGCCATTACCAATTACCCATTACCCATTACCAACTATGACATTGTTTAATTGGCTAGCACCTTTGAGAAATATGCCTCGCTCCCAGTCATTGCGCCATCGGATTGTTAACGATCCTTACTATCGAATGCAGTCGTTGGAAGAAATTGCGATCGCTTCCTCTTTAGGTATCAAAATAGACGCGAATCAAGCCACGGTGGATGATTGGTTGCGCTTACCAGGACTGTCGATTCATCAGGCGCGATCGCTTGTAGCACTCAGTAACAATGGTGTTTGTTTTTACTGCCTCGAAGATGTGGCGGCTGCCTTGGGCTTGCCCGTCGCCAGTTTAAAATATTTAGAACCTGTTTTAAGCTTTTATTACTACGACGACGAAAGCATTTATACCACAAATCGGCGAGTCAATCCCAACACCGCTTCAGTTGAAATGCTGGCTCAAATCCCCATTATTGACTTGTTTTTGGCACAAGCGATCGTAGAAAATCGCATTGCAGGCGGTCAATATCGCAATTTAGCCGATCTGCAACGGCGTTTATCTTTACCAGGAGAGCAGATCGGTAAATTGATGCACTATCTAAGATTTTAATCAATTTCAGATTGTAGATTGCAGATTGCAGATTTGATGCAGTTTTAAACCTTCAATTTCCAATTCAAAATCTCTTTAAATCTTAAATCTGCCATCTAAAATCTAAAATCTTAAATTATCCCAATTCGATTCAGAGGCCAGAAGCGGAAAAAGGCTCGACCAATCACATTCTGTTTTGGTAAAAAGCCCCAAATATGGGAATCATTACTATTATTTCGGTTATCACCCATGACAAAAAGTTGATTTTCTGGTACTCGTTTTGGCCCCCATTGATAGTTAGGAGGTTCGGCTATATACTTTTCATTTAAAGGTTTTTGATTGAGATAAACTTTGCCATTTTTGACGCTTACTTCTTGTCCAGGTTCGCCGATGGTGCGTTTAATAAATGCTTGGTCTTTAGCGTATCCCTGAAGTTGCAGTTGAGTTTGCAAAGGTGCGGGAGGTTCAAAGACGATAATGTCCCCCTTCGCGGGTGGATGGAAGCGGTAGGAGACTTTTTCGACGATTAAGCGATCGCCCACCTGTAGTGTAGGTAGCATAGAATCCGAGGGAATGTAGCGCGGTTCAGCCACAAACAGGCGAATCAGCAGCGCCAGACTCAAAGCAATAGCCAAAATTTGGACATTTTCCCGGACTTGATTTCCCAACCGCACCCAACGCGGCGTTTCTGGTAACTGTTTATCGTTTATATCCATTGACGTTTTCAGGAATGGTGCGACCCACAGCGGCGCTCTGCATTGAAGATCGTACCCTACTTGGAGCGCTAGGAAACATCAAGAATGGACAGAGGCGATAGGAAACCATTCTTCTTTGTCTCCCTTACCTTCCTCATCTCTCCCTTTCCTTCAAACAATTTTCCACCGTAGGGGCACGGCATTCAACAATCGTTGGGTAACAATTAAAATTTATCCATGCCGTGTCCCGACAACAATCCTTGATTAAAAATTAAATCTGTTAAACTTTCGCCCGAAGATGAAGTCAACGCAGAGTTTTCCGGCAAATTATCCGAGCAAATGCGCCAAAAGTTACAACATTTGCGGCATTGGTTCATACCTGGGGTGTGTGCGTTAGTGACAGTTGTAACAACCATTGTGCCTCAACTACCGACGCCGCAGCAACCGACAGCACCGACTATCCATCCTGGGGTGGATGTGCAGCAGCCTAAGTAGTGCGCGTAAAAGAAACCCGGTTTTTTTGGAAAAACCGGGTTTCTGATACCAATCAAAGCAAAGGTAGTACCGTAATCTCGTTTCAAACACCCTACTGACAAAGATTACAGTAGGATATATCGAATCAAAATACTCATAACTTGGCCTGAATTGGAGTAGGGTACTAAGGGACTCCATAAGCCAACCTCAGCATATCCCACGTGGTGCAAAGTGTGAATTGTGCTTGTAACTCCTTTGGGAGAACCTATCAGCAAATGTTTGAGTGGTTCTCTGTTTGGAGGTACTGGCGAGACAACTTTGTCAGGGAAGAGAACATTTAAATTGTTGCTAGACAAGAAGTTTTGATTCATTGAGATTTACCTGTTTTTCAATCAATCGCTGAAAAACACAATAAGGTTAAAGTTGTCATGATGGCAACAAAATAATGCACAGATGACATCTAGGGGGCGCGCTTGCGATCGCGTTTCCTTTGCCAAATTTCTCTTAGGTGAGGGGGTTCGTTTTCAAACTGAGTCCAGAGGGCGTGAATTTCTGCCAATCTGCGTTTATCGGCTTCTGATGGCTCTCTGCGGTGTTCGCCTTGAGAAAACCAATGAGCGACGGTGCTTTTAGAGCGTCCGCACAACTCGGCTAGTTCGTCGTAAGTGACAGCCCAATGTTTTAGGAACTCTTCGGGTTCCATCTGTTTTCCGACCTTTGCTTTGTAGTCTTCAAACAGTTTCCAGTGTTTTCTCGTTGGCGTTTTGGCTGCAATCATCGCGACCCTCTGTTGTGATGCACGGGTGACAACATTTAAAGCGATGATACAGGAAAGAGGCGATCGCGCGCAGAGAGAGGCGACAGCAGGTTAGCCGAAAAAAGCCGGGTTTCTGATGTAGATATATGAAACATACAATACAGCTGCTCAGGGGGAAGAGTGCGATCGCTGCTTCAGGAACATTCCCAGCCTCCCAGCACTCCTATTATTCAACAGCTTGAAACATCTCATTCCCATTGAAATCCCTCTATTAAAGAGGGGGTATCCATTATGATTTTGATTCGTGAGGTAGTACAACAAGTTCTCAATACAGGTTATCTAAGCATTGAAGCCGAAAATCAACTGCGGCAGCTTTTAAGCACCAAATACGATCTGGAAGACCTCAACGCCTTCCTATCATTACAGCAAGCAGCAAGCGAAGGTCGCGTCAAACAAGAGTCCCGCGAAGTTTTAACCAGCGCAAAATAAATGCTATTTTTTCATATTGCTAATGGCTAATGGCTAATTGCTAAAGGTCAAGTTGGCAAATACCACTAGCGAGCGTGTCCGGTAGCAACGGTTGTGTAACACCAATTATTACAGACCGCGCAGGCGGTCTTTGTTTGTGTAGGCGCGACTTCAGTCGTTAGCATAGATCGGGCAATTAGCCATTAACCAAAAAACGCTCGAAGTTTAATTCGAGCGTTTTTAAGTTATTCAAAAGTTGAGTTATTCAGCAGCTCCAGGCGCAAGGACGCGCTTTTCACCCTGAACGACCTTGACTTTACCTTCTTCATCGACATCCACAACTGCGATATCGCCGTTTTTGACGCTACCCGACAGAATTTCTTCTGCGAGGGAGTCTTCCAACAGGCGCATAATTGCCCGACGTAAGGGACGCGCGCCGTAGCTGGGGTTGTAGCCTTCGGTCACGAGGCGATCTTTGAATCGTTCGGTGACTTCGAGGGTAATTCCCTGCTCTTTCAGGCGATTAAACACCTCTTTGAGCATGATATCGGCGATTTCCTTCACCTCGTCGCGGTTGAGTTGGCGGAAGACGATGATTTCATCGAGACGGTTGAGGAACTCTGGACGGAAGTATTGCTTCAGTTCTTCGTTCACCAGCGACTTGATGCGGTTGTATTGAGCATCGTTTTGATTTTCGGCAAAATCGAAGCCCAAACCGCCGCCGCCTTTTTCAATCACCTTGGAACCGATGTTAGAAGTCATGATCAGCAAGGTATTCTTGAAGTCTACCGTGCGACCTTTAGCATCGGTGAGGCGACCATCTTCCAGGATTTGCAACAGCATGTTGAATACATCGGGGTGAGCTTTTTCGATTTCGTCGAATAGCACCACGGTGTAGGGGCGACGGCGCACCGCTTCGGTAAGCTGACCGCCTTCGTTGTATCCTACGTAACCTGGAGGCGAACCGATGAGTTTGGAAACCGTGTGGCGTTCCATATATTCGGACATATCCAGGCGAATCATCGCTTCTTCGCTGCCGAAGAAGTAAGAAGCCAAAGACTTAGCCAATTCGGTTTTCCCAACCCCGGTAGGGCCTGAGAAAATAAAGCTGGCGATTGGTCGGTTGGGGTTCTTCAGACCGACTCTGGCGCGACGGATGGCGCGAGAAACCGCGGTTACCGCATCGTCTTGACCGATTAAGCGCTGGTGTAGGGTGTCTTCCATGTGCAGCAGCTTTTCGGATTCGGATTCGGTGAGTTTGTTCACCGGGATACCCGTCCAAGAGGCGACGATTTGAGCGATGTCTTCTTCGGTGACGACGGGGGAGGTATCCTTGTCGGTACCTTCGGCCTTGCGAGTGGCGGAAATGGCGCGAATTTGGGCTTTAATTTCCATTTCGCGATCGCGTAATTCTCCCGCCCGGTCGAAGTCTTGGGATCTAACCGCTTCGTCTTTTTCTTTGAGTATCTGACGCAGTTCCTTATCTAGTTCCTTCGCTGCTGGTGGCAGTTGGGAGTTAATCAGACGTACTCTAGATCCGGCTTCGTCGATCAAGTCGATGGCTTTATCCGGTAAATAGCGATCGGAAATATACCGATCTGATAGTTTCGCGGCTGCGAGTAGCGCTTCGTCGGAGATTTTCAGCTTGTGGTGCTGCTCGTAGCGATCGCGCAATCCATACAATATTTCAATTGTTTCATCTACACTGGGTTCGCCCACCATTACAGGTTGGAACCTGCGTTCTAGTGCTGCGTCCCGTTCGATATGCTTGCGATACTCATCTAAAGTCGTGGCGCCGATGCACTGGAGTTCGCCCCGTGCCAAGGCTGGTTTGAGAATATTCGCTGCGTCGATTGCACCCTCTGCTGCCCCTGCGCCGATCAGGGTATGGACTTCATCGATTACGAGGATGACATTCCCCGCGCTGCGAATTTCGTCCATGATTTTTTTCAAGCGTTCTTCAAATTCGCCTCGATATTTAGTGCCTGCTACGAGCAAGCCAATATCGAGAGTAACTACCCGCTTGTCTTCTAGGATGTCGGGAACGTCGTTATTAGCGATGCGTTGGGCTAAGCCTTCGGCGATCGCTGTTTTGCCGACCCCTGGTTCTCCAATTAACACCGGGTTGTTCTTGGTACGACGACCTAAAATTTGAATTACCCGTTCGATTTCTTTTTGGCGTCCCACTACGGGATCGAGCTTGCCTTCTGTCGCCATTTGGGTCAAGTTCGAGCCAAATTCGTCTAAGGTTGGCGTCTTGGTGCGTCCTGATTGAGCGCCCGTGGTTACTTCCGCGGTTTCGCCCAACATGCGAATCACCTGAGTGCGTACCTTTGACAGGTCTACACCCAAGTTTTCCAGGACTCTAGCTGCAACGCCTTCCCCTTCCCTGATCAGGCCCAAAAGCAGGTGTTCTGTGCCAATGTAGTTATGACCTAGTTGGCGAGCTTCTTCTAAGGACAGCTCCAGAACTCTTTTGGCCCGTGGGGTAAAAGGAATTTCAACCGCTACGAACCCCGAACCTCGACCGATGATTTTTTCTACTTCAATCCGGGCGTCTTTGAGGTTTACGCCCATAGATTTCAGCACTTTGGCGGCGACGCCGGTCCCTTCTCCAATCAGACCCAATAAGATCTGTTCTGTGCCTACGAAGTTGTGTCCCAGGCGACGAGCTTCTTCCTGGGCCAACATGATCACTTTAATGGCTTTTTCTGTAAACCTTTCAAACATGGCGTTCCATCACCTGCTCAGTGCCGGTAAGCTTGATTTTAGCATAGGGAATTTCGCTACCTATCATCCACAAGCGATAGACAGCTGGTACTGATTCCCCCATAGGGAGTAGATCGGTTTTTACTGAGAGCGGGTGAGCGGACGCAAAAGATCTACACTCCTAGAGACGAGGGTTTAATTTATTCCCAGGCTTTGGGAGTTGCGATCGCTGGTATTTTTCCACCAACTGGAGATTGTCGGTACAGAGTGACCTCACCGTCAAGCGGTTGGATCAATGAGATAAATTCCATCCAAAAGAAACCAGGCGCGAACTTATTTCCCCGTACCAGGAAGCCAAGGTTTCCTCAAACTGAGGATGTCCCAGCCCGCTGCGCCATAAAATTAAAGCATCTTCATTATTGTCTTGGTAGTATCTTCGCCGTCGCCCAGCGGTTTGGAAGCCAAACTTCTGGTAAAGCGACAGTGCTGCTTGATTGGATTCTCGGACTTCGAGGGTGGCTCGCTGCATCCCGCGCGCCCTTGCCGATTTTAGCAGACCAAAGAGCAATGCTCGACCAAAACCTTGTCCTCGGTAGTGGGGATGCACTGCCACCATCGTAATGTGAGCTTCATCGACAATTGCCCACAGACAGCCTACTCCCAGAATCGGCAGATTCTTGCCTGCTTCTGGGATCGACAATCCCAGTAAATCGCTGTTCGGGCTTTCTATCTCTCTTTGGTATGCTTCTTGAGTCCAAAGTCCGTTAAAACAAAGCTGATCTAGTTCTACGACAGCCGGTAGCTGTTCGATTGTTATCGGTTTGAGTTCTAAGGGAGTCAGACCCATACAAATGTAAACTGGAAAGGTAATAAGATCGCGCCCCTGACTCAAGCAAGGACTATCACCGCATCATGGTATCGATTCAAGCTCCAGAGGTTCGCAATTCTGGCAGTCAGTATTTGCGGAGTAACGCTAGGAAGCAAGAAACTGTTTCTCCGAACCAAGAACTTTTCCCTCTCACAGCCCAGGTCAATAACCGAGATTGCTTAGAAATTGGCGGCTGTGATGTGACCACGTTGGTGGAGCAATTCGGCTCCCCACTTTATATTTTGGATGAAGAAACGCTGCGAACTGCTTGCCGTCAGTACCAAGATGGCTTTAAACGCTATTACGGGGGTGAGTTCGAGGTTGTTTATGCCTCCAAAGCTTGGAATTGTATGGCGATTTGTGCGATCGCCGCTTCCGAAGGTTTAGCCATCGATGTGGTATCGGGTGGCGAACTCTACACTGCTAGCGTTGCCGGGGTTCCTGGTGCCAAACTCTATTTCCACGGTAACAACAAATCTCGCGATGAACTGCTGCTGGCGATCGCTACCGGCTGCACGATTATGGTCGATAATTGGCTGGAGCTGAAAACTCTCGCCGAACTCAGCCAACTCTCCAATTCAGCATCCAAAACTCGCATCATGTTGCGGGTAACACCAGGTATAGATTGTCACACCCACGAATATATTCGCACGGGACACTTAGATAACAAATTCGGCTTCGATCCGGATCAAATGGATGAGGTGCTGGCATTTCTCACGCAGCAACCAGCGCTTTCATGCATCGGATTGCACGCCCACATCGGTTCGCAGATTTTTGAACTGCAAGCCCATCGGGATCTACCAGAAGTAATGGTGCAGTGGTTTAAGAAAGCAGCTGCAATGGGTTTGCCGGTGGAATGTATAAATATTGGCGGCGGCTTAGGTATTTGCTATACGGAAGCCGACGACCCCCCCAGCATCGACGAGTGGGTAAAAGTAGTCAGTGAAGCCATCAAGGCAGCTTGCGCCAGCCAGCAAGTACCGTTACCCAAACTAATGTGCGAACCGGGCCGGTCTTTAATTGGCCCTGCCTGCGTTACCGCTTATACTTTGGGCAGTCGCAAAGAAGTTCCTGGCATCCGGACTTATGTAGCAGTGGATGGCGGCATGTCGGACAATCCCCGTCCGATTACCTATCAATCTAAGTACCGATGTGTAGTCGCAAACCGGATGTCCGATCCCCTGACGGAAACGGTAACAGTTGCGGGGAAACATTGCGAATCGGGAGACATTTTAATTAAAGATGCCTTATTGCCGAAAACTGAAACGGGAGACATTCTGGTGGTGATGGCAACGGGAGCTTACAACTACAGCATGGCTTCCAATTACAATCGCGTCGGGCGTCCGGCGGCGGTATTGGTAAAAGATGGGGAAGCGAATATCATCTTGCAGCGCGAAAGTTATAAAGATATTACTCGCAGCGATCGCTTACCCGAACGCCTGCGATTAGACGCAGCGCCTGTAGATTGAGACTCTAGCACCTGTAGGGGCGAGTTCACCAACGCGCCCCTAGCTAGCAAATATTGTATGTGGTGAGACTGGTTGAGCGATCGCCAACCAGATAAATTTGAAAAATAGTTCTTAATTGATGAGACACCCTTCCTTAATCCCTAGCCCCTAGCCGAAACAAAAATATCGAATTAACCGGAGATGAGATGAGAGACTCGCCCCAAGCTAGAGTTTGGGTAGGGTAGTTTATTCCAGATGCGATGGCAGATGCGTTAAGTCAATGGCTGACCAACCACGACTGGGCTAAGTCCTTGCTTGATTTTGGCAGCTGGACTAAGTCCTTGCTCGATGTCGGTTTGGTGCTGGCGCTCACTTATATGGTGTTAGTGATTATTAGCGAGCGTCGCACGCTTTGGGTAGTGCGAGGATTTATTGTCCTGATGCTGGCGACAGTTGTAAGTAATAGTTTAGAACTGAAACTGTTGAGTTTTGTGCTGGAAAAGTTGGTAGTCGGATCTGCCGTAGCAATGGCTGTGATCTTCCAGTCCGAATTTCGCCGCTTTCTGGAACAATTAGGTCGAGGCGAAATTCGCCAGCTGTTTCAACAGTCTGGTTTAGCCGTCCCAAAGCCCGATAGCGTGATCGATGAAATTGTGGTTGCAGTCAAAGATCTATCTCAAAAGCGCATCGGTGCTTTACTAATTATGGAAACCAGCAGTCCGATTGATGAGCGAGATTTTTCCGTACCTGGGGTAAAACTGAATGCAGAAGTTTCTAAGGAACTATTGCAGACTATTTTCCAGCCCACTACTCTATTGCATGATGGGGCTGTATTGATTCGGGGGTCGCGTATTGTGGCTGCTGGGGTGATTTTGCCGCTTTCAGAACGCACGGCGTCGCGTCAGTTGGGAACGCGCCATCGCGCTGCTATGGGAATTACTGAGCGAGTCGAAAATTGCTTGTGTGTAGTTGTATCTGAAGAAACAGGATCGATTTCATTAGCGGAAAAGGGAATCCTAAATAGGCCCTTGACCAGCAGTAAACTGAAGGAACTGCTAGAGGCGAGATTCTCTCCATCGGTAGAGCGGGATGTTTCCCCGACTTTACGCAGTTGGGGGCGCCAGATTGAGTCCAAGGGGTTAGCATTGGTTTCGCGTTTACTCCGTCGTCCATCATCGGCTTCACGGGAAAGAAAATGACTGCAAAGCAAATTATTTTACAAGAGCTGCCTGCTGATCTGAATCGAGAACGACTGCCCAGACATGTGGCGGTGATTATGGATGGGAATGGTCGGTGGGCGAAGCGCCAAGGATTGCCCCGGATTATGGGTCATAAGCGTGGGGTTGATGCGCTGAAGGAACTTTTACGCTGCTGTAAAGATTGGGGAATTGAAGCGCTGACTGCTTACGCTTTTTCGACGGAAAACTGGGGACGCCCATTAGAAGAAGTCGATTTTTTGATGACGCTGTTTGAGCGCGTACTGCGGCAAGAATTACGGGAGATGATGGAGGAGGATGTTCGCATCCGGTTTGTCGGAAATCTATCAGCTTTGCCGCGAAGTTTGCAAGCTGAAATTGAACGCTCGATGGCTCAAACTCAGCACAATCAAGCGGTGACATTTACGGTGGCGACGAATTATGGCGGACGCCAAGAGATTGTAGAAGCTTGTCGCGCGATCGCATCTCAAGTCCAACAAGGTAAACTACAACCAGATCAAATCGACGCGGCTTTATTTGAGCGCCATCTTTATACAACAGGAGTTTGCGACCCAGATTTGCTGATTCGCACCAGCGGCGAAATGCGAATTAGTAATTTTCTGCTTTGGCAAATGGCTTATGCCGAGTTATATATTACCGAAACGCTTTGGCCCGATTTTGACCGTGCCGAATTTCACCGCGCTTTATGTGCTTATCAGCAGCGCGATCGCCGATTTGGTAAAGTCAGATAATTTGAGATTGCAGATTTGAGATTTAAGATTTTTTCCTTGTAAATCTCAAATCTAAAATCTCAAATCTAAAATTCTCTTATGGGCCAGCAAAAACGGCTTCTTCTACATCTTGTCTGCTGAGGGAGTATTTAAACGAGCGTTGTACGTCTTGACCGTTGTCGCCTGCTTTTAAATAGCGGACTGTCAGCTGATCGATATCTAACCATAACTCGGCTTTCCAGTCGCGTTGCTGGACTGTCCAACAATGCAGTTCTCTGCGGTCTTGTTGACATCCCCGCTGTTTTAGCCACTGTTCAATTGCCGGGAGGGGATGGTTATAAAGGGGCGTATCGGCAGGAGGAAGAATCATATCAATGTTTGAAATCAAAATTAGATACCTTTTCGTTTTTCTTAGTGTAAACCTGTTGCTCTTGCGATGCTGAATTTGTCGCTAGGGGTTCAAAGCCGACATCTCCACGGGTTAATCCAACGGCAACGGCTAACAATAAACATCCTACAAAAGTTAGGACTAAAATAAACAGGGCGAAAATTTCTCCGGCTGAGAGGGGTCGATCTGTAGGGTCAAGGTATGCCGAAGAGGAGGTGTATCCCTTTTGGGAGGAATTCTGAAAGTGTGGCGGGGCTTGAATGACGCTGATGCGGGAATAGCCGATTTTGGTATCGTAGGCTAGCCGTCGTTCTGGGTTGCTGAGGGTGGCGTAGGCTTCGTTGAGTTGTTGGAATTTGCGGGTAGCGATCGCGCTCGGCAATTCGGTAGTATCCGGATGATATTGCTTGCTCAATTCCCGGTAAGCCCGCCGAATATCGATCGCCGATGCGGAAGGATGCAGCCCTAAAAGAGCGTAATAACTAGAAGCGAAAGGTATTTTGGCTGATATTGTCGAATTTTCGCTGTTTTGGTTTGCCCTGTTGCTTGTCACCGACGCTTCCCTTTAACGAGTTGTGACGGGTTTTCAGTATATTTTAACCAAGAGAAGGATAAGCGATCGCTATCCTTCGATATACTCACATCTTGCACCAGAGCCAACAGAAATAAATTTCACAGCGAGGAAGCTAAAACCCGTTAAAACGGGTTAAAACCTTGATTTTAGTTAGCTTTAGCTAACTTAAGCTTTCAGCCCCAAATTTATTTGGAGGCTGTTTATCGGGTAGGTGCAAGATGTGAGTTAACAAACTGTCAACTGTCAACTGTCCACTGTCAACTGTCCACTGTCCACTGTCCACTGTCCACTGTC
>ERZ1066133.321-NODE-321-length-24188-cov-7.101396_pt1 | contig 24188 bp, 14 predicted proteins | sample MGYA00382780_ERZ1066133 | MGnify/ENA primary metagenome ERZ1066133 (study PRJEB33369, sample SAMEA5778363) | biofilm metagenome | biome: Industrial cooling water; feature: Water cooling tower basin; material: Biofilm | place: United Arab Emirates | collected... | reverse complement strand
GCTATTACATGAAAGAACTTCCAGAATGGGTAAAACGATTTAATAATCGGAAGATTCAGGATAGTTTGTATGCACTCGGTTGGAATACTTTATATCCTATTAACACCTACAAACAAAGCGATCCAGATAATACTGTTTACGAAGGCAAATTTGGTCATGAAGCAGCTCCTGTTTTCCCGCATGAACTCTCTTCAAGAATTGGAAAAGATTACAGTACCATTTCAAGTACACCGCATGGTAATACCATGACTTTAGAAATGGCGAAAACAGCTTTAATTCATGAAGAATTAGGTAAAGATGCTATAACCGATTTTTTGGCAGTAAGCCTTTCATCGCCTGATTATTTAGGTCATTTAATGGGTCCCAATTCAATTGAAATTGAAGACATGTATTTGAGATTGGATAAGGAGTTTGAAGCATTTTTTAACTTTTTAGATAAGCAGGTAGGAAAGGGACAATATTTGTTTTTTCTTACAGCAGATCATGGAGTAGCACATGTACCTGGTTTCATGCAAGCCAATAAATTGCCTGCTGGTACACAAACTGGATATAATGTGAATGATTTGAATAAAGCCTTAGAGCAAAAATTTGGAATTGCCAGAGGTATTGTACGATCTGCTAATTACCAAATGTACTTGAACAGAGAGGCGTATGATAGTGCAGGTATTGATCTTCAACAAGTGAAAACATTCTTGATTCAGCAATTATTGAAAGCTGATGCTGTTGCTTATGCATTCGATTGTGCTCAAATTGCTCATGCCAACTTACCCACCGAAGTGAAAGAAATGTATTACAAAGGGTACAACACCCATTTAGGTGGTGATGTGCAAGTGATGCTGAAACCTGGTTATTTTGGTGGAGGTAAAACCGGCACTACACATGGCAACTGGCATCCATATGATTCACATATTCCTTTGGTATTCATGGGCTGGAAGGTGAAAGCAGGAAAGTCTACGAACAGAAATACCTACATGACGGATATTGCTCCAACCATCGCAGCAATGTTGCGTATTCAAATGCCGAATGCAGCAATTGGACATGTAATTGAAGAGGTTTTCAAGTAGTTTCTAGAAATTGTTAAAGCCAAGCTTTTCTTTCAATTGTTCAATGACGTTGAACACAATGGGGCAGTGGCTATAGGTAATAAACACTGTTAGAAGTCGGCCTTGAAAATGTGGCTTATCGAGGTGAGGAAACGACCTGCAGTCGGTGAAACGCTGATCATAAACCGTACATTCATTTCCACTTAAAAAATGGCAGGGCGATTTACTTACCTGCCATCCTTCCGTATTTCTCTCTAAATAGGTGCTTTGCAAGTCGTCGTTGGAAATTCCAAGTCTATTCGCCAATGGCTCAATATCTGATGCTTCCACCTGTACCTGAAAGCTCCTACAACAATTACCACAAGTCCTACAATCTATGGCAGCGGAAACATCTTTATACAGTTGGTGCACATGCTGGTCCAGTCGTGTCGGGTTCCAGCCCTTCAAAAAATAGTAAAAGTGCTCATTTTCAAGCTGTTTTGCTTCATCCAACCTCGCTATTTCCGCCAAATCTGTAACCATAGTCAAACCTAATTCCTCAAAACTAGCTGATTGACAGTCTTTAATTTGAACTTATTCACATTGAAGTAACGTATGTTTAAAACTTGCACATTTGCCAGTATTGAAAAAGAATTCAATTGCAAAACGAGGACTAATTGAAAGTTATGGCTGAAAAAAACAATTTATTCGACTACAACGAGGATAGCATACGGAGTTTGGATTGGCGAGAGCATATTCGCCTTAGACCCGGTATGTATATAGGCAAACTTGGTGATGGTAGCGCCGCAGACGATGGTATTTATGTGTTGCTGAAAGAGGTAGTAGATAACTGTATTGATGAGTACACCATGGGACATGGTAAACAAGTGCTTATTGAAATTGAGCAGAAGAATGTGCGCGTTCGCGATTATGGAAGAGGGATTCCTTTGGGTAAAGTGGTCGATGTAGTTAGTAAGATTAATACAGGTGCGAAGTACGATAGCAAAGCGTTTCAGAAAAGTGTTGGATTGAATGGAGTGGGTACAAAAGCAGTAAACGCTTTGAGTAATTATTTCAAAGTAACCAGTGTGCGCGATGGTAAGGCTAAAACAGCAGAGTTTGAAAGAGGTGTACTTATAAAGGAACATAAAGAAGTAAAAACCGATGAGCCTAATGGAACAGAGGTTTTATTCACTCCAGATGATACCATTTTTAGGAACTATCATTTTCTGCATGAATACATAGAGAACCAAATTTGGAACTACTGTTATCTTAATGCTGGACTAACCGTGTCTTATAACGGTAAAAAATATGTTTCAAAAGATGGCTTGTTGGATTTACTTAAAAGGAAAAGTAATGAGGATGAATTACGTTATCCAATCATTCATTTGAAAGGTGAAGATATTGAAGTAGCCATTAGCCATAATAACGATTACGGGGAAGATATTTTTTCATTTGTAAACGGACAGTATACAACACAGGGAGGAACACACCAGCAAGCCTTCAGAGAAGCTTATGTAAAAGTGATTCGCGACTTCTACAAAAAAGATTATGAAGCTTCTGATATTCGTACAAGTATTATTGCGGCAGTGAGTGTTAGGGTGCAAGAACCAGTTTTTGAAAGTCAAACGAAAACCAAGCTTGGTAGTCAAGTTGTATATGAAGGTGGTCCTACCATGAAAAACTTCATGCTGGAGTTTTTAGCAAAAGAATTAGATAATTACTTACACAGAAATAGCAATATTGCAGAGGCATTAAAGAAGAGAATTGAACAGAGTGAACGCGAGCGTAAAGAATTGCAGGGAATTAAAAAGTTAGCGAATGAAAGAGCCAAGAAAGCGAACCTGCATAACAAAAAACTACGCGACTGTAAAGTGCATTTGAATGAAGAGGCGCCTGCAAAAAATAAAGAAGCATTTATTGCTCTGCAAAATGATTCTACCATTTTTATTACTGAAGGTGATAGTGCAAGTGGATCAATCACAAAGGCAAGGAATGTAGAAACACAAGCAGTTTTTAGTTTGCGCGGAAAACCACTGAACTGTTTTGGTCTTACAAAAAAAGTGGTCTACGAAAATGAGGAATTCAACTTGCTGCAACATGCACTAAATATTGAAGATGGCATTGAAGGGCTTCGTTATAACAATGTTGTAATAGCAACAGATGCCGATGTGGATGGGATGCATATACGTATGCTTATCATGACTTTCTTTCTGCAATTCTTTCCAGATCTTGTAAAGAAGGGGCATGTTTATATTTTAGAAACACCCTTGTTCAGGGTTAGAAATAAGCAAGAGACAATTTATTGTTATGATGAAACAGAAAAGCGTGCAGCAATTGAGAAGTTAGGAAACAAACCTGAGATTACAAGATTTAAAGGGCTTGGTGAAATTTCACCCGACGAGTTTGCCAGATTTATAGGAAGAGATATGCGTTTACAGCCTGTGATTTTAGAACAAGGCGACCATATTCAAGAGCTTTTAGAAAAGTACATGGGTAAGAACACGCAACAAAGACAAGACTTTATTATTGACAACCTTCGCTTTGAACTGGATGTAGTTGAAGCGGAATAAGAGCAAGAATAACATGATTCATATTGTATTTCAAGAAGCGGATATAGCAGCATTGCAAGCTGCCTTTCAATTAGACAGCAGCATAGACGGTCAAGTATGGCATATTCAAGACGATTATGCAGTTGGTCCTATAGTAGATATCTATCAAACCGAAGGATATCAAACAAGAAGAGATTGGTGGAAGCAACAGTTAGAATACAGTCCTTATGTCGAGCAGCTAGATATGGTAAACGATAAGCTAACTGTTCATAATTTGCAAAAAGAATTAGCAGAGGGAGTAGAGGTTTGGATATGGATGGGACAAAATCAGCATGATGTATGTGGTTATTACTGGCTAATGTCGCAGCTCAAAGATTACCAAGGACTTATTTCGGTTTTATATCTCAATAATCTCCCATTCATTAACGAAAAAGGTCAAATTTTTTATCCAACTCGTTTATCTGAAATCTCTCCCAAAGAATTCATTAAAGCCAAAAAGCTTGCCAGGGTAATTACCTTAAGCGAGTTTGAAGTTGATCCAGATGAGTGGACCAAGCTGATGCAAGAAAATGGAGGTGTAAGAATTTTAGAAGGTGGTAAGAAGTTAGTGAGTAAACCAGAGAATTACTATGATGCTCACATTTTGAGTACAATAACTGCAGATGGAATAAAACTGCAAAAACTCATTTCTCAGGTTTTACAAAAAATTAAAAGTACAACTGGTGATGTATTTTTAGTTGGAAGGATTAAATCACTGGCTTTAGAAAATAAGCTTGTAATACGAGGCGATTGGAACAAAGGATGGAAAGATATTGAAGTGGCAACTCCTGCAGCAACACAAACAGCTGTAGGCGAATAAATTTTTCAAGTATGGCAGATAATCAATTTTTTACTTCAGGAGATTCAACAACGGGCGTACAAGGACAATATAGAACTTGGTTTCTAGACTATGCTTCATATGTAATTTTAGAAAGGGCTGTTCCCGCACTGTTAGATGGGTTAAAGCCAGTACAGAGAAGGATTTTGCACGCAATGAAAGAAATGGATGATGGTCGTTTTAACAAAGTGGCCAACATTATAGGGCAGAGTATGCAGTATCATCCACATGGAGATGCAAGTATAGGAGATGCGTTGGTGAACTTAGGTCAAAAAGATTTACTAATTGATACGCAAGGTAACTGGGGTGATGTAAGAACAGGAGATGTTGCTGCTGCATCGAGGTATATTGAAGCTAGACTTAGCAAATTTGCCTTAGAAGTTGCATTCAATGCAAAGACAACCAATTGGCAATTAAGCTATGATGGAAGAAAGCAAGAGCCTATTCACTTGCCCATGAAGTTTCCTTTGTTATTAGCACAAGGAGCTGATGGTATTGCAGTAGGATTATCTACCAAAATATTGCCACATAATTTCTGTGAACTTATTGAAGCTTCTATCAAGCATCTAAAAGGTAAGAAGTTTGAATTGTTCCCTGACTTTCAAACAGGGGGCATGATTGATGTGTCGCATTACCAACAAGGTAAGCGAGGGGGCAAAGTAAGGGTGCGTGCAAATATTGAAGAGCTAGATAAGAAAACACTTGTCATAAAGAGTGTACCATATGGAGTTACAACAGGAACCTTAGTGGATAGCATCATTAAAGCCAACGACCAAGGAAAAATTAAGATTAAAAAGGTAACGGACGCAACTGCGAAAGAGGTCGAAATTCAAATAGAATTAGCTCCGGGTATTTCAACTGATATTACTATAGATGCATTATATGCATTTACCGATTGTGAGGTGAGTATTTCACCCAATGCTTGTGTCATTTTTGATAATAAACCCAGGTTCTTGGGTGTTGATGAACTTTTAAGAAACAGTGTAGATCATACAAAATCGTTGTTACATCAAGAGTTAACGATCAAGCTTGCTGAATTAGAATCGAAGTGGCATTATACATCATTAGAAAAAATCTTCTTTGAAGAAAAAATTTATCAAGAGCTTGAGAAAAAGCACAATAGTTGGGAACTTGTCTTAGAAGCTATTGAAAAAGCTTTTGTGCCCTTTCAAAAACAGCTTAAGCAGAAAGTTACTAGAGAAGATGTATTAAAACTTACAGAGAAGCCGGTTCGAAGAATCTACAAGTTAGATATTGATGATTTAATTAGGCAAATACAAGGTATTGAGGCAGACATTAAGCAGGTGAAATTTGATATTGAAAACCTCAATGATTTTACGATTGCTTACTACGAGAATTTATTGAAGAAGTTTGGTAAGGGTCGTGAGCGAAAAACTGAGATAAAGCCATTCGATCATATTAAAGTGCAACAGGTTGCTATTGCTAATACAAAAATATACGTCAATAGGCAAGAAGGATTTATAGGGACATCATTAAAGAAAGATGAGTTTGTTACCGACTGTTCTGACTTGGATGATATTATTGTTTTCACGCGGAGAGGAATTATGAAGGTTGTGAAAGTAGGAGAGAAGGTTTTTATTGGAAAAGATATCATTCATGTTGCTATTTTTAGAAAGAACGACGAGCGCACTACCTACAACATGATATATGTTGATGGAGCATCTGGAGTGAGTTATGGAAAACGCTTTAATGTTACAGCTATCACGCGTGACAAAGAATATGATTTAACGAAAGGCTCAGATAAGAGTAAAGTGCATTATTTCACAGCCAATGCAAATGGAGAGGCAGAAGTTGTAAAGATTCAATTAAGTCCGAACTGTAGTGCCAGAAACAAAGAATTAGATTTTTACTTTGAAGAGCTAGAGATAAAAGGAAGGAGCAGTATGGGTAATCAGGTTACCAAGTATCCAATTCGCTCTGTTAAGCTAAAAGAAAAAGGTAAGAGCACATTAGAAGGAATTAAAGTTTGGTTTGATGAGCAATTTGGTCGTTTGAATACAGAAGAGAAAGGGAAGTATTTAGGCACATTTGAATCGGAAGATAAAATTCTGGTTATCTATAAAGACGGAACGTATGAGTTAACTGATACGGAGTTAACCCAGCGATTTGATCCCGAAAAGGTTTTAATGATTGAGCAGTATGATGCCGAAAGTGTAATTACAGCAGTCTATTATGACCATGAAAAATCACAGTTTACTATCAAGCGATTTAAGATTGAAACCACCACCCTTAAAACACAATACCGATTTATTAAAGATGGCAATGAGAATTATGTGGTAGCAGCAAGTACAGAAGATACACCTATTTTAATTGTTCAAACTGGTAGAGGCGCTCAAGTACGAAAAGCTAAATTTAAAGTTGCCAAGATGGTTGAAATTATGGGATGGAAAGCAATTGGTGCTAAGCTGATGGATTTCACCAAGTCGGTAGAAATGCAATGGGAGGCTACAGAACCAGCTGTTGATCAGCCTGAGTTATTTGAATAACTACAGTGTATTAATTCTTTGCATCAATTTATCCCGATAGGTTTTTCCAATCGGGATTCTTTGTTGTGCGATTAAAATTTCATCATCTTCAATGGCATCAATTTTTTCAAGTTGAATGATGTAAGACCTGTGTACTCTTATAAAGAAATCGGTCGGAAATTTTTCTTCCACAGATTTAAGTGATGTATTCAACAAATGTTTTGCTTGCGAAGTACAAAGCAATGTATAAATATCAGAAGCTTCTATCCAAAGCACATCACGAAGGCTTATTTTTTCTAACCGGCCTTTAGTTTTTACAAATACACTATCATGAATGGTAAGCTGTTCTTTTAAATCGGGTGTTTTATCTTCTTTTCTTTTTTGAGCTTGATAGAGAGTTATTTCAATGGTTGAATATAAAGTCTCTGTCCCTATAGGTTTTACAAGATATCCAGCAGGGTCTGCTAGTTTAGCTTTTTCAATTGTTGAAATATCGGCTTGTGCCGTTAAAAATAAAAATGGAAGATGCGGATATTTTTTCTTTATTTCTGATCCCGCTTCAATACCATTCATTTTACCCGCTAGAGCAATATCTAGTATAACTAAATCGGGTTGGAGTTGTACTATTTGAAGAAGTGCATCTTCAGCATTATCGAATAGGCCAACAACATCCAAACCTAAATCTTGCAAATTCAGTTGTAGTTCCTTGGCAATAATCCAATCGTCTTCGATTATAAGAATTTTACTAGCAGGCATAGATCCATTCAATTCGCTTAAATTTACAGAAAGCTGGTCAAAATTGAATAAAGGTTTATTGAAATATTTCTTTGTGACTGTATTCAGCATGTATGCTCATACAGATTTATTTGCTGTTGATACTTTACATGTTACCAATAGAAATTTGCCAAATGCCACTGCAATAGAAAATATTACTTGGAGATATTCTGCTACTCAAGAAGAAGTGAAATGGGACAAGCCCAGTAAATCTTTTTTTAGTGAAACCCTTGAAGCCAACATTGTTCTTATACACCATTCTCCGCTTGATCAAGGGTATATCTGGAGTTTTCCAAAGCTTGGTCGACTAGATGTGCATATTCGCGATACAATTCTAACTACTGGAAGCCTGCTTGCATTAAATGAAAGATCGCAGCCTTCTTCTAATAATGCTATTCGTATACAATTACTGAGGGGTGATACGGTATTAGTGAAACTTGTCATGCAAATTGGTTATTCTGTTTATTTTCCCAAAGGAGAAAAAATGTATTTACAGACCAGATATGCATTTGAGGAAAGCGATCGAAAACGATTATTTTGGCAAGGAATTTTTTTAGGTGTCATTTTTGTGATGGCATTATATAATTTTTTGATTTGGTGGGCAGTAAGAGATCATAGTTTCTTTCATTATGTAGTTAGTATAGTTTCTATAGGTTTATACTTCAGCTTTTATTACGGATTTGGGATAGAGTATCTATGGCCCAATTCACCTCGTTGGGATACCTTCTCATATACATTACTTGTTCCAGCTACGGGTATAGCTAGACTGCTATTTACAAGAACTTATTTACATGTTATTAATTTGCATCCATTATTACAAAAGCTCTGGTATTTATTGCTTTGGTTATCTGGTTCTATGTTTCTAGTTGGATTAAGTGGTTACATTTTTGATATTGATTATTTATCTGCTTTAATTGATTTAATAGGTGTTACTGGAACCTTTATTCTTATTTATATGTTGGTTGCTGGATTTTATGCATATTATGTAAAAGAATACAGACCAGCTAAGTACTTTATATGGGCCAATTTAGTTTTGGTAGTAGGTGCCATACTCTTCATTTTAAAAGAGATGCATTTAATTCAGGACAATTATTTTACGCGTTATATTGTTCAGTATGGTGTTATGATTCAGGTATTGGTTTTTGCCTTAGGTTTAGCGAGTAGGTTGAATCAAACACAAGAAGAACTAACCAAAGAAACCCTCGAAAAGGAAAGATTAGCAGTTGAGATTGAAAGAGAGAAAAAAGAAATGAGTGAGCGACAGAATGAGGAATTGCAGAAACAAGTTGAAAAGCAAACTTGGATTCTACTCGATCAAAATAAGCGTTTAGCTGATACCATTAAAAATCTGAGGGATTCACAAGATCAATTAGCTGAACTAAATAAAGTAAAAGACAAACTTTTTTCTATTATATCACACGACTTACGTAATCCACTTGCTACCATGCAATCTTTTTTAAAGCTGATAACCGAGCACCACGAAAAGTTAAGTGGAGAGGATCGTGTGAAGCTGATGAAAGAAGCCCAGGATTCTTTGGATCATGTGAATCAGCTTTTGTACAATGTTTTGCAATGGAGTAAAAGTCAAATGCAGTTATTAGAGTTCAGACCTGAATTAATTGATGTTCGGTTAGCTTTGGAAAAAGGAAGGCGTTTGTTGCATTTGCAAGCTCAATTAAAGCAGATAGAAATCATAGTAGATGTTCCTAGTTCTTTAAACGTGTTTGCAGATAAAGACATGTTAGACTTTATGATTCGGAATATAGTAAACAATGCCATCAAGTTTAGTAAAAAAGGCAGTAAAATTGTATTGCATGGGGTAGAGTCAGATCTTGATGTAAGAATTTGTTGTAAAGATGAAGGTGTTGGTATGGACGAGCATACATTACAACAAATTGAGAGATCGATGTTGGCACGTTCCGAAAGAGGCACATCTAAAGAAAGAGGAACAGGGCTTGGAATACTTATTGTAAAGGAGTTTATGGAGAAGCATGGGGGAGCAATAGCAATTGAAAGTAAAGTTGGATTTGGAACCGATTTTTATTTGATTTTCAAAAAGTGAGTAACTTAAAGATTCATTCCATTAAACGTAATACTATAGTATAGTTTTTTTCTAGTAACTATGCAGTTGATATTGCGTTGCTAATGCCAAGATTAACACCAGAAGAACTGTTGGAGCATCAAAGGAGGATATCCTTATACGAGGATGAGTCTTCTTATAAGCAACTTTTTAAGTCTTTTTATCTTTATTTAGTTCGATTTTCTCAGGCTATTTCAAACGATAGAAGCATGGCCGAGGATATTGTTTCAGAGGTGTTTATGTCACTTTGGAAAAATAGAACTAGAATATTAGAAATTGAGGATATTAGCCTTTATCTGTACACATCAGTTAAGAATAATACCTTAAAGGAGCTACACAAAAAGCAGAAAAATGTTTTTGTTGACTTATCAGCATTAGAGTTTCAGCCCGATGATCATTTTTTACTACCAGAATCATCGGTATTGAACAAAGAATTAAACATTCAAATTCAAACTGCTATTGAAAAACTTCCTCCAAGGGCAAAACTTATATTTAGGTTGGCTAAGGAAGATAGACTGCCATATAAAAAGATTGCAGAAATACTAGATGTTTCTATAAAAACCATTGATAATCAGCTCTCTATTGCTTTAAAAAAGTTGGCAGTGGAACTTAAGTTGATTTACTCAAAGCGTTCTAAAAAATAATTTTAATTCCTTTAGGGGATTTCCCTCAGTTTTGGCTCCTTATAAATGACACATGGAGTATCAAGACAATTTTTGGAATTTATTAGCTCGAAAAGTTTCGGGAGAGGCTAGTGAGCAAGAGCTTTTGCAGTTGGAAGCTTTGTTACAAGAAAACCCAGATTTAGTTGAACTCAAGGAATCCCTCGAAGCTATTTGGTCAAATTCTGAAGAGCCAGATTCAGAGTTTATGGAAGCAACTTATTTGTTGCATAGATCCAACATGGAGCAGCTTGGATTATTTTTTCCTCTTCAAGAAACAAATAGTCATAATGAGAACAATAAAAAATCCAGCATCATATCTTATAGACTCAAATGGGTAACAGCAATTGCTGCTGTATTTATTTTAGCAATTAGCACCTGGTATTTCGGCTTTTTCAAAGACGTTGAGTTGAACAACAATGCACAAAATTCGTCGGCCTCACTTAAAGAGGTATCAGCTCGACCGGCATCTAAAACCAAATTAATACTACCTGACGGAACAACAGTTTGGTTGAATTCTGGTTCTAAACTTACTTATGACTCTTGGAAGGGTAAATCTTCTAGAGAAGTCTATCTAATAGGGGAAGCTTTTTTTGATGTGACTAAAAATGCTTCAAAGCCTTTTATTATCCATACAAAACACTTGGATGTAAAAGTGTTGGGAACAAGTTTTAATGTGAAAGCCTATCCAGAGGATAAGGTTACAGAAACCAGTCTAATTCATGGTAGTGTTGAAGTTTATCTCATTAGGCAGCCAGAAAAAATTTTTAGACTAGTCCCCAATCAAAAATTAGTTGTTAATAATTCTTTACTCGAACTGCCCTCCAAAAAAGAATCTGCCATTGACTTGAAACAAGCAGTTGCTATTCTTCCATTAAAACCAGTTGTATTATCAAATTCGGATGCTCAACTAGTTGAAACTGGATGGTTGAACAACCTCCTATTATTTGAAGACGAATCTTTTGGAGAGATTGCTAAGAAAATGGAACGTTGGTACGATGTGGAGATTCAGTTTAGTAATAAAGCCTTAGAGGAAATAAGAATGACAGGTTCTTTTGAAAAGGAAACCCTTATACAGGCTATTGAGGCCTTGCGTTTCATTAGCAATTTCAACTATAAAGTAGAAAATGATTTAATAACCATATACTAAAACTTGCCTATGACTAAAGTAAACTCATCTTAAAATTCCTTTACATATTTATTATGTAAAGCACAATTTGAACAAACACAGTTAAACTAACGAAATATGAAAAAAACACCTACGATTGCTGAGCTCATAAAGAGCTATCACCAAGTAGCAATCAACAAAATCTTACTTACAGTCTTATTTCTTTTGGGCGTTTCCCAAGGTTTTGGTCGACTCACAGCTCAGAGCATAACAATCAAAGCCAATGAAATGGAAATAGTACAAGTACTATCAGCCATTGAAAAACAAGGGGAAGTTCGATTCCTTTACAACAGTAGAATGAAAGAACTTCGCCAACGTGTTTCTGTTAATAAAGTAAATGCATCTGTTGATGATGTATTGAAGCAAGTTTTTGCAGGAACCTCACTAACGTACATGCAACTAGATAACAAGCTGATTGCGATTAGATCAGCAGCACCTCTTGTGCAAGATATACGTGTTACAGGTAGAGTTTTATCAGAGACAGGTGAACCAGTAGTTGGTGCCTCTGTAATGGTTAAAGGCAGTCAAGCTGGAGTTGTTACCGATGCAAGAGGCGCATTTTCTATTTTAGCTCCAGATGATGCAACACTAGTAATTACAGCTATTGGATTCAACGATGTTCAAATTGCTGTAAACAAGCAAACAATTTTAAATATACAAATGACATCTGTTGCAAAAGTAATAGATGACGTTGTGGTAATTGGATTTGGAACGGCTAAAAAGCGTGATCTAACCGGATCTATATCATCTATCAAGGGTACTGATTTGGAAAAGATGCCAAACACCAACCCAATTACTTCTTTACAAGGTAAAGTTCCAGGTTTAACAATTGCGGCTTCAGGTAGAGCAGGTTCTGCACCAGTTGTACGTATTCGTGGTATTAACAGTACCAATAGTGCCAGTCCCGTTTTTGTTGTTGATGGAGTACTACATGATAATATTGATTTCTTAAACCCTGCAGATATTGAAAGTATTGATGTATTAAGAGATCCTTCATCTATTGCAATTTATGGTTTACGTGGTGCTAATGGTGTAATTGCCGTTACTACTAAAAGACCAGTAAGAGGTCAAATGCGAATCAATTTCCAAAGCACATTTGGTGTACAAACAGTACAAGATAAAATTGACGTTGTTGATGCAGCTGGTTTCAGAAGATTGTACACTGCTCAATTAAACAACCTAAATGCAGCTCCGTTTGATTTTACAAATTACACTGCAAACACAAATTGGCAGGATCAAGTATTTAGAAATGCTGTAATTAATACAAATAACTTAAGCATTTCTTCAAGTACCGATAAAGGATCAACCTTATTAAACCTTGGTTATACCAATCAAGATGGTGTTTTGAAATATGATAACCATGAACGTTTCTTGTTGCGTTTGAACCAAGAAATGAAATTAAGTAAGAACATAAAGATTGGTGGAGATATTAATGGTAGTTACTTCAGAGATAATCCACCTGCTGCTAGTGTAAGCAATGCTTTATGGGCAGCTCCAATTGTACCTATTAAGCAAGATGATAGAACATATTATGCGATGCCTTCATTCCAAAGAGCTCAGGTTGCTAATCCTGTTGCTAATATGGAAAGAGGAAATAGAACTTCTATTAATGATGGATACAGATTAATTGGTACTTTATTCGCCGAAGTAAATTTCCTAAGAGATTTTACTTGGAAGAGTGTAGTATATGCTGATTTTGGATTTAATCAAACAAGAGGATATACACCTTTGCCATTTACCTTTATCAATTTAGGTGAAGGAGCAGCTCCAACAACTACTTTCTTTGATAACCTTGCAAGAACAAGTGTAAATCAAAGCCAAAGCCAAAGTAGACGTTTCCAACAAGATCATACGCTTACTTATAATGCAAGATTAAAAAATGGACATGGATTAACCGCTATGGGTGGTTTCACAACCATATATACGCAAAGTTCATTTGTTAATGGTAGCCGTAGAGATACTTTGATTAATATTCCAAATGATCCAAACTTCTGGTACTTAAATATTGCTAATATCAATAACCCAATTTTGAATGGTGGTGGTGGAAGTGAAAGTGCAATTATGGGTCTTTTCAGTAGAGTAAGTTACAACTACAAAGGCAAATACTTAGTGAATGCAACCATTCGTAGAGATGGTAGTTCTAGGTTTGCGCCTGCTAACCGTTGGGGAACTTTCGGAAGTGTTGGTCTTGGTTGGGTAGTGAGTGATGAAGCTTGGTTCAGTAAGCAAAGAGTTGTTGATTTCTTCAAAGTACGTGGTGCATGGGGTACAACTGGAAACGCAAATGGATTCAGCGATTTCTTGTGGAGACCAGGACTGTCAAATGCTTCATCAGCAATATTCGGAGACAATGTGTATACGGCTGTACAAGCATCTTATATTCCTGATTCAACATTAAGATGGGAAACAGTAAACGGTTTGGATATTGGCTTCGATATGAAAGCTATGAACAATCGTTTAAGCTTTGGTTTCACATATTATAATAGAACTACTAAGGGCATCTTAACAGCAGTTACTATTCCAAATGAAACACGTTCTTTCTTTACCAACTTAGGTGAAATCACCAATAAAGGGGTTGAACTTACTTTAGGTTGGGATGACAGAATTGGAAAGCATTTCACTTATGGGATTGATGCAAACTTTAGTTACAACAGAAACGTAGTGAATTCAATTGGTAGCAACCTCGATTTCCAAATTTTGGGTAATGGTGGGGTTAACAGAACAATTACTGGTTACTCAATAGGTCACTTCTTTGGATTTAGACAAACAGGGGTTTATCAGACAACTGCACAGTTAGCTCGAGTTCCTGCATTTACAAATTCATTGCCTGGTGATATTTCATTCGCAGATATTAATGGTGACGGTGTTATTACGCAAGCTGACCGTGAGTATCTTGGAACTCCATTCCCTCCATATAGCTTTGGTATTAATATTAATATGGGTTACAAAGGATTTGATTTTAATATTGAAGGACAGGGTATGGCTGGAAATAAAATTTTCACACAAAGAAGAACTGCCAACTTCGCTACATTGAATTATGAAGCAAATCGTTTGAACGCATGGACTGGTCCAGGTACAAGTAATATTGAACCAATCCTTGATAATACAAGAGGTAATAACTTCTTATTCAGCACTTACTTCCTTGAGCCAGGGGATTTCTTCAGAATTAGAACCATTCAAATTGGTTATACATTCGACAAGATTAATAGCTTAGGCATTAAGAAGGCTAGGGTATTTGTAAGTGGTCAAAACGTGTTTACTTGGACTAAGGCAACTGGTTATACGCCAGAGCCACAAATTGGTAGCATTTTAGGTGGTGGTGCTGATAACGGTGTGTATCCAGTACCTTCTATCTATACAATGGGTATAAACGTGACTTTCTAATTCAAGAATTCAAAAATTATTGGTATGAAAAATATATTATCAATTCAACTACTGAGAAGTGTGGCTTGGTTAATAGTAGCGGGTCTTACTTTAAGTAGCTGTAAAAAATTCCTTGAGACACAGCCTCAAGGTGCATATGATGAATCTACATTTCCATTTCCTGGAGGTTCAGGTCCATTCGATGAATATTTATTTGGCGCATATAGAGATCTAAGATCTTTTGATGTGCATGTATGGCCTTACATTCACGCAACCAGCATTCGCAGCGATGATGCAGATAAGGGAAGTACACCTGCAGATGGTGGTGCTAACTCTCAGCAAATGGACAATTTCCCAGTTTTATCTAACAATGGACTGGTGAACTCACTTTGGTTGGGACATTACGGATTAATCAATAAGTGTAACAATGTGTTGTTCCAAATTGGAACCAATAGAGGTATTATATCAACCGATCAACAAAAAGCAGTAGCTGCTGCTGAGGCTAGATTTCTAAGAGGATACGCTTATTTCAATATGGTTCGCTTTTTTGAGAATATACCCATTTTTGATACGCTATTTTTAGATCCAGCTCAGCAAAATAATATTCCTCAAAGTAATGCTGCACAGGTGTATGCATTTATTGAGAATGACTTGAATTTTGCAGCTGCTAATTTACCTATGACTTGGGATCCTAAGTTTGTTGGTAGAATAACCAGAGGTGCTGCTTTAGGTATGCTTGCAAAAGTATACTTGTATCAAAGAAAATTTGCATTAGCCCAATCAACTGCAATGCAAGTTATGAACTCAGGTGTGTATAATCTTTCAACTCCTTATAGTAGGGTGTTTGAAGAAGAAGGTGAGAACAGTCCTGAATCTGTATTTGAAATTCAAGCTACAGCCACTGCAGCTATTCCTCAGAATAATGGTATTCAGTATGCAAATGTGCAGGGCGTAAGAGGTGCTGGTCAATGGGATTTAGGTTGGGGTTTCAATTCTCCAAGTGAGCAATTAGCCAACTCTTACGAAACCAATGATCCACGTAGAGCTAGAACTATTTTGTTCACCAGTACGGCAACTACTCCAGGGTTAACTATGTATGGTGAAACTACTCCTGTTGGATTACCAAACCCACGTTATAACCATAAAGTATATACCAATCCTGCTAGAAGAGCTTCTCTTGGAAACAGATTTGGATGGTGGATGAATGTACGCATACTCCGTTATGCAGATGTGGTTTTGATGCATGCTGAAGCTTCTATTGAATTAGGTGGTGATGCGAATTTTGCAGCTGCAAGAAACAGCATCAACAGTGTACGTGCTCGTGCAAGAGCAGGTAATGCAGCTTTACTTCCAGATATTACAACAAACGATCAAGCACAACTCAGAGATGCACTACGTAGAGAGCGTCGCGCTGAATTGGGTATGGAGCATGAACGCTTCTTTGATATCATTCGTTGGGGTATTGCAGGTCCAGCTATGACTGCACATGGCAAAACAAACTTTAATGAATCAAGAGACCGCATTCTTCCAATACCGCAAGTTCAAATTGATTTGACAAGAGGTGTTTTAAGACAAAACCCAGGTTATTAATCTATATAACGATTTAAATCTTGAAGAGTATGAAACGAAATAATTTGAATAAAATAAAAACATCACTTCTTGGTGCGGCAAGTTTAATGCTTGTATTCTCATCATGTAAAAAGGATGGCAATCCCAATAACCTACCAGATGTAAATCCTGATGATTTTGCTGGCACAATAGATGGTTATAGAAGTTCAGATGAAGTTTTCCCCGAAAACTTAGTTGCCTATTGGAATTTTGATAATAATACAAATGAAAACCTAACTAACTCTGCACCTACAACAGCATCAAATGCTAGCTTAGTAGACGGAGGTGTTAGAGGGAGAGCATTAAATTTGAATGCAGGATTTTTGTATTATGCCAGACAGTTTCCTAAATTTATACCAGATTCGCTAAGAAACTTTAGTATTAGTGTTTGGGTAAAAATTTTAAATAATGGCTCTAGAAGAACGATGTTGATGCAATTGGCTCGTCCAAATATGTTGAATGGTAATATCAATTTCAACTTGAATACCAATCAGTTTCCAGCATCTAATACAACAACTTTACGCATTCAGCCAACATTCATGACCCAAACTGGTGGTTTACAAGACAATTTAAACACTACAGTTTCTCCAACAATTGGAATGGATAAGTGGACACATATTGTAATTACTTACGATAGACAAACTGGTGTATTCCATAACTACGCTGATGGTGTAAGAGTTGGAAACTTCCCGAATAGAGGTACTGTGAATACATTCTTCTGTCATGAGCCCAATGAATTCATCATTGGATCTAACTATAATGGTATCCCCGGTAAAGCTGTGAACACAGACGCTTCTTTTGCACCTATGACTGGTCAAATTGATGAAATCAGGGTGTACAATCGTGCTCTTGGTGAAGCATTCGTAAGGGCTTTGTTTAATTTAGGCAGAGCCAACAAGTAATCTTTTTTTAAAGGTTACCACACCCGGACCGTTTCGACCGGTCCGGGTTATTTCTTTATATCATTTGATACATTATGAAATATATCATTATACCAATGGTGCTGTTTGCGATTGGTTTCAATTCTGTAAAAAATCAAACAGAAGTGAACTCCTCTCAACCTAAGCCTAACTTAGATGACACGCTTATGTACCAACAGGTACAAGCTGCAACCTTTCAATATTTTTGGAATGGTGCAGAGCCGAATAGTGGCTTGGCTAGAGAACGCATTCATTTAGATGGTGTATATAATCAAAATGATCAAAATGTTGTGACAAGTGGTGGCGGTGGTTTTGGAATTATGGCACTCTTGGTTGGAGCTCATAGAGGCTTTGTAACACGAGCAGATGTAGTAGAGCGATTGGAAAGAATTATGCAGTTCTTAGAAAAAGCAGATCGCTTTCATGGTGCTTGGCCACATTGGTGGCATGGTGAGACAGGAAAAGTAAAACCTTTTAGTAAAAAAGATGATGGAGGTGATTTGGTGGAGTCTTCATTTTTAGCACAAGGATTACTTTGTGTTCGACAGTATTTTTCGAATGGTAATAGAAGAGAAAGAAAATTAGCTGAGCGAGCCGATAAACTATGGAAAGAAATTGATTTTGATTTTTATAGAAATGGGAAAAATGTTTTGTATTGGCATTGGAGCCCACAATACGGATGGGAAATGAATTTCCCGGTTTCAGGTTATAATGAGTGCCTGATTATGTACATCCTAGCAGTAGCATCTCCAACTCATGGAGTAGATCCTGTTGTGTATCACGAAGGATGGGCAAAAAATGGAGGAATAAAAAAAGAAATAAAAGCACTTGGATACGATTTGCAACTATCTCATAATGGTGCTACGGAATATGGGGGACCACTTTTCTGGGCGCATTATAGTTACTTAGGATTAGATCCACGTGGATTAAAAGATAAATACGCCGATTATTGGAAAGAAAATGTGCATCAATCTTTAATCAATTATCAATGGTGTGTAAACAATCCGCTAGGATTTAAAGGATATGGAAAAAATAGTTGGGGATTGACTTCAAGCTATTCGGTAAAAGGCTATGCAGGGCATGCACCGGGTGAAAAGAGAGATAAGGGAGTGATTGCACCAACTGCTGCACTCTCAAGTATGCCTTATACTCCTAAAGAATCTATGCAAGCACTAAAGTATTGGTACACTGAAAAAAAATCATTGCTTTTTGGAGAGTATGGATTTTATGATGCATTTAGCGAAACTGCTAATTGGTATCCGCAAAGGTATCTGGCAATTGATCAAGGACCTATTGTGGTTATGATGGAAAATCATAGAAGTGGTCTTATTTGGAATTTATTTATGTCGGCTCCTGAAATTAAGACTGCACTCAAAAAATTAGAATTCGAAAGTCCATGGCTGAAGTAGTTGCTATCATAAGGAAAACTATATCACTATTTGTTGTACTTGCTATTACTTATGTTGTAAAAGCACAACAGACTTATTGCAACCCGTTAAATATAGATTACACTTACATGATCTATAATGCCAATCAGGGTTTGTCTTATAGATCAGGTGCAGATCCTGCTGTTGTTAGATTTCGGAATAGTTATTACATGTTCGTTACCCGTTCTTTGGGTTACTGGCATTCAACAGACTTGCATCATTGGCGTTTTGTAAAACCAGATAAATGGTATTTCCAAGGCAGCAATGCACCTGCAGCATTTAATTACAAAGATTCGGTATTGTACGTAGCAGGCGATCCATCTGGTTCGATGAGTATTTTATATACCGATGATCCATTGAAAGGTGATTGGAAAGCAACCCCCTCTATTTTACACGATTTGCAAGATCCTGCATTATTTATTGACGATGATGGTAGGTCTTTTATGTACTGGGGCTCATCGAACAAATGGCCAATTCGTGTAAGAGAATTAGATAAGAATAAAAATTTTAAACCCTTCCAAAAAGTTGATACACTTATTGGATTGAATATGAAAGAACATGGTTGGGAGCGTTTTGGTCATAATCACGCCGATACTGTGCTCGGAGGTTATTTGGAAGGAGCATGGATGACTAAATACAAAGGGAAATATTATTTGCAGTATGCAGCTCCTGGCACTGAATTCAATGTATACGCCGATGGTGCATACATTGGAGATTCTCCTACTGGCCCATTCAAGTATATGCCTAATAACCCTTTTTCTTATAAGCCTGGTGGTTTTATGAATGGGGCGGGACATGGAAGTACAGTGGAAGGTCCTGCAGGATTGTTTTGGCATTTCGGATCTATGGCAGTATCTGTAAATGTAAACTGGGAAAGAAGATTATGTATGTTCCCAACATATTTTGATAGCGTTGGGTTAATGTATAGCAATTCTAGGTTTGGCGATTATCCGCATTATGGTCCAGCACATCCGAAGGCAGGACAATTTACTGGATGGATGTTGTTGTCTTACAAAAAACCTGTTACCGCTAGTAGCGCAGTTGAAAAACATGTTGCATCAAATATCAATGATGAACAAGTTAATACCTGGTGGTTAGCTGCTTCAGCCAAAGATCCTCAATGGGTACAAATAGATTTGGAGCAGGTTGGAGAAGTGCATGCTATTCAAATTAACTACCACGATTATAAATCTAATCTATATGGAAGAGTAGATGGATTGTATCATAGATATACTATAGAAGGTTCGGTCGATGGAAAAAAATGGTTTCCTCTAATTGATAAATCATTGAGTTACTTAGACGTTCCTAATGATTATGTTGAATTGAATTCACCCATTCAAGCAAGATATATTAGGTATAATCACATTCATGTTCCTACACCTCATCTTGCAATTTCTGGATTGCGTGTATTTGGGAAAGGAACTGGTAAAATGCCAGAAAAGGTTGCACAATTATCGGCGCAAAGAAGTTCGGATGGAAGAGATGTGTTTTTAAAATGGCCTGCAGTAAAAGGGGCAAAAGGATATCAAATAAGATGGGGTATAGCACCTGATAAGTTATACAGTTCTTGGTTATTATATGAGCAAAACGAACATCTGCTTAAGTCACTCACAAAAGGACAGAGCTATTATTTTGCGATTGAAGCTTTTAATGAAAATGGTGTTTCTTCTTTATCACCTTTAGTACATTTAAAATGATGAATGCACCAACTATATTCAAACGATTCGGATTCGCAAATGCAAAATTATGCTTGTTTGCTGCTCTTCTATTTGGACTGCTAGCTTGTAAAAAGCAATCAACTCCAGCAGAAGAGCCTCCTGTTGCACTTCAATTAACTCAATTTAGTGTTGATGGCATACAAGGACTGTCGGAATATTATATCAATAATTTTAGACCTGTTATTCAATTTCAATTTAATACCAAATTAGACAGATCAACGCTCAGTAATGCAGTTAGAATAACGCATCCTAGTGGCACTTCAGTTCCATTTGATATTAGCTTAACAAATGGTGATAGTGTTATTCGAGTGCAACCACAAACGGGAGGAATGAGGAGTATTGAAAGATATACCCTTCGACTCACCACACAATTAAAATCTGTAAGAGCACAACAGTTGAGTCAAGATAGATCTTGGTCATTGTTTGCACCAATTGATTCAACACCTAAGTTTCCAGCAATTACCGATGATTCATTATTAACGCTCATTCAAAAAAGAACCTTTGCTTATTTCTGGGATTTTGGTCATCCTGTAAGTGGCATGGCTAGAGAGAGAAATACAAGTGGCGAACTAGTAACTACAGGTGGAACGGGATTTGGCATCATGAGTATGCTTATTGCTGTTGAAAGAGGATTTATTACAAGATCACAGGCCTACAATAGGATTCAGACTATCACAGATTTTTTAATTACAAAAGCCACACGATACAAAGGTGCTTTTGCGCATTGGTTAAATGGAACTACAGGTGCCACCATTCCTTTTAGTGCAAATGACAATGGCGCAGACTTAGTTGAAACTAGTTTTTTAGTCATGGGTTTATTAGCAGCACGCGAGTATTTTAACTTGCCTGCTGAAGTTTCACTGGGACAAAAAATTACAGGTATTTACAATGCAGTTGAGTGGGATTGGTTTATGCGTGATGGACAACAAGTATTGTATTGGCATTGGAGTCCAGATAGGGCATGGACTATGAACCTTCGAATTCAAGGATGGAATGAGTGTTTGGTTACTTATGTTCTTGCAGCAGGCTCTCCAACCCATACAATACCTGCAACAGTTTATCAACAAGGATGGGCGAGAGACGGTGCCATGAGAAATGGAAATCAGTTCTATGGTATCACGCTTCCGTTGGGGCCACAATTAGGAGGACCTTTATTTTTCTCACATTATAGTTTTTTAGGTATTGATCCGAGGCAATTACAAGATGTTCATGCTAATTATTTTAATCAGAATCGTGCACATTCTTTAATCAACTACCAATATTGCGTTCAAAATCCACTACAAAGAAGAGGATATAGCAACGCTTGCTGGGGCTTAACGGCTAGTGATATTCCTGGTGGATACACTGCTTCTAGTCCAACCAACGATAGAGGAGTAATTGCACCTACAGCAGCTATAGGTTCAATACCATACACACCTGAAGAAAGCATGCGAGCTATTCGCTTTTTTTATCAGGTGCTCGGCGATCAACTTTGGAAGGAATATGGTTTCATAGATGCGTTTTCAATTCAAGATAATTGGTTTGCTTCCTCTTTCTTAGCAATTGATCAGGGACCGCAAATAATTATGATTGAAAATCATCGATCTGCAATGATGTGGAATTTGTGTATGAAAATTCCAGAAGTGAAAAATGGATTAAGAAAACTTGGCTTTAGTAGCCCTCACTTATAATTCAATTGAAAGGATATGAAAAAGTTAATTTGCATTGTTTCGATTTTGTTGCTTAGTTCACTTGCATTTTCTCAGGCCAAAAAAACTGTTACGCTCTCGGCTGAAGAAATTAAAATGAACCAGTTTATTGATCAGTTGATGAAGAAAATGACATTGACTGAAAAAATTGGTCAGCTAAATCTTCCTGCTGCAGGTGATATTACAACTGGAACTGCTACGAGTAATAACTTCATGAAAAACATTGAAGAAGGGAAAGTTGGCGGATTATTTAATATCAAGGACCTACAAAAAATTAAAAGAGTTCAAGAGCTAGCTATTTCAAAGAGTCGTTTAAAGATTCCATTATTGTTTGGGATGGATGTAATTCATGGTTATAGAACTGTTTTCCCTATTCCACTCGGATTGGCATGTAGTTGGGATATGCAAGCAATAGAGCAATCAGCTCAAATTGCCGCAAAAGAGGCAACCGCGGAAGGTATTCACTGGACTTTCAGTCCAATGGTTGATTTAAGCAGAGATCCCAGATGGGGAAGGATGGCTGAAGGATCAGGGGAAGATCCTTTTTTAGGAGGTGAAATTGCGAAAGCAATGGTGCGTGGTTATCAAGGTAAAAACCTTAAAGATGCACAAACCATGATGGCATGTATCAAGCACTTTGCTTTATATGGTGCGCCCGATGCAGGAAGAGATTATGGAACAGTAGATATGAGTAGGCATAGAATGTACAACGAATACTTTTTGCCTTATAAAGCAGGAATTGAAGCAGGAGCTGGTTCTGTAATGGCATCTTTCAATGAAATTGATGGTATTCCTGCAACTGGTAATAAATGGTTGCTTACAGATGTATTGAGAAAAGAATGGGGCTTTAAAGGATTTGTTGTAACTGATTATACTGGTATCAATGAAATGATTGATCACGGTGTGGGTGATTTACCAAAAGTTTCTGCACAAGCACTCAAAGCAGGTGTTGATATGGATATGGTAGGTGAAGGATTTTTACTTACACTTCAACAGTCTCTTAAAGAAGGAAAAATTACTCAGCAAGATATTGACCAAGCATGTAGAAGAATTTTAGAAGCTAAGTACAAACTGGGTTTGTTTGAAGACCCATTTAGATACATTCAGCCTGAAAGAGTAGATCGTGATATTTATACAGCTGAAAATAGAGCTGTAGCTAGAAAAACAGCTGCTTCTTCATTAGTGCTTTTGAAGAATGAAAATAGTATTCTTCCACTAAAAAAAAGTGGAACCATTGCATTGGTTGGCCCACTTGCAGATAATGCCGTAAACATGGTGGGTACATGGGCTGTAGCTGCCGATAGTAAAAATGCTATATCAGTAAAAAAAGGATTGGGTGAAGTTGGAGGATCCAACATTCAGTGGAAATATGCTCATGGATCTAATTTGCATGATGATAGTTCATTTAATGTTCGTGCGAGTATGTTTGGCAAAACAGTGAAATGGGATAGAAGAGATGCACAGGCGATGATTGAAGAAGCACTAGCTATTGCGAAAGAGTCTGATGTGATTGTTGCTGCAGTAGGTGAGAGTGCAGAAATGAGTGGTGAAAGCAGTAGCAGGACAGACATTAGGATTCCAGAATCTCAAAGAAGATTGTTAGATGCATTAGTCAAAACAGGTAAGCCAGTAGTAGCGTTGGTTTTTTCTGGAAGGCCTTTAGAACTAAGCTGGGAGTCGAAGCATATTCCTTCAATACTGCATGTTTGGTTTCCTGGTTCAGAAGCAGGTTATGCTATTGCAGATGTGGTTTTTGGTGATGTGAATCCGAGCGGGAAATTAACTTCTACTTTTCCGCAGCATGTAGGACAAATTCCAATTTTTTATAATCATAAAATGACTG
>ERZ1066133.320-NODE-320-length-24215-cov-10.754056_pt1 | contig 24215 bp, 16 predicted proteins | sample MGYA00382780_ERZ1066133 | MGnify/ENA primary metagenome ERZ1066133 (study PRJEB33369, sample SAMEA5778363) | biofilm metagenome | biome: Industrial cooling water; feature: Water cooling tower basin; material: Biofilm | place: United Arab Emirates | collected... | reverse complement strand
ACGCCGGACCGGTGGTCGCCAAGGGGTATGCCACCTGGGACGGCAGCCAGTTCGAAGCCAGCGGCGACGGGCTCGATGGCTTCGTCGCCGCCGTGACCCAGGACCCATTCTACCCGGGGGCTTTGATCGCCGCGGGGGACTTCAAGTCGGCCCAAAGCCAGCCCCTGGGCGGCATCGGACGCTTCGACGGTTCCGCCTGGAGCGCCCTGCAGGGCGGCACCGACGGCAGCGTCTACGCACTGGCCACGTTCGACGACGGCTCCGGTCCGGTGCTGATCGCCGGCGGGCGTTTCGCGAACGCAGGCGGAGTGCCGGCGCGCAACATCGCGCGCTTCGACGGTTCCCAGTGGACGCCCATGGGCGCCGGTCTGTGGGGCTCTTTTTCCTCGACGGTGCGAGCGCTCGAGGTGCACTCCGATGGCAGCGGAACCTGGCTCTATGCGGCGGGCAGCTTCACCCTGTCCGGCTCCCAGCCCCTGAATCTGGTTGCCCGCTGGGATGGAAGCCTGTGGCAGCCTGTGGGAGGAGGTCTGGGCGGAAGCAGCTTCGCCACGGTGTCCGCCCTGGAGTCCCACGACGACGGCAGCGGGCCGCGCTTGTTTGCCGGCGGCTCGATCAACGGCCCCGGAGTCGGCATCGCCCGCTGGGATGGCAACCTGTGGACCGACCTCGATTTCGGCGTGACCAGCCAGTTCAGCCCGACCGCGGAGGTTTCGGCGCTGGTCTCGTTCGACGATGGCAGCGGTCCGGCCTTGTTCGTCGGCGGGCGCTTCGACCTGGCCGGCAGCGCGGGCCTGTCGGCGCCAAACATCGCGCGCTGGAAGAACAACGCTTGGTCCGCGGTGGGCAACGGCCTCAACGCCCAGGTCTCGGCCTTGGCGATCCACGACCCGGGTCAAGGCCCGAGGCTTGTCGCCGGGGGGCAGTTCACCACGGCGGGAGGCCAACCCGCTCAGCGTCTGGCCGTGCTCGAAGGCAACGCTTGGCAGCCCCTGGCTGTCGGTCAGTCGGCCGCGGTGCAGTGCTTGCTGTCTGTTCCCGGCCCGGCCGGCGCGGCCCTGATCGCCGGCGGCCAGTTCGCAGCGGCCAATTCCAGCGGCGACAGCTACCTCGGGCTTTTCGCTTGTCCGCCCGCCACGATCCTCTCGTTTCCCGGTTGTTTCGGGCCCAAGCCCAGCCTGGTCTCTCAGGTTTCCAAGGCGCCGATCGGCGGCCTGTTCAGCGCCACCATTTCCGCTGTGACCCTGGCCGTGCCCCTGCCGCTGCTGTGGGCCAACCCGCTGGCCGTCGACGGCTTCGGGTGTGGCCTGTTCGTGCCCGGCTTCGGAGAGATCCTGCTGTCCCTCTCGCCGCCGCCCATCCAGTTCGCCCAAACGGTCCTGGTCGGCGGCGTGGGCTCGTTCAACATCTCGATCCCCAACAATCCGCTCTTGATCGGCCAACGCACCGCGGTTCAGGCGCTGATCTTGGATTCTTCTGGCTCTGGCCAGGTCGAGCTTTCGAACGCCCTGGAGATCGAATTCACGCCCTGACCGCGGTGTCACGCGCCCGGATCGAGCGCCTCCCGGGGCGCTCGATCCGGTGCGGCTCGCGGCTGCGCTCGCGGCCCGGGGCGGTCAGCCGCCGAAGGCTTCCGGGGTCAGCTTGGGATTCAGCACCGAGTCCTTGAGCAGATAGAGCTCCCGGTCGGGCACTTCGAGGAACTCGCGCAGGCCCGGTTCCAGGGCGGCGGGCTGGCGCTCGAAGACCAGCAGTTTGGTGGGCACGGTGTAGCCCGAGAGCCCGCGGTATTCGCCCAGCAGCACCAGCTGCTCGGCCGGAGCCGGGGAGCCGCTCGGCAGCACCTTGCTGAGGTGCACGCAGCGCGGCAGCTTGGACTCCGGATCGAGCCCGAAGCGGGCCCGGTAGCGGTCGGTCGCGCCCCGCTGCGCTCCCCAGCGCTCGGGGGCTTCGAGCAGCCTGAAATCCGGGGAATGGATCTCGACCCACTCGAGGCGCTTCCAATTGAAGTCGCCCTTGGGCAGGTCGCCCTCCGGCGCGCCGGCGGGCACGCTCAATTCGAACAGGGTCAGCGTCGCCGGATTGGCCAGGGACACGAAATTCTTGGCCAGGGACAGGGCCTGCTGGATCGAGCGCCGGTCGGTTTCGTACTCGCGCCCGGCCAGGTTGATGCGCTGTTCGCCGTCCTTCAGGTAGTAGCCGCGGGCGCCGTAGCCCGATTCCTTGCCGCTCTCGAGCACCACGGCCACGAAGTGCGGTTCGAGGAAGCGCACGCGCACCTTGCCGTCGAGGGAGCCCGGCGTCTGGGCGCCCCCGGCGCCGCCGCGGTTGAGCAGCTCGAAGCGCACATCGAAGGCGCGCGGCGGCCCCTCGATCGAAGGGGCGCGCAGGGCCGCCACCAGGCTGGCCCAACGGGCGCGGGCCGCTGCGCTGGCGTTGGGTGGCAGGACTCCGGGCCCGGGCTGAAACGAGCCGCCGGCTTGGGCGGGGGCGGTCGGGGCTGGCGGAGCCTCGCCGGGGGGCGTCTGTCCGGGGGGAGTCTGTCCGGCGGGGGGCCGAGCGCCGTCGGGCTCCTGCCCGGAAGCGGCCTCGGGACGCACAAGCAGGCCCAGGGCGGCGAGGCACAGGGCGAGGGGGACGAGCGGGCGACGCAGCATGGCCTGAGACTACGCAGCGGGACCGGCGGCTTCGGGCGAAATCTGGCCCTGGCCCGCTCCGGCCGGCAGGCTCAAGGGCCATGGCCGAGGATCGACCTCCCGCTGCTCCCCCGCACCAGCCCCTGCTGGGCTTGCTCGGCCCCACGGCCTCGGGCAAGAGCGAGCTCGGCGTGGCCCTGGCGGCCCGCCTGGGCCTCGAGGTGCTGTCCCTGGATTCGATGCTGGTCTACCGCGGGCTCGACATCGGCACCGCCAAGCCCAGCCGGGCCGCCCGCGGCGCGGTGCGACACCATCTGATCGACGTGGCCGACCCGCGCCAGCGCTTCGATGTCTCGCGCTATCTGGACCTGGCCCGGGCCGCCGAAAGCGAGCTCGCGGCCCGCGGCGGCCGCGGGCTGTACGTGGGCGGCACCGCGTTTTATCTGCGCGCCCTGACCCACGGCCTGTTCGAGGGGCCGGCCCACGACCCCGAGTTGCGCGCCCGGCTCGAGCGCCGCGCCCAGGCTGAGGGGCTCGAGCGCTTGCACGGGGAGCTGGCCCGCATCGACCCGGAAAGCGCTCGGCGACTCCATCCCAACGACAAGAAGCGCGTGCTGCGCGCCCTGGAGGTCTTCGAGCAGAGCGGGCGGCCCCTGAGCGCCTGGCAGCAGCAGTGGCGCCGAGCGGACGCCGAGGCCCCGGGCCGGCCGCGGCTCCTGCTCGGGCTCGACCCGCCGGACCTCGAGGCGCGCTTCCGCCCGCGGGTCGAAGCCATGCTGGCGGCGGGCTGGCTGGCGGAGGTGGCGGACCTGGAGGCAGAGGGGGCCTTCGGTCCGACCGCCGCCATGGCCCTCGGGTATCCCCTGGCGCGGGCCCACCTCGCCGGACGGCTGACCTTGTCGGAGCTGATCGAGGGAACGGCCCTGGCCACGCGCCAGTTCGCCCGCTCCCAGCGCACCTGGCTGCGGCGCTATCCGGAGATCCGCTGGGCCCCGGCCCGCTGCTACCCCGGGGGCGTCCCGGACGGGGAGGCCCTGCTCGCCTGGGCCGCGGCCGAGCTCGGGCCCGCGCTCGCACCCGCCCCGGGCTGAGCCTGGCCCGCCCGGCCTGCCCAGATCCGCTCCGCCCGTGGCCCCGGCAGCGACACCGGACCCAAGCACCGGCCGGTCGGCATCCCGGGCCCGAAAGCGGCGCGGGCCGCCACAGGGCGGCCCGCGCGGGCTCGATCCGGCCGGGCGCTGCCTCGGCCGGGCGGTCCCCTGGGGAACTCAGTTCAGCTCGACGTAGGCCGGGGTCTGCTCGTTGGCGAGCTCAAAATCCTCGACCGAGTCGGGCACGTGGCGGGTGTGGCGCGAGACGCGCTTCTTGCCGCCGAAGATGCCCTGGACGAACTCGGTCGGGCCGCCGCTCTCGAGGGTGCCGAGCACCGAGTCGATCGGGATCGGCACGAAGCCGAAGGAGGTCGCCGAAAGCGCGCCGCCGACCACCACCGAGGTCAGGTGGAAGTAGTTGATCGGGTCGGGCAGGATGCTGTGGGGCGGGCGCTCGGCCATGTAGCTCTTCGGAGCGCTCTGGAACGGGTTCGAGGGATCCAGGTTGAACACGTGCTTGCGCACGGTCAGGTTGATCGAGCGCTTCTGCTCGTACTGGAAGTCCTTGTAGCTGCCGTCGCGGTCGGCCTTGTAGCCGGTGGCCGCGTAGAAGGCGCGCGGGCCGACCGAGGCGCCGTTCCAGTGGTCCTGGTGGGCGTCCGGGGTCGAGCCGCAGCCGGTCAGGCCGCCGAGGAGCAGGCCGCCGAGGAACAACGGGCCGGCCAGGGGGGCCAGCGCGCGGAACAGCGGCGGGCGCGCGGAGGATGCGGGGGAGCCGTTCATGGACGTCTGGGACGCTCGCGGGAGGGGGCCCGGGGGCGCGGGGGCGCCGGCGGGGCCTGACGGGCGGACTAACCGGCGTCGGGGCGTCGGTTACTCGGGGGAGGCGCGGAGTCTAGGGGGCGCCCGCCCCGCCGGTCAACGCGGCGGCCCGAACTGTCGGGCCGGCCGGCCGCCGGCCGGCCGCCGGCAGGGGCCCTGCGGGGGGGTATGGTCTTGGGCCCCGGGGCCCCCGGGTACCCCATGAGCGACCGATCGATCCAGGCCCCCCGGGGCTTCAAGGACCTCCTGCCGGACGACCTGCCGCGCTTCAAGCGGCTCGAGGGCCTGGCCCACGACCTGGCCGCGCGCTTCGGCTACCGGGAGATCCGGCCCCCGCTGCTGGAGGAGACGCAGCTCTTCAGGCGCTCGGTGGGGGAGGTGACCGACATCGTCGAGAAGGAGATGTTCACCTTCGAGCGCGAGGAGCACTCCCTGACCCTGCGCCCCGAGGGCACCGCCGGGGTGGTGCGGGCCTACCTGCAGGCCGGCTGGCCCATGAACCAGCCCTTCCAGAAGCTCTACTACGTGGGGCCGATGTTCCGCTACGAGCGCCCGCAGAAGGGCCGCGAGCGCCAGTTCACCCAATTCGGCGTCGAGTGCCTCGGCTCCCTCGACCCGCGCCTCGACGTGGAGGCGGTCGCCCTGGCCGCGCTGTTCTTCGAGGAGCTGGGCATCCGCGGGGTCGAGGTGCGGCTCAATTCGATGGGCGACGGGGAGGACCGGGACCGCTACCGCGAGGCGGTGCGCGCCCACGTGGCTGCGCGGCTCTCGAAGTACAGCGAGGACAGCCAGGCGCGCTTCCAGCGCAACGTGTTGCGCATCCTCGACAGCAAGGACCCGCGCGACGTGGAGCAGAACCAGGACGCGCCGGTGCTGCTCGATTTCCTCTCGGCCGAGAACCGCGCCCACTTCGAATCGGTCGAACGCGGGCTGCAGCGCATCGGCCTCAAGGTCCAGGTAGATCCGCGCATCGTGCGCGGCCTCGACTACTACACGCGCACCGTGTTCGAGCTGCACTTCCCGGCCCTCGGCGCCCGCAGCGCCCTGTGCGGCGGCGGCCGCTACGACCACCTGGTCGAAGAGCTGGGCGGCCCGCCGACCGGCGCGGTCGGTTTCGCGGTCGGCTTCACCGGCACGCTGCTGACGCTCGAGCAGCTGGGCTTGCTGGCCGACCAGCGGCCGAGCCCGGCCCTCGTCTACGTGGCGACCACGGAGGAGAGCCTCGAGGGCGAAGCGCTGGCGATCGCCCACGAGCTGCGCCGGGGCGGAATTTCCGCCGTGTTCGACGCGCAGAAGCGCAAGTTCAAGAAGCAGCTCGAACAGGCCAGCAAGGGCGGCCACCGGGCGCTGTTGATCCTGGGCAGCGCCGAGCTCGAGCGCGGCGTCGTGGCGCTCAAGGACCTGACCACGGCCGAGCAGCGCGAGCTGCCCCGCTCGGCCCTGCTGGCCGAGCTCGGGCGCCTCGCCGGCCGCGCCTGATGGGGGCTCTGCAGCAGCGGGCCCGTCCGCGTCGCCCGCGCCGCGGCGCACCGCGCGCGGCGCCCCGGCCATGAGTCGGCTTCCCGCCGTGCGCCTCGAGCGCCTGCTGTGCGCCCCGCGCCTCGGGCTCTACGGCGGCAGCTTCGACCCGGCCCACCTGGGCCACCGCGCGGTGGCCCGGGCGGCGCGGCGCGCCGCGCGGCTCGACGCGGTCGTGTTCGTGCCGGCGGCCCGCTCCCCTCACAAGGCCGCCGCCGCGCGCTTCGACGACCGCCAGCGCCTCGAGCTGCTGCGGCTGTTGCTCGAGCGCGAGCCGCAGACCGGCGTGTGGGGCATCGAGCTCGAGCGCCCGGCGCCGAGCTACACCGTGGAGACCCTGGAAAGCTTGGCGCGGCTGCGCGGCGCGGGCGCCCCGCGCCCGTTCTTGATCCTGGGCGAGGATCAGCTCGCCGGGCTCTCGCGTTGGAAAGCGCCCGAGCGGCTGTGGGCCCTGGCCGAGCCCTTGATCGTGCAGCGCCACAGCGGCGCAGAGTTCGAGCGCGCCCTGGCGGCGGCCGCCGCGGAGCAGCCCGGGCTCGGGCCGCGGCTGCTGGCCGGCGCCGTGCGCCTGGACCGTCCCCATCCCGCCAGCGCCACGGCGATCCGCGCTGCCCTGGCCCGCGGCGCAGCGCCCGCCACGCTGGCCGCTGTCCTGTCCGCCGCCCAGCGGCGCCGGCTCGCCTCCTGGGCGTCGGGCGCGGGGTCGGCCGGCGAGCCTGGGCTGCCGGGCTAGGGCCCGCACGGTGCGGCCGGTGGAGCGCCGAAGCCAGATTCGGCGCGAGCGAGGGGCGCACGGGGCGGCGCCCGCTGCGGCGGGAGCGAGGGGCGGGCGCTGGCACGGCGGCCAGCACGCCGCGCGGGCCCGGAGGAACGCGCTGGAAGCCTGCCGTGGTCCGTCCGACTTCAGCACGGGCGGGCCGCTCCCCCAAGGTGCCGCCGGGTTCGCGCTCCCGCGTGCCCCTGCAGCGGCGGTCAGGCTCGCGCGCCCCCTTCGCAGACCTTTCGGCAGCCCCGGTCGCGGCCCCAGCGCGCCCCGTGGGGCGCTACGCTGCGCGCTCCCCGCTCGCCCCGCTCCCCGTGGATTTCGCTCTTTCCGGCCTGGCCCAGTCGTCGGGGCCCATCGACTGGGCCGCGCTCGAAGCCGCGCTCGATTCGATCGGGCGGGCCCTGGCCTGGCGCAGCGGGCTGACCGCCTTCGCCCTGGCCCCGCCGCTGCTGCTCGCGGCCGCGCGCCTCGGCTGGCTCGATCCGCGCCCCGGCGTGCGATCCGAGCGCAAAAGCCAGATCCCGGCGGCGCCGATCGGCGGTTTGCTCCTGGCCCTGGCGTTGGCCTCCGGCTGGTGGTTCTCCTCGGCGCAAGCCGGGCACCTCCTGGCGACCTTCGGGCTGCCCCCGGACGGGGCCCGCGACCTGACCCAGGGCCTGCAGTTTCCGCCGCCGCTGCCGCTGCTCGGGCTGCTCTTGGCGCTGCTCCTCGGCTGCCTCGACGACCTCTGGCGCGGCGGGCTCGGGCCCCTGCCCAAATTCTGTGGGCAGCTGCTCTCGGCCTTGCCTTTGGGCCTGTGGGCCCACGGTGCGGGCTACCTCGGCCAAGACGGCGCCGCCGCCGCGGGCCTGGCCTGCCTGGCCGCCGTGGCAGCCATGAATCTGGTCAACACCTGGGACAACGCCGATGGGGCGGCCCTCTCCTTGGGCGCCGTGCTGGCCCTGCCCGGCGGGCACCCGGCCCTGCTCGGCGCTTGCCTCGGGCTCCTGCCCTGGAACCTGCGCCGGCCGCGCTCCGCCGGCCCCCTGCCGCAGCTCTACCTGGGCGACGGGGGCAGCCACCTCCTGGGCATGAGCATCGCCCTCCAGCCCGAGCTCGCCCCGATCCTGCTGCTGCCGGCCCTCGACCTCACGCGGCTCTCCATCGAACGCTGGCGGCGCGGCTCCCGGCCCTGGATCGGCGACCGACGCCACCTTTCGCACCTGCTCTCCGCCCGGGGGCTCGCGCGGCCCCTGGTGCTGCTGCTGCTGGCGCTGGCGCTGCTGCCGGCGATCCACCCCGCCACCTGGCCCCTGGGCGCGCTGCTGTATCTGGCCCTGTGGCGCTTCGCCAGCCTCGGAGACCCCGGCGGCTCAGCGCGGCGGGCGCCCTAGGACATCCACTGCCTGCCTGGCGCAGGCTCCGGCCAACGCAAGCGGGCACGGGGGCCCCGGGGCAAGGGTCCTGGCAAAGCGCGGACACCTACCCCCGACAGCGCGGAAGCAGCTCCCCGAACCGCCCGGACCCAGAATCCAAGCCCGACGGCATGCTCGCGGCTTGGTCGAGAGCTTGCGCCGCCCAAGGTCCTCTCCTGCCTGGGACCGTCATCGAGCGCGGACCCGGATCGACGTCAGATCCCCGCTGACCACATCGATCTTGGCAAGCCGATCGAGGTTCGGCTTGCCTGGGCTGGACAGATCTATTTGCCAAGTTCCCGCAGGCACGAAGTGGATCATCGCTCTGCCAGCGCCAACGACGACCCCTGTTGCGTCCAGAGGCACGCCGTCCAAGACGCCGAAACTGTCCTGTGGAATCGAGGTACCCATTTCGAGGAGAACGATCTTCACCCTTGATTCGACTTCGATACCAAGCGAATCCTCCCGGCGGACCGCGACGGAACCCCATTCAGGCAGGACAATTTCGCATTCCGTGGAGTATTCGGCCGAAGACTCTACGATGGGAAGTGGCCCGACTGTGTTCTGCAACTGCGTCCCCTCCGCTGTGAAGAGGACTTGGTATAGACCGATAGGGATACAGTCCACGACAGAAACCGGATAGTCCGCCCTTGACAACGCGATCCTACGATGCCTGCCGACAGTACTCAGTGGGTAGAAATCCAGGGTTCCGAGCGGGGCATCCTGGTCGCTGAGCAAGTGCTGTGAGACCGTTCCACCGAAGCGGATCTGGATGCTGCCCGTCTCGAGCAGCTCGCATTGGATCGTTGTGATCGGGGATAAATCGCCTGGTCTTGGTACCAAGGGCGTCAAGTCGGCCATCGCTTCCGAAAGTTGGAATGCGCCCATCCCTCCGATCACGGGAATGCGGGGCTGGAAGCCCGCCGAAATCGGCGCCAAAGCGATCAGGGACGCGCCCACTTGCGAATTCGGGTCGTCGATCGATTTCACCCAATCGGTCCAACGAAGGGGCAAGAACTCGGGAGTCAGCATGATGCACTCGGAACCCATTTGGAATGCAAGGTTGTAAGGCCCGATTGCCGACAGGCAATCGGGCGCGAGCGGACGGTTCAAGTCGAGGAAGACCATCCGGGCACAGAGGACGTCGTATAGCTCTAAAACGACATCTGATTGTCCCGGCGTCACGACCCTACCGCTGGCCATGGAGCACCTCGAGGGCGATGCAGCCCAGACCCTGTACCTAGATGTCGGATCGAGCCCCTGGATCGAAAAAGCTGGTGAATCCTTGTCGAGTTCGCCGATTCCCCCGATACTTCTCGGCAGTTCCAAGAGGGCGCTTCGTGCCGACGGGAGGAGCGGGAAGCCTTCGAGAACATAAAACACTTCTCCCTCCTGGATCGGTCCCAGACGCTCGTGGTTTTCAGCGCGAACCTCACCAGAGATCCGCGCTCCTGGATGCAGAATTATCGTCACCTCTGAGTCAGGGAAACCATGGCCCTCCACCGATGCCGGAACTCGCTCCAAGGCGAGTCGACCGGACTCTTCGGACGTCTGCGCAATCAATTCACAGGGAAAAATCGGAGCATTCCAGACCAGGCTCTCATCGACCGCAACGCTTCCAATCCTAGTCCACCCCGACTTACGGTAACGTGCGAAAACCTCCGCGGCAACTTCCACAGGCTCGCTGGAGGCTGACCATACTCGGATCCGAAGGTTCTTGCCGGCTGAAACTTCGCGAGCCAAAGTGTGATCGGGTGCGCGAGATTCGGAGTTCGAGAAGGTTGAGGCGAGTTCCTGGGTCTGGGTTGCGCGGATTGCGGGTGGCGCTGGCGCTGTGGTGAGTGGAATGCTCGACTCAGCCTTGTGTTCTTCGCGCGATTCAAGCGACAAACTAATTGCCAGCCCAACGCAAGCGGCGACCAGAAGTCTTGCCTTGCTCATAAAATAAAGATTGGATCGACGATTCGCCTAATTTCTGTTTGTTCAGTGCCGGGCAACCGCAGATGTAGAGGTTTCTATTCAGGTAATAACCGAATTTTAGGGTTCGATTGGCGGGGAGGGTAGATGAGCGCCGTCGCGTCGGTTGAAATTAAGTTTGATGGCAAAGCGGCCATATGTATTTGAGTCTAGATGCGATTCGGTGGAGGTCATTCAGGTGGGTGTGGGTGGATGTGGGGGTGAACCGTTTGTGCGATAGAGTTATATTGGTTATCTCGCGGATGTCTTTGATGGCTATATGCACTTGTACTCCTGGATGGCGTAGGCGGTGCCGTCCGGATCAATCTTGATATTGTAGGTCAGCTTGCAATCGCCGCTATCGAAATTCTGTAGGGCGGGACGGCATGTGCCTCTGCTGGTGGCTTTCTTGTTATTCTCTGGATCAACCAAGATCACTGCATGACAGCACTGGTCCTCGTGCTCACCGGTCCCACAGCGACAGAATAGAGCGGTCCCGCCACCAGGCTGAGCAGAGGAGAACTGATTGCAGTTCGGGCAACTCGGGTCCTGATTGCACAACAAGCACGGCGGCCCTGACATAAGCGGACGGTCTTCTGCCCCGTAGGAAACTCCGGATCCTTTGCAGGTCGGGCCACTGCTAACCTGAGCCTCGGAGGCTAGGACTCCGTACATCCCCAGTCCCAGAAATGCCGCTGAGATCACGAACTGATTGGTAGCGCTCATGAATCAATGCTCCTGTTTGAAGACAGGATTTCTTGACCTGATCACGGTTACATTGCCACACTTGGCGTGGCAAGACTGAAGCAAGACAAGCTGGCCCAAGTCCCGCTTGCAAAGTGAATTGCGAAGACCCTGCGGTTCATGGTGCCGGCCGCCTGCTGCGAGGCCTGGGGGAGATTGGTTCCGTCAGGGCAGGCGGGCCTGCAGCTCGGCGGGGGCGGTTTTTTCGCCCAGGTAGCGGACGGTGAAGGAACCCTGGCCGGTCACGAAGAAGCGCCACTCGAGGGGGCGGTCGAAGGCCAGGCCCGCTTCGCGGGCGACCGTGGCCGGGTCGCTGGCTTCGACCAAGCGCAGCTCGGTCGGGCGGAAGCGGTCCGTGCGCTCGCCGGAGGCCAGCACCGAAAGGCCTTCGCCGCGCAGTTCGATGCGATCCGGGAGGCCGATGCGCCGCGCTGAGGCCAGTTCGGTGCGGGTCGGGATGCGGCGCAGATTCTCGAAGCGCACGTCGACGGCGCGGAGGTCCGGGCCGAGCTCCTCGATGCCGAGCAGGCGGATCTCCACCTCGGGGCACTCCTCGGCGTGGCGCAGGCAGAACAGGGCGTTGCGATGGCTTTCCTCTTCGATCAGGAAGCTGGGCGGAACGCGGCCGACGTCCTTGTGGAAGCCGCCCACCTCGATCGGCCCGTAGAGCGGGTGCTGGAACGGGCGCCAGGGCGTGAACCCCGCGCCGAACAGTAGCCGGTCGTCGAAGAACAGCTCCCCGGCGCGGTCGTCGGCGATGCGCCCGTCCGGCGACAGGCGCTTTTCGGTCCACATCTCGTTGGTGAAGCTGATGATGCCCAGGCCCTCGTAGGTCCAGTTCACGAACCCGCCGAAGACCGTGTAGAGGTCCTTCCAGATCACCATGTAGCGGTAGAAGGGCAGCATCTTCTCGCCGTCCCGGCCCAGGGCGTCGTAAACGGCCAGGTCCCCGCGCGGGTAATCGCCGAAACTCTCGGCGCCCGGACCGCGCAAGATCATGCCACCGGCGTTGTGGAAGGACTGCACCGCCGCGATCTCCGGATGGGCCCGGATCCACTCGGCCACGGCGCGCGTCTCGGGCCAATAGAGCGGGTAGGGGCCGGCGCCGAATTGCACGAATTCCGGCGCCCAGGAGCTGGGCCAAGCCCGGTTCATGTCGTACCCGCCCGCGCCGTCCTCGTTGAGGCGCCCATCGCCGTCGTCGTCGAGGCCCTCCTCGCCCAGCAGGATCCAGTCGCCGCGCGGCTCCCCCGGCCGGCGCTCGACCCGCTGCATGCGCCTGGGATCGCTGGGATCGAGGCGGAAGTCGCCCTCGCCCGGCAGGTACTTGCGCATCTGGGTGATCGAGCCGTCCCCGTCCAGGTCGTTGGCGGGGTCCTCGTCGAAACGCCCATCGCGGTCGGAGTCCACCGGCCGGGTGCCGCTGCGGGACGAGCTGGCGCTGCTGGCGCCGTGGAACCACAGCTCGCGGCCGTCGGGGTTGACCGAGGGGCACAGGTAGAAGCAGACCCGCTCGAGCAGCTCGGCGACGCGCGGGTTGGTGTCCTTGTTCTCGAGCAGGTACCAGGCCAGGTACAGGATCGCTTCGGAGCCCTGCACCTCGTTGCCGTGCACGTTGCCGTCGACCCACATGGCCGGCTTGTGGGCGCCGTCCGGGCGAGCCCGGCCGAGCGTGTAGACGCGCAGCTCGCGGCCTGCGCTCGACAGCCCGATCGTCTCGCCGGTCAGCCAGCCCGGATAGGACGCGGCCAAACGCTCGAAGTGGGCGTAGAGTTCGTCCAGCGGGTAGAGCCGATTCCAGGGGATCTCGACCTTCGGCGCGCGGTTGGCCGCCAGCCCCGGAAAGCCCGGGCGGCGCGTGTCCGCGCCGCGTGGGTGCGCGCGCGGCGCGTCCCCGTCGGCGGGGCTGCGGGGCTCCGCGGCGGGCGGCTCCGGGGCGCCCTGGGGGCCGGGCAGCGCCCGGGCCGCGGCCGCGGCGGCCCAGGGGGCGGCGAGGGCCGCCAGGGCCGCGGCCGGGGCCAGGGCGCCCAGCGGACACGGAACGAAGGTCGCCAGCAAGGCGCGGGCCCTCGACCAGCGCAGGGGTAGGGACGCGATCACGGCAGGCTCACTTCCCGGCCGTCGCGGCCGGCGTTCTGGGTGCTGAGTTCGAGGCTCAAGCTCTGGCCCGGGCGCGCCTGCAGCAGGAGCTCATGGCGCCGCGAGCGCCCCGGGTCCGGGAAGCCGTCGCCGCGCTGCTCGAGCTCGCCGGCGAGGCGCTCCGCGCCCTCCGGGAGGACGAAGCGCAGGCTGAGGGGCCAGGCCAGCCGCGCGCGCTCCGCGGCCGCGCTGGCCCAGCGCGCGCGCCCGGCATCGAGCAGTTCGACCTCGACCCGATACAGATTGGCTCCGAGGGGCTCGACCGCGATGGCCCCGAACTCGACCCGCGGCGTGGAGGCGAGCAGATCGGCCAGGAAGCCGGTCAGCGCCGTGCTCAAGGCCGCTTGGTCCGCGGGCGGCGGGTCGTAGCTGGCCAGGGGATGCCAGCCGCCGATCTCGATCCGGCCCAGTTCGGGATGCTCCCAGGGCTTCCAAGGCGCAAAGCGCCAGGCTTCCTCCGGGCGCGCATCGATCCAGCGCAGGCGCCCCGACTCGCGCTCGAAGTCGGCGTCTTTCGGGCCGGTCCGCTTCGTCGGCGCGGCCGGCGGCCCCTGGGCCGGATCGCCCGCGGCGCCCCCGTCCTGGTTGGGGGCCGCTTCCACCGGCAGGTCGAACAGCCGGGCCGAGACGGTCCACAGGCCGCGGTGTTCGTAGAGCCAGCGCTCGAAGCGCCCGGAGGCATCCCCCCGCGGCCGCTCGCGGATGCCCGTCCGTTCCCGATAGGCCTCGCCCATGGATTTGGCCCAGGCCAGGTCCGCCGCCAGGAAGCCCGGCTCCGGCAAACGGCCGGCGCTGGGTGCCTCGCCGGGGGCGACCAGCGTGTCGTAGGCGTCGAGCACCAGCGCTCCCCACAGTTCGGGGTGCGCCAGGACCAAATCCATCAACGCCCGCGCTTCGGGCAGATGCCCGGGCCAGGGTCCGGCCGAGGCGCTGTGTTCGGCCCAGCCGGGCGGGAACTGCACCGCCGGCCGTTCCGGATTGGGCAGGTCTTCGGCGATGCGTCCATCGCCGTCGCCGTCGAGGCCCTCGGGCTCGAGCCGCCAGCGCCCGCGCTCGCCGAGCTCCGGCCGCGCCGCGCGCAAGAGGCGCGTCTCGAGCGGGTCCAGCAGCAGCGCGCCGTTTTCGTCCTCGAAGCGCATCCAGCGCCAGGCGCCGTCGCCGTCCAGATCGGCGCGGCGACCCTCGAGCAGGCGCCCGTCCCGATCGCCGTCGCGGGGGCCCTGGTCCGCCGGCGCGGGCCGCGGCGCGGCCGCGGCGCCCGCCAAGCGCTCGGCGGCGCCGTCGGGATCGGCGCGCGGCACGAGCAGCAGCCGCCCGCGGCGCGCCGCCAGGCGCTCGGCCTCCCCGACCTCTGGCCAGTCGCCGGCGAGCAGGTCCTCGGCCAGAGCGAGCGCGGCGCGGGTCTCGAAGCAGCGCCAGCCGTCCAGGGCCGCCACCAGCAGCAGCGCCGGCGCGTCCTGCGCGGCATCGGGGCCAAGCGCCTCCAAACACCACAGGGGCAGGCCGCCCGCGGAGCGCCCGTAGGTCGCGAGCCGTGTCCGCTGCGGATAAGCGGCGGCCAGGGCGGCCAGTTCGCGCGCCAGCGCCTCCGCGTCCAGCTCGATCGGCGCCGGCGCCGCCGACTCCGCGGCCGCCTCGCTCGGGTCGGCCCCGGGCGGGGCGGAGTCCTGGGGCGTGGCGGAGGCCTCGGGCGGCAAGCTCGCCGGCGACGGAGCGGCCGCGGCTTCCTGCGCAGGGGGCGTCGGCTGCGGCCCGCCGGCTCCAACCGCAGCGGTCAGCGGGGCCGCCGCCAGCAGCCAGGTCGCTCCCGGGGCCAGCCAGGCCGCTGGGCCGTGCCGCTTGGCCGGTTCAGGTCGGAGGGCGTGGGTTCCAGCGCGGATCGGGCCGGGCGGGCGGGCGCTCGGCCAGGAAGCTTGCGGATTCGGCATGGGGGGGACCATGGAGGGAGCGGCGGAAACGCGCCGTGGGGCGGGCCATTTCGAAACACCCGGCGCGGGGCCTCTCCCGCGGCGGCCTTCGGACCGGGGGCGCCGGCCCGCGCGCTCAGAGCCGGAACTCCGGCCCGGCTTCGCGCCGCAGCCGTTCGCGCAGCGCGGCGCGCTCCGCGCCGCTGGCGGGATCTTCCCGCTGGCGCCGCAGGAGCTCGGCCTCGACGTCCTCGAAGCGCACCTGGCGCCGCTCGAGGACCTCGATCAGGTGCCAGCCGGCCTCGCTTTCGATCGGCCCCACCGGCTGCCCGACGGCCGCCGCGGCGACCGCCGCTGTGAAGGCCGGGCCGAAATGCTGTCCGCGATAGCCCGCGATCTCGCCGCCCGCCTGGCGCGTGGCGCCGTCGTGGCTCGACTCGCGCACCAGGGCGCCAAAGTCAGCGCCCGCCTCGAGCCGCGCTCGGTACTCCGCCAGCAGGGCTTGGATGCGCTGGTCGACGCGGGCCAGGTCCAAGGACTCCGGGCGCTCGCCGGCGGCGATCAGCGCGGCGCGGGTTTGGGCCCGCGTCAGGAGCAGGTGGCGCACGCGCAGCGTCTGCCCGCCGGGCCCGTAGTCGCGCTCGAAGCGCTGCCGCAGGGCGGGGCCCTCCAGGGAGCGGCCGGCCCGGGCGACCAGGCCCTCGAGCGCCTCGCGCTCGAGCTGCTCGGCGATCAGCGCCCGATAGCCGGGCAGGTCGTAGCCGGACTCCGCCAGCTCCGCCTCGAAGGCCTGGCGATCGCCCCGGTGACGGCCCTCGAGCAGCTCCCGGAGCCGCGCCTCCAGGGCCCCCTCGAGCCCCTCCGGGTCCGGCGCCAGCCCGAGCCGGCGCGCCTCGCGCCGCAGCAACTCGAGATCGAGCAGCTCCTCCAGGGGCCGCCGCCCGCTGCGGGCGATCAGGTGCTCGGCGTAGCTGGCCCAGGGGATCGTCAGGCCGTCGGCGCAGACCACCACCGGCCCCCGGTCGGGGTTCCGATCCGGCCCCTGGGCTGGGCGCAGGGTCAGCAGGGCGGGCAGGGACAGGCACGCAAGCCAGACGGGAGGCAGAGCGGGACGGGTCGGCATGGGGGGACTCCGGGAGCAGCCTAGGGCCCGGCGGCGGGGCTTTGGCGTGCCGCCCCGGAGTTCGGGTGACCCGCGCGGGCCGCGCCGGCCTGCTTCCTATCCCGCTCCGGCCCCGGCTTGCCCCGGCCCGCCCCGAACGCGGATACTCCCCGCCCTCCATCCGGACGCGCTTGAACTCCGCCGCCTATCCCCTGACCGCGATCGTTTCGGACCTGCACGGCAACCGGCAGGCCCTGGACGTGGCCCTGGGCGACGCCGCCGCGCGCGGGGCCGAGCGCCTGGTCTGCCTGGGGGACGTGGTCGGCTACGGCGCCCGCCCCGCGGAGTGCCTCGAGCGCGTGATCCACCTGACCCGCGGCGGGGCCGAGCGCGGCGCCGGGGGCCGGACCTGGGCCCCGGGCCTGTGCCTGCTGGGCAACCACGAGCACGCACTGCTGGACTCGGCGGTGGACTTCAATCCCCGGGCCCGGGCCGCGATCGAATGGACCCGCGGCGAGGTCCAGGCCCATCCGCGCTCCGCCGAGCTGTGGAACTTCCTGGGCGGCCTGTCCGCCAGCGGCCTGGACGCCCGCGCCCACTTCGCCCACGGATCCCCGCGCGATCCCCTGCGCGAATACGTGCTGCCCACGGACCTGAATCACCCCGCGCGGCTCGCGGGCTGGTTCAGCGCCATGCAGCGCCCGGTGTGCTTCGTCGGCCACAGCCACGTGCCCGCCGTCTATTACGAGGATCGGCGCTTCTTTCGCCCGCGCGGCACCGAAGGGCCCTACCGCCTGGGGGCCAGCGAGCAGCTCAAGGTGCTGATCAACGTGGGCTCGGTGGGCCAGCCCCGCGACGGCGACCCGCGCCTGTCCTACGTCCTGTTCGACGGCGCCAACGTGACCTTCGTGCGCCTCGACTACGACATCGCCGGTGCCCAGGCCGACATCCGCGCCGTGCCGGCCCTGTCCGAAACCCTGGCCCAGCGCCTCGAATCCGGCCGCTAGACCCCCGCAACCGATGCTCGCCGCCGGCCGCTCCGCGTCCCGGGAGCCGCCCTGACCCCGTCCTGTCTTGGAAAAGCGCTTTCCCCTCGCCCTGCTGCTCTGCTTCCTGGCCGTGATGCTCTGGGCCCGGCTGTTCCCGCCGCCCGAGCTCCAGGGCCCCGGGGATCCGGGCGGCCCGCAGGCGCCCGCGAGCGACGTCGAGCCGCCCCAGAGCCCCGCGGAGACCCCCGCCACGCCGGCCGCGACGCCCGCGCCCGCGGCCGGGCAGGCCAGCGGCCAGGCCCCCGAGCCTGCGCCCGAACCGGCCGCCGCGCCCTTGGCCGCCGAAGCGGAGCAGCTGATCGAACAGCGCTACGGCAGCGCGGGCCAGGTGGGGCGTTTCTTCGCGCGCTTCAGCAACCGCGGCGGGCGGCTGATCGAGCTCAAGACCGGCGATTACTTCACCAGCTCGAAGCTCGGACCGGCGGAGCGCGACGATCCCGCCCACTGGGTCACGCTGCTCGACAGCGCCGCGGATGTCCATGGGCCCACGGGTTCCCTGCTGGTCGATGCCGGCCTCGGCGCGCGGGACCTGTTTCCCGCGCCCCTCGACGCGGTGCTCTGGCAAGCGCGCGAACTGCTCGACGATTCGGGCCAGGCGCGGGGCATCGAGTTCCGCTATGGGCCGGGCAACGGCTACACGCTGATCAAGCGCTTCGAAGCCCTGCCCGGGGGCTACGACTTCGCCCTGACGCTGCGCCTCGAAGCCGCCGCGGACATGACCGCACCCTTGCCGGCCAAGGCGCGCCAGCTGGTCCTGCGGCCCGCCGGAGTGGCCGCGGTCGAATACGAGGACAGCTTCTACCAGCAACCCAATGCCCTGGCCCTGGGCCGCGGCCGCAAGGGCGAATTCGACCTCGAATCCAAGCCCCACGGCTCGGGCGACGAGCTGGGCAACTTCGATGTGCCCGCGCCCGTGGTCCTGGCGGGTGTGCACGTCAAGTACTTCGCCGTGCTGCTGCGCGGCGCCGATTCGATCTCCGAGGCGCGCACGCGCACGGCCTCCTTCCGGCGCCTGTCGGACCTGTCCGAGCCCGCCGGCTCGCCCTTCCGCGAACAGGTCGTCACCGACGTCAACCTGGATCTCGAATTGCCCGCCCCGGGCCAGGCCAGCGAGCTCGCCTTCCGGCTCTACGCGGGGCCCAAGGACCATCGCCACTTCCTGGCCGCCTCGCCGCTGCATCGCGAGGTGCTGGACAGCGACCTGTCGACCTTCTCGGGCATCGGCAGCTTCCTGACCGACGTGCTGCTCCTGCTCGAGCGCGGGGTCAAGAACTTCGGCGTCGCCATCATCCTGCTGACCCTGCTGGTGCGCCTGGCGCTGTTCCCGCTCAACCGGCGGGCCCAGACCGCCATGGCGCGCTATCAGACCAAGATGAAGCGCCTCCAGCCGGCCCTGGACGCGATCAAGAAGAAACACGAGGACGACCCGCAGAAGCTGCGCCAGGAGCAGGCGGTCCTGATGCAGAAGGAGGGCGCCTTCCCGCCCCTGGGCGGCTGCCTGCCGGTGTTCCTGCAGCTGCCGATCTTCTTCGGGCTGTTCAGCGCCCTGCGCACCAATTTCGAACTGCGCCAGGCGCCCTTCGTGTCCTGGATCAGCGACCTGTCCCGGCCCGACCGCCTATTCGAGCTGGGCGAGGGCCTGCCCTTCGGCCTGACGCACTTCAACCTGCTGCCGGTGCTGATGGTGATCCTGTGGATCTGGCAACAAAAGGCCATGCCCCAGCCCACCGACGAGCAGGCCAAGAGCATGCAGCGCATCATGCTGTTCATGCCGCCGGTGATGGGCGTGTTCCTCTACAACTACGCCGCGGGCCTCTCGCTCTACATGATCACCCAGTCCCTGCTGGGCATCCTCGAGATCAAGGTGATCAAGAAGCTCTGGCCGGTCGACGAGCGCGAGGTCCCGCGCGACCCCAACAAAGGCTGCGCCCCGTTCGCCAAACGCCTGGCCGAAATGGCCGAAGCCCAGCAGGCCCAAGCCAAGCAGCTCCAACAACAAAAAAACCGCGGCAAGGGCCGCTGATGGCTGGATCGACCGCCGACCCGGAGGCGAAGTCCCCGGGCCCAATCTGAAGCCTTCCCCGTTCCCTTGGGCCGCCGCGGGCGACCCAAGGGCCAGGGCTCCAAAGCGCAACCCCAAAGGCAGCTAGCTCCATGATCAGCCCGGCGATGCTCTATGCCTGCGGGGCGACCGCTCTGCTGACCGTCTTGCTGCGCCTGACCCTGGTCCGCTGGCAGGCGCCGCCGCCGGCATGGCTCGGGGTCTGGACCTTGTTGCTCGTGGCGATCGGAGAAGGGGTCACCACCGAGTTCGCGGTCAGCCTGCTCCTGATGGTCCTGCCGTTCTACAAAGCGGTGCTCCTGGCGGATGCCGGCCTGGCGCTGTGGCGCACGGTGCGCGCTCCGAAGCCAGCCGGTCGTGGGCCGGCCGTCGCCTGGGCGGCGGTCGCGTTCCTGGTCGGAGTGTCCCTGTGGAAACCGATCTACCCGGCCCTGATTCTGCTGCGCTGCCAGGGCGAGCTCGACGCGCACTACGCGAGCCGCCGCCCGGACGAGCAACGCCGGGAGCAAGTGGCTTGCGGCGGTCGTCCGCTGCGCATTTCGAAGGGAGGGGTCGCGCTGATCCTTTCCAGCGACCCCTCCGGGGCCAGCGGAATCGTGCGCAACGATCCGGCACAGGCCGGGTCCCCGGCGGGGCCGCTCTTCAATTTGGCGGCGAGTTTTCCGCTGTGGGGTGGTTGGTCGATCCAGGTCGAGGATTGAAGGGCCAATCGGCCCCGGGCCGGTCCGGGTTCGTTGGTCGCGTGGATCGCTCCGTTCGGCCGGCCGCGGCAGGGTGGGCCCCGACACGGCCGTTCGGAGCCGGATCCGATTCGCTCCGGCGGCTCTGCTGGCGCGGGGCTCCGACCCCCTGGGGCTCAGCCCGCCTTGGTCCCGCGGGGTGACCCACAAGGCATGCTGATGGGGATGACGCAGGCGACCACGATCTTTGCGCTGGCGACGCCGCCGGGGGCGGCGGAGCGGGCGGTCGTGCGCGTGTCGGGGCCGCGGGCGGGGGAGCTGTTGGCGGGGTTGGCAGCGCGGTCGGTGGTGGAAGCGGGAGCGGGTCCGGTGCCGGGAGATCTGGCCTCGGGGGCGCCGCGAGCCCGCGCGGGCCTCGAGGGCAGCGGGACGCGCAGCGCTGCGCGCGGCGCCTACCGCGGGCGGTTCGACGACGGTGAGGGCGGGCAGCCCTGCCTGGCCCTGTGGATGCCCGGGCCGCGCTCCTACACGGGCGAAGACGTGCTCGAATTGCACCTCCCGGGCAGCCCGCCGCTCCTGGCGCTGGTGCAGCGGCGCCTCTTGGCGCTGGGCTACGCGCCCGCTGGGCCGGGCGAATTCACGCGGCGGGCCTTCGAAGCCGGTCGGCTCGATCTGGCGCGGGCCGAGGGGGTGCTGGCGCTGGTGGCGGCGGCCAACGAGAGCGAGCGGCGCGCCGCGGCGGCGCTCTACACCGGCGGCGTGGGCGCCGGCGCCGATCGGCTGCGCACCGCGCTCGAGGAGCTTTCCGCGCGCCTCGAAGCCAGTCTCGATTTCGAGGAAGACGACGCCGGGCACGTGGAGTGGAGCGAATTCGAGGGGCTGTTCGCCGCCGCCGAGGCGGAACTCGAGCGCGCATTCCGCGCCGCGCGTGCGCGCGCTGCGGCAGAGCCGCCGCGGGTCGGCTTGGTGGGCCTGCCCAACGCCGGCAAGAGCCGGCTGTTCAATCGCCTGCTGGGCGGCGAGCGCGCCTTGGTGGCCGATCTCGCCGGCACGACCACGGACGTCCTGTGGGGCGATCTCGAGATCGACGGCCTCTGCCTGCGGCTCCTGGACCTGCCGGGCCTGGAATCCGGGGAGCGGCTGGCCGCGTCCGACCGCCGTGTGCAGAGCTCCACGGATCCGCTGGTCTTCGACCAGTCCCTGGCCCGCACGCCAGCGGGTGCACCGGGGAGCCCCGCGTCCGCGGAGGCCTGGAACGACCCCGCCCTGGCCGCGGAGGCCCAGCTTCGCGCGGCGGATCAGCGCCAGAGCCTGGCGCTCGAACTGCTCGTGGTGGCGGCCCAGGGGCCCTGGCCCGAAGACCTGCCGCCGCCGGCCTGCCCGCGGGTCTTGGTCTGGAATCAGATCGATCGCCCCGGCGCTCCCCCGGGGCCGCCCGGGGCGCTGATCGAGCGCGCGGCCCCCGCGGCGGTCGTCCCGGTCTCAGCGGTCACTGGCGTCGGCCTCGAAGCGCTGCGCCGTGCGCTCCTCGAGCGCCTCGGCGCCTCCCACAGCGAAACCTCCGCCGCAGCGCTCTGGCTGGTCCACGAGCGCGGGCTAGAGGACCTCGCCGCCGCCCTCGAACGGGCGCGCTCGGGGCTGCTCGAATCCCTGCCCCTCGACCTGGTGGCCGAAGACCTGCGCGCCGCCCTGGCCGCCCTCGGCGCCGTGCGCGGCCGCACCCTGCCCGAAGACCTGCTCGACCGCATCTTCGCCCGCTTCTGCCTCGGCAAGTGAAACGGCCAGTCCAGGCCAGCCCCGAGCGCCATCGACCGCGCAGAGCTGGCAGGAAAATTTTGCAGGGTCATGGTCCCGCGTCCGACATCCCTCCCCAGGCCTGGTATTGGGCCGCCGCCCGGTCTCGGGAGTCCCGAAGGGGCCTCTGCGCTTTGTCGGGCTCGAACCGGGCGCCCTCAACGGGAGCTCGACACGGCAGAATCGGGGCACTTCGGGTAGCCTTCAGCGGAGTGGCTCTGCTCGGCCTCTAGCACTTGATTCCGCTCGCCATGCTCACCTCGGTCCTCCTCCCCGCCGCCCTGCTCGCGCTGCTGCCCGCCCCGTCTCCGGCGCCGCAGACGGGCTGCACCGGCACCGAGTTCTTCGCCTGCCAATCGAACCACTTCCTGCGCGGGCTGGTCGAAAACGACCACCTGGGGTACTCGGTCTCCGCCTGCGGCGACTGGAACTGGAACGGCGACTGCACGACCGGAGCCCCCGAAGGCGTCAACCGACCCGATGTGCTGGCGGGAGCCGCATATCCGTTCGAGCAGGCTGCGGCCAATCCGCTCGCAGGCCGAGCGCAACTTTACCTCACCCAGGATCTGTGCGATCTGTCTCCCAACTTGACCATCGTGGGGGGAGTTCGGTTGGATTCGGCCGGCGAGACTCAGGGCGAGGTCTTCGGCTGGGCGGTCGCATTTGTCGGCGATCTGGACGGGGACTGCAAGTCCGACTTCGTCGTGGGCGCCCCGCGTTCGATTTGGGACTCTGCGCTCCAGCGCTGGAGCCAGCGCGGCCGCCTGTACTGCTTCCTCTCAAGCCGCTACCCCCAGACAGGCAGCGCCTGCATCGCCAACTCGGCCAACCTGATCATCGAAGGCCCCGCGGACGGCAGCCAGTTCGGCTGCGCAGTGGCCGAGGTCGGCGATTTCGACGGCGATGGGCAGGAGGACTTCGACTGGAACGGAGACGGGGTCCCCGACGTGGTCGTCAGCGCCCCTGGCGGGCCGCTCAGTCCCGAGCAGTACTCCGGCACGGTCTACGTGATCTCGGGCGCCGACATCGTCGCCAAAGCCAATACCTGCTCGGACTGCACGGTGGCGACCCCATTGAACGTCGTGCAAGTCACCTCCGGAATCCAGGTGCTCGCGAGCTGGACGGGAAAGACAAACTCTGGATTCGAGCGGCGGGATCGTTTCGGCTTCAGCCTGGCCATCGCGGGTGAGGTGGGGGATCCCAATTCCGCCCACCCGGACATCGTGGCGGGCGCGCCGCAGTTTTCAGGCGTGAATGGGCCCGTGCCTGATGGGCTGTGGGGTCCGGGCTATGTCCGTGTGCTGGTCGGACCGGCAGCCAGCCAGTTCTACGAGTTCGTTGGGACCGGGACCAACGAACTGAATTACGGCTGCTTCGGCTATTCCGTCAGCGGGCAAATCGACATTGCAAGCATGGGTAGTGTTCCCGGCGTCCTTGCGCCGCCGGATGGCATCGACGACATCCTGGTTGGCGAGCCCATGTACGACCACGAGATCCCCGGAACGACGCCGACCTTCATCGAACAGGCCGGAAAGGCGTACGTGCTGGATGTCAAGACCCCCGGCCTCGCGGCGGCCACCCTGGCATCTGCCCGTGGGGGCGGCGCGGGCTGGTTCTTCGGCTGGCAGGTGCAGGGTCTCGGGCCCTTTGACGGCGCCTTGAGTTTCTCCGACAGTTGGGCGGTGTGTGCCTCGCGCTACGGCGACGTGCCGCGACTCGGCGCCTGCCCCAGCGGAGCGAATTGCCCCAATAGCACCACCAACCCTGGGGACATCTTCTGTGGCAAGCTGTTCGTCTACCGGGGCGACCTACTACGCCACTGCTGGTCGGTGACAGGCGAGAGCTTCCGGGATTCCTGTGGCTGGGACATCGCCCGGACCGGGGACCTGGGCGGGAGTCCGCTCCCGGATCTGGTCTTCAGCTCCCCGCGCTGGGCTGAGGTCATCCCACCTCCCCTGGGACTCAAGGAACTCGGCAAGGTCTATCTACGGCTGCGTTGAACGAACACATCGAAGGATCCCCCATGAACCAAAAGCTACTCGGTTCTGCTCTCCTCCTCTGGGTTGGTTCGTGCCTTGGCTTTGGAGCCCTGGCCAGCGGCCCACAGGGTGCCCAAGGCGGTGCCCAGTTGGGCGCGGTGGCCCTGGGTGGATCCGGGCTGATCCAAAACCTGGGGCAGTGGCCGGCAGGGATCGCTTTCGCTGCTGAGGCGGATTCGCTGCGGATCCGCGCCGAGGTGGGGGGCATCGGGCTCGATCTTGTCGGGCAGGAGGGACCGGGGAGCGAGCGCAGCGCGGCGCACCTGTGGCTCGAATTCGTCGGCGGACGGCCAGTGGTCCCGTTGGGGGAGGGGCTGCTCGAGACCCAGCGCCATTACTATTCAGGGGCGGATCCCGAGCTGTGGGTGACCAGCGTGCCAGAATTTCAGTCCGTGCGCTGGCCGGACGTCTGGCCGGGGATCGCGGTGCGGCTGGTGCAGCGCGACGGCTTGTGGGCCTACGACTTGCTGGCCGAGCCCGGGGCGGACTTGGGGGATATCCGCTTCGAACTGCGCG
>ERZ1066133.318-NODE-318-length-24322-cov-10.469774_pt1 | contig 24322 bp, 48 predicted proteins | sample MGYA00382780_ERZ1066133 | MGnify/ENA primary metagenome ERZ1066133 (study PRJEB33369, sample SAMEA5778363) | biofilm metagenome | biome: Industrial cooling water; feature: Water cooling tower basin; material: Biofilm | place: United Arab Emirates | collected... | reverse complement strand
AATGGTTTGGTGTAAAATGGCACGTTTCGTTAGTCACAAGTCTTGTTGCAACTAATCTCAAAATGGGAAAGACAGGATCAATCGAGGAAATGCGGGTGTAATTCAATTGGCAGAATTCATCGTTGCCAACGATGTTGTTATGGGTTCGAGTCCCATCACCCGCTCTTTTGCCATTCTTCGTCTTTTGGATGAGTTTGTGATCTGATTTGTTTTATTTCAAGATCGGGAATTGCTTTTGCAAAGAATCCTACTGATTTGTGACCTATATTTCCATGATAACTGCTTTGGGCGAAATCATTGATGATAACCCCATCATAGCCTTCTTCATCTAGTTTTTTGAATAACTTTGTATTGTGATATTCAACATTCATAAGGTCGCCATCTTTGCCATAGCCATAGTTAAAAACTTTGAAGTCTCTTTTGCAAGTCACTTTTAGAACTTTGCCGACTTTTCTATGGTTTGCTGGCAAGATATTACCACTATGTGGGTCTTCAAGAAATCTTTTTACTTGACCATATTTGCTTACTTCATATCCGAGACTATTCAATTTTCTTGTCAAGAAAGCTTTTAAGTAATAATCGTGTCTCTTCCATTCATTCTGATATTTTCTATGGTTTTTTTCGGCTTCTCCCCATTGTTTGAGTAACTCGTCTATTGCCACAGAATCCCAATTTTGTCTGTTAAACTTCTCTTCCATTTCTTTCCATTTTGCGGCTAATGCTCTTTCTTGGTCGCCCCAATATCTTACTTTCTCCCATCCTTCTTTTTCTTTTTTCCAAGCAAATCTTTCTATTTCTTTGGTAATGCCTAATTTACGCTTAGTTTCTTCATCTTTAAGGATATTGTCGAGGTTTGTAATGGAGTATGACCCATTTTGGGGGATATAGGTACGGGCGATCATAAAGTCATCAGTGGTCCAGAAAACATTATCGTAACCACCGGGTCTTGGAGTTCTGGTATCAAAAGACTCACCAGTTCCGTGGTATAGAACCTCTCCTTTATTGATTACAACTTCAGTTCCAACCTTATAATTAACGGCTTCCATAAATTCTTTAAAATTCAACATTAAGGTTATTTACTCTTTTATGATAAGAAAATTGCTTTTTCGTATGGATAAATACGAATTGGGGGGAAATATGGCAATTGAAGGTCATGGGTGTGATTGGGACGCAGAGCTTTGTGGCGGTCCAGCCGATGGCTGTATAGATCGAGTGATTCAAGAAAATGGTGATCATCCCCCACTTTATTTTGTAAAATTATTGAATGAATATCCTCAACGCAAATCTTTAGGTGAGAAGATTCTTGAGTATTGGGGGTTTTGCCACATGGATGGTTCTACAAAAGTAGCCATTTATCAACTACGGCACAGTCCAGAAGATAATTATTGTTTTTATGATTATGTAGAAACAACCAACATGAAGGTTGCTCGTCAAATATATGGGGTCCGATAAAGGAAGGGAACCGAAGTTCCCTTCCTTCTCGGCTTTCAACTTACTTGATAGTAATTTTTTTGGCTTCTGGGACTACTTGTTTCGGAACATTCCATGTTAAGGTAAGCACTCCATCTTTTAGAACTGCATCTGGTTCTTCTTTGGCATATTCTGGAAGCAAGACAGTTCTGTGGAATACAGATTGTCTTAGCTCACGAACATAATAGTTTACCTTTTCTTTCATTTCATCGTATTTCTGAAGTTGTCCAGAAATGGTTACTGATGGTCGCCCACTTTCATCGGCGTTATATTCTACGCTAATTTCTTCTTTTTGTACTCCTGGCACACCTATTTTCATGACAAGGTGTTCCTCAGTTTCAAAGACATCCATTTTTGGATATCCTTGACTTGCCTTTAATGAGTCTTTGAGGCTATTTAAATCAAATTTTGGATCAAGTAATTGATCAAAAACTTTGTTGAAGTGAGATTCCACAGGGAAAAGAAAATCATTTCTACGAGCTAAAAGATTTCTCATATTTACCTACCTTTCATTATGTGTTAAACTGTCGTAAAACGTCCAGTGTTTGGCCCATCCACTACGGGTCTAGGCCATAAATTATTTATAGTACGTTCAAAAAAATTTTTTGGTTCGGTAAATAGTTGTATGGATATTTTAGTAAAAGAATTCAATCAGTCAGAAAAAGAACAGTTTGAGTTTCTTTCAAATTTTGTAAAAAAATATCAACCTAAAACCATTTTAGAAATAGGATCAGGATGGGGGTTATCAGCTTGTGCTTTTTTGTTGCATAGCAGTGCAGTTTTGACTACTATTGATCCGAGGGAACGTCTTGAAGAATTTGAACGTCGAACAAAGATAATGGGTGTGAGAAACAGAATTACAAGAATTATTGGAAGATCAGGCAAAAATTGTGAAGATAAAAGGCATCAAAGTAGTAAATTTAATTTGCTTGAATCTTTTATGCAAAAGTTTGATATTATTTACATTGATGGAAGTCATGAATACGATGATGTCTTTTATGATTTGACATATTCATTGGAACTGGCCAACAAGTTCATTTTGGCAGATGATTATTTTCATAGGGAAAATTTTGGTGGTTCATACGGAGTCAATAAAGCCATTTCTCAAATTGCCAAAAGCAAAGGTTTTTCTTACTTGGTACATCCAGTGGCACATGGATTGGTGGAAATTTCTATATGAAATCAAAATGTCCTAAATGTATAGATGGTTGTGATAAATGTGATGGAACTGGATACATGCCAGTATCTTTTGCTGAAGGAGATTGGTTTACACGGCTTTGTTTAAACCCACAGTGTCAATTTGTAAATGGCGGAAGCATTACAAATGGTTTTCCATCTTATAGTTCTGGCCCTTGCATTATTTGTGAGGGTAATACCGAATGGGTTTCTATGAACGATCCGAAGTTAGATAATTTAATTGAACCGGCTCCTTGGATAGCCAATCAACACAAATATCAAGTGAAAAGATTGCAAAAAGATATAGATTCTTTATTGGCTCGAATGAATCAAATTAGAGAATTTGCAAAAAGTGTCCCTGGTTATGGAGAAATGGAATTAACAGTAGAGCAAGCTAAATTAATGGGTGTATGTCGCATTTGCAAAAGCGTGAGTCATTCAAGAGTTTTCGACAATAAACCAGACCCATTTGTGATGAACTATGGGGCTGAACATGCTCATCAGTCATGTCTTGACAAAATGAATCGGAGTGTGTAAAGTCTTTGGACCTTTTTAGGAGTTAATCATGAATCGAAGAGATGTTTTGAAAGCTGGTAGCTTTGCGTTGGTATCAAATATTGTTCCTTTGAAGACAACTCATCCTCTCAATGGCAGACATCAATATGAATGGGATTTTGCAACAAGCATAGGGGATACAATTGCTGAAAAATATGGGCGTTTTATTATCGATTTAGAAACATTGCTGAGTGATTTATCTGATGAGGATGTTGTGGTTAATTCAAGATTTGAATCAACTGTGTTGATTGCTAGTCGTGAAATTACCTCAATCTTTGAAATTGTTAGGCATGGTTTTGAGCCTGCTCCTTTGCCTCCTGTTAGACAATTTGATTCAAATGCCATTGCTGGATTGACTTTTATTGGCAATTTAAAAAGGGTTGGTTATTTTGCTCCTAATTCCAATGATGCTTGGCTTAAAATTTATGCGCCTAGCTCACATGGCGAGAATAAATGGACACATACGAGCCTGCGATTACCCAATAAAAATCAAATTCATCTTTTAGTTCCAATAGACAACAAAACAGAATTAGTCGTTATCAACATTTTAAATTGGATTGTCTAATGCTATTACATACATTGTCTTCAGAAGCTATGGTTGCAATTCAGGAAGGAATTTCCAGAAAGGCGACTATTGCTGAATTGGAATATTTAGGTGTGAGTAATCGCACGATCAATCAGATAGAGGATTTTCATAAAATCATTTATCTTGTTGATTTGATCGAATTGTCAGATTATCGCATACAAAAGGTGCCCAATTTAGGGGAAAAGGGTTTGGCTTCTATTAAAGGTGCTTTGGCTCGATATCATGAACTTGCTATGATTATGGAGAAAGCAGAGAATAGCACAGGATCATTTAGGCTTGATCATTATAAAAAGAATTTCAAAAGGATTGAAGGAAATGCTCCCCGATAAACTAGATTTGTATTTTGATGGCAGTATTAAGGGTGGGAATCCCGGTGGTACAGCTTCATTTGCGTGGCGACTTCTCAATGAACAAGGAGAAGAAGTGGCCAAGGGCAATGGAATTGCCATGAGTGGTCAAAATGCAACGAACAATATAGCAGAATACGCCGGGGTGGTTGCAGGTTTGGAATATTTAAAAGAAGAAGGGTGGAATGGTCAACTTACTATTTATGGTGATTCAGAATTAATCATTAATCAATTGTTGAAGTTCTATCAATGCAGAAAAGACACTCTCGTTCCTTATTATAAACGGGCACAAGCTATACTTGAAAATATAAAGTGTTGGGATGCCAAGTGGATTGGTCGGGACAAGAATGCTTTTTGCGATCAATATTCAAGAGAGGTTTGATCGTTTACAGGGGCTTTTTCTTGTGGTAGAATAAGTCCACCATGACAGAAGTAGTTTATGTCAAGGGGAATCCACACCCTTACAAAATGCTTTGTAGTCCCATTAAAGGGCTCAGTGGGAATTTTTTAAATGCTGTGTGTTTGAATAAACAGCATCAGTATTTTGTGCATATTTCTGAAGAAGAAATCGTTAAACGAAAGCTTGTGCCAGTAGAAAGTATTTAAAAATGTTTAAGTGGTTACGCAAGAAAAAGAATCCTTTTGAAATGGCCCCTGTGCCTCCGCAACACGCAGAGAAGGCGTTTGAATATCAACAAGTTGCTGCTCTTTTGTGTATGGACATTGATCTTCTGGTAGAAGTGTGCAAAGACCCCAACCTTTCTAAAGAAGATATTTTGTGGCAAATAAACGACTTGAAAGACAAAAAAGACAAAATCACCACAGATAAAAAAGTTAGAGATGATCGTTTTTCGGCAGCGCATTTTTTGTTTGGATTAAGTTCTCAAAATTAACCTGGAGATTGCAATGCAAAATTCTGAATTCACAAAAGTTGTTGAAAAGTTTGCCGAGAAACTTGACACTAATGCAGAGCAAATGTGGAGTGTGGTGGAAAAGCAAGTGGTTTATGATTTTTGGCTACATGTAGCAGGACTTGGATTGGTATTTCTTATAGCAATAGGCACTGTTTGTTTGGTTTTGACGCTTCGATATTTTCAACAAAAAGCTGAATGGCATAACAAAGACCTCTTTGGAGCGGGGATATTCCTTAGTGGGCTTTTAGGAATCGCACTATTTCTTTTGATTGGCGGTATGAACTTTTTTTGTTTGCTTCAAATTTGGATCAATCCCGAATATGCTGTTCTGGAAAAATTCATGAGGTTATTTTAATGGGCAGTTCTGCTGTACACTATGTTGTTTTGGGTGTTGTGCTTCGTCAAGAAGATAAAGTCAAAGACTTTTTTCGCTTAACTGAAGATCAATATGAAATATTAGATGAATACTATGACAATCCATATGATAAGGAAGTCACTCCTACAAAAAGTGGCATTCACATTATTTCAGATGGCATGAGTAGTGAATATGTGATTGTTGGAAAAATACTTCAAAAAACATTTGAATCACAAGGATTGTCGCTCATGTCTCTGCCTATAGGGGCACTCGCCAATGACATGCAAGAGGAATACAAAGAAATTTATCCTAGTGTTCTGGAATTAGATAAAAGATTAGGCACAAAATTTGGTGGAATGCAAGCAGAATTTATTGTTTTAACTCATTGGCATTAAGGTGCATCATGAATCTTGTAGTTATTCGATCTAAGGATTTGGTTGCAGCAAAAGATTTCTATGAAATTTTAGGCTTACAATTCAAATATCATCAACATGGGGAAGGCCCACAGCACATAGCTGCTGAAAATGATGGTTTTGTTTTTGAAATTTATCCTTATGTAGAAGGCAAGTCTACAGAGGGAGTAAGAATTGGATTCAGAGTTAATTCTATTGATTTCATTCTTTCTCACATTCCTGAAAAAATGATTGTGTCTTCTAAAAAAGAAAGTGAATGGGGCACAAGAGCAGTTGTTTCTGATCCAGATGGTCATCGTGTGGAATTAATCGAAGGTCGTAAAACGATGACTGACAAGGAATGGGCTGCATCACCACAGTTTAAGATGATGCGATTGCTTCACAATTATCCTTTTTCTGCGGATCAAATTTTTTCACAAATTCATGATGTGCTAGAAATACTTTTGGCCCAAGACGTAAATCTTTGTGTGGGCGATAAGTTCTCGCTTGTGGAGAGACAGCTTCGCATTACACGAATGGAAACAGAAAAATTAAGGTCTTATATAGGCGAATATGTGACCAGATGTGAAAACATTATGGGTAAACCTTCATTAGAACAGATAATGGAAGAACGGAAAAATGAACCTGTTATGAACCTGCTTCAGATAATGCCATAGTTTTGGAATGAAACAATGAAAATATTTCTCGCCATCAATGTTTTGATTTTGAGTGGTATTTTTTGGTACTTTTTTTATGGCTTAGAATGTTATATGAATGGTGCTGGCGGTGGTTTTTTTATGCCATTTCGGTGTTTGTGGGATGATTTCAGATTTAACATGCCCGGTGGCTGGAAAAGAAGGTTGAAAGCTGCTCGTGGCAATGTTGAATGGGCCAAGGCATTTTCCGGTCCAATTCATTTTTTGTGCATGCACATACTCTTGCCTTTTGGTTTGTTTTTTCTTGTTTTGTTATTGGTGTAAAAATGTCTAAAATCATTGATTTTTATCGTGGTGAATGTCCGACTACCGAAGGCGTCTTTTTGAAAGACATTATGGGCTGGTCGGATGAAGCTTTAGAAGTAGCGCATGACTACATTCAATGGTTATTTCCTTTGAATGAACTTTCTAATTTCAATGTTGATGCTCCTATTTTGACTCAAGAAGACACAGCCATTTTTGTCACTGATCCCGAATTAAAGGAGAAAGTTAAAGAGTCTTTTCAAAGAATGCTCAAGTTCTTCAAAATGAAAATTGAAGACGAAAAAGTTGTTTATGACAAAACTGAAGTGCCCATGTGGCTTATGGCATTTAATCACAATATGTTGCGAGTAACGAGAATTATCAAGAGTCTTCGATTGCTTGGTCATGAATCTTATGCTTATTCTTTTCATGAAGCCCTAATGAATCATTCAGGTCATTTGTCTGAAAACACATTGCAGTATTGGCAGGATGCTCTTTATTCTCATTTGTGGCTTACAAAAGATGCATTTGAGGATCAGTTTAAAAATTATTTCAAGGATCGACAGCAGATTGAAAATTGGATGTCCACTCCTAATGACGGTTTTGGGGGAAAGAGTCCAAATCAGATGTTTGAAGAGGGCAAAGGCAAAGAATTATTTGATATGCTTGCTAGAATGGATCATGGAGTATATTCTTGATATGCCAAATGTAGGTGAAAAATATTATCGAATTAGACATGCCAAGGCCCAAGTAATACAAATAGAGTCTGTGGATGATGGTGTGATTGCAAAGGTTCTTTACGGTAGCCGTCAATTTATGCGTAAAGGACATTACAAATGCAAGCAATTTCAATCTAAATGGAAGCTTTTAGAAGAGGATTGCGATGATTATTCCAAGTTGGATGGTTGCATTATTTCTCCCACGTTTTTGGTTTTGAGAAGCAATGGTGAGCCTTTATTCCGTTGTGGCTCAAAACGTGCCAAGTTTTATTTGAAAAAGGGATATGCAACACAGCTTGATGAAGGAACTTTGCAGTTATCGAATGATGTAACTGAAAAGGTTATGGACAAGCTATATGACAAGAATTTTAACAGCTTTTTTATGGCTGTGAAGAATGATAAGTGTGTTTGTTGTGGAAGGCCGGATCGTCTTACTAGGCATCATGTGGTTCCTCAACGGCATAAGGATAAATTGCCGTTATATTGGCGACGTTGTTTGTCGAACATTCTTTTTGTTTGCATTGATTGTCATGAGCGGTATGAAAAGACTCCTGAGCCGAATTTCCCTCAAGATAATTGGCGAGATTTTTTATATTGCTGGAAGAGTCATTTTATTGAAACAATGAAGCCTGAATATCTTCCTGATGGGTGGGACATCCTTACGGTTCAGGATATGGATTTTGCAGAAAGTAGAACATGAGTCCGCAATTGACTTATTTTTTGATAGGTCTTTCTTTTAGTGTTTTGTTGATAGTGGCAGGTTTGACTGCACAATATTTCTTTCAAAAAATCTATAAGAAGCGGAAAAAGCCTACTCATATATGATATGTCACGGGCTTGCGTTTATATTTTAAATCAAAATCCTATTTATCGAGGAATGTTTTCTGTAAGCGTGAGAATGCTTAGGAAACACAATCCGAGTATTCCCATTATTTTGCTTTATATTCAAGATGCTGGATTAGATAATTACAAGTTGCCATCAAATCTCGCAAAACATATTGGTCGAGATGCTGCTAAAAAATACATGATGATTGAAGAGCAAGAAATTTTTGATTTGTGTAAAAATTTGCATATAGAATTGCGTTGTCTGCCATCTCCTTGTCATTTACTTAATAGATATAGTTCAGCACACAGGGTTTATTTAAAAGAAATTCAGGAAGAATCAGTTTTGCTTTTGGATACTGATACTTTTATTTTTGAAAACATTGATTCGTTGTTTGACAAGCAATCAGATTTTGTTGCTGATCGAATGCGGGGTTATTTTGTATCAACTAAAGACAAGCCGCCACACACAGAGCAAACTTCTTGGCTTGTTACATTTAAAAATGGCTTAGAAAATATAAAGGTAAAGATGTCGCCATTTAATTCAGGCGTAGTTGTTTTTCACAAAGGTAAGGCAGCATTATATGGCGAACAAGTTGGGGATTATTGCAATCAATTGCTTCTCAAAAAGCATCCTTTTGCTGATGTAATGTATGCTCACAGAGAAGATGCTAGAAATAGGGAAGAATGTGCTTGTACATTATTTGTTTTAGAAAATAAATTGACATGGGAATACTTTGATAAGAGCGAGGTTCAAACTCACACTTCCGAGTTCCCTACAAAAATTTTTCATTCAACTAGTCCAGCATGGCCTTATTATTTCGATATGTTTGGAAATCAGGGTTTATTGATGGAAAATGGTTGATCCCTGGCTTTACAGGGAATATTTTTGTGGTACAATGAAAGTTGGAGTTTTGCCAGCGTAACTCAGTTGGTAGAGTAGCTGATTTGTAATCAGCCTGTCGGCGGTTCGAGTCCGCCCGCTGGCTTTAGGAGAAAATAAAATGAATCTTGTTTTTGAAAAATTTTTGATTGAGGAACGGGTTTATTTGTTGGGTCGAGGGTGGACACAGGCTGAACCAGATAAATTCGATGCATGGATTGTTCCGAGTGGTTTTCCGAGGGCTGGAACGAGGTTTTCTCAAAAAGTTGCTGTACAGATGCAGCGGGATGTTGACGAATTAAATTGTCCTATTTTTGGGTCGCATAATGACGAGTGATACAGCCACAATTGAAGAATTAGATTCGGAAACGGAAACGACTAGCAAGTTGCTTCCGCCATACAACGTCATTTTGATGAATGATGACGATCATACGGTGGATTATGTTGTCCGTATGATGAAGAAAATTTTTGGCTATCCTGATGAAAAAGGAGTCAAAATTGCTGTAAAGGTTCACGAAGAGGGTCGCTGTATTGTTTGGACTGGACCCAAAGAAGTTGCAGAGTTAAAGCAAGAGCAAATTCATGCTTTTGGCGCTGACAAATTGATTGCACATTGTAAAGGTGCAATGACTTGTGTGATTGAACCTTCGGTATAAAGGAAAAAATGGAAATGTTTCATTTTCCTCCCATACTTTATGTCACTTCAATTTAGAGGTCCAAATTTGCGAAAATTTTTCAATTCTGTCAATAGCTTTGTCAGTCAAATCTTGAAGTTCTTTTTCTATTTCTTCAAAGTCTTTAAACTTTTGCCGCTTCTTTTTCCTAATGTTCCGAATTGAAACCTTGGCCTCTTCTGCCATTTTTTTAATTCGAGAAATCACCTGCTCTCGGTCTTCTCCTGAACGCTGTGGAACTGATACCACCACATGCGTTTTGGAAAATGGATAAGCATTAAATCCTTCATCCTTTAAGGCATTTGCTATCAAACCTACATGCTGCGGGTCGAATGGAGCAACTGATATCTGCCCCTTAATCGGGCTTGTCCATGCCAACTGCTGCAATGGTATTTTCTGACCGTCATAAGGTATCTTTACGTTATCTAGCAAGCCAGGACTGATTTGATCCAGGCGAATCGTTTTCAATTGATCATGAAAAAACTCTACAGCCTTATCCATCAATTGAGAAACATCATTCAAATTGTCAAAATCCACCCATGATTCTATTCCTTTTCTGCTTTTTTCTTTACTTCAACAATCCAACCATTAGGGATGTGTAATCGAGTCCAGCCATACCACAAAAAAGCTTGCCCTTCACATGCCGTAATATAAGGATGAGTTTCACATTCTGCATCCCACTCTTTATGTATAACGCCATCTGGCCTTATCAAAACCATATGATAGTTTACAAGAACAGGCGGCTCAGAACTACATCCTGCCAGAGAAATGGTGTGTTGCTCCGTTGCTGATAGACCAGCGTGAGTGGGGATTTCATTCAAAAGGACGAACTAAGGTTGAATTAGTTCAACACGAATAAGTCTAATACGAATGAAGCGCTCTTCATGGGTTTAAAGCAGCAGAAGCTCCAGAATTATTGCAAAAAGGCATTATAAAAGTTGAATAAAAAATGTACGATCCAGAATCTAATTTGAGACTCGAAAGGAGTTTGCGAGACTTAGAATTATCTTTGAATGATATAAGTCAAGAATTCGGAGAAAATGATCCTTGCTATCTTTTCTTTTGTGCAATAAAGAAAATGCTGATGCGTGCCGTAGAAATACATCAAGATTGTCAAAATTGTTTTGATGAAGAAGAGAAAGGAAAGTTACAACAACTGTTTGGGGAAATTCTTAAAGATGCCTCGCAGTGTCTTGCAGTATTTCAGTCAGCCCTCGTAGCTCAGTTGGAATAGAGCATGGGATTTATTGCTTTGAAAAGCAACAACCTAATCCCAGGGTCGCAGGTTCGAGTCCTGCCGAGGGTACTTACCAAAGTTATTTGTTAAAGTGTTTTATCCGATGAAAAATTATGATAGCATTTTTCAAAAAACGTGTTTCTGCTGTTTCTGCCGACAACAAGGTAGAAAAAAAATATACAATTATTCGTGACTCTTCTTGTCAAAAGACCTCTAGATATGGTCATCAAGTTTTGGTTGAGTTGCCTCCTTCTCGTCGCATGATATTTGTTGATCACAGGGGTTACTTTGTAAGTTTGCCTTCTATTAGGTTTAGTTTTAATTATTGGCATAATCCTGTCAAAAAATCTTTGTTTATAGTGGAACAAATGTATGTGTGTTTTTTCAATAACGACCAGATTTTGATTCCATCTTTCCCTAATATACACTCCAATTTTAAAGTTTGCATATCAACTTGCAGTGGTGCAACATTAGAAGAAATGATCGAAAATCAAATAAACAAGTTCTTTTCTACCGCTTTTGATTTAGCTCATACTTCAAATCATATGTACATTTATTATCCTTTTCGGTTTTTAAACGATGGGTTTTTTCACAGTTACATGCAACGATGGGGGAAAAAGACAAAAAAAAGACCAAAATGGATAAATAACAATTTCAGAAAGATTAGGTTATTTGCTTCAAAAAGATTTCCTCAATTTTTCTAAGGAGGGGTGAATGGTTGCAATCACAATTGATTTGTGGTCTTTAGGGTTAGTTGAAAAAACCAAATCATTAGTGGTGATTGCGATATGGGAAGAATGCAAACAAAGATGTTATGAATATCGCATTAGTCACCAATTTGATACTTTGGATGCTAAACAAGCTTCAGAATCGACTAAAATAAAAACTCCAAGTGCTTTGGATTTGCGATTAGAAGAAAACGAGCCTTGGGTATGGAAATCTGGTCGTGTCAAAAAATGCAGGCAAAAAAAGAGTCCTGCTTCACTTTTAGCTGCTGTTTTGAAAAACGCCAAATTATGAACTGTCCACATAATGGTAAAATTAAATATGGCTCTGAAAGAGAGGCTGAAAAAGCATTAGGAAAAATGCGTCAAAAATACTCTGATTCTGAAGGACATGAGCCTTATTTTTGTATGTACTGTGAGCATTGGCATTTAGGCAGCAAGAAAAAACCGCAAAAAAAGAAAAGAAAGAGAACATAATGTATCGTATTTTAGGAAATCTTTATCAGGGACCAATGTTAAAAGAATTGGCCCCTAATATGTTGCCCAATGCTATTGTTAATTTAATGTCTAATGAAGAAATAGATTTGACAATCAAAAGTCTTGGTTTTGCACAACAATCATCAGAAATTAAAGCTCATATTCATCTTCCTATTGCTGATGGGCCTAATCCTGGTATGGATTGGCTTAAGATGGCTGTGGGAATTGTGGAATCTTTAATGGAAAAGCATACTGTCTATATTCATTGTCGTGGTGGAATCAGCCGATCCGCAATGCTTGCAGCGGCAGTATTAATGAAAGTTAAAAAATGGAGAAGTCACGATAAAGCTTTGAATTTTTTGGCTGAAAAAAATCCTTCTATTGATCCGGCTCCTAATTTTGTTAAAATTCTCAAAGAATTTGAACGAGAAGTTTAAAAATTCTCCCGCCTTCCCGCCCGCCTAAATATTTCCGCCTTTATTCCTAAATATATCACAATGAAATTTTTGTTTTTTATTTTAATTTTGTTTTTTTCTAATGTTGTATATGCTCAAGCCACATGGAGTGGGTTGGGAGGTGATAACGATTGGAAAACTAAATCTAATTGGGTGGACAATAAAAACCCTGGAAAAACAGATGCCATTATTTTTGATGGGTCATTAAGACCTATAAACAATAATGATCTGAATAATTTGTCACCACCAAGTTTGACTTTTAATTCGGGAGCTACCGCTTTTACTTTGAATGGCAATGCCATCAGTTTGAGCGGAAATTTGATAAATAACAGTGTAAATTCTCAAATTCTCAATTTTGCCGAGATTGATCTTACTGGAAATCGAACTATCAATACTGCATCAGGCAATATTTCTATATTAAGTCCAATTACTGGTTCTTTTGGAATTGAAAAAATTGGCAATAGCATTTTGAGTTTAAGTGGCAATAATACCTACACTGGTTCAACAATTGCAAATGCTGGTTCTCTTTTTCAAAATGGTACACATATTGGTGGAAATTATTTAATCAATTCTATATTGGGTGGAAATGGAACTATTGGTTCGATAAGCTCTCCTGCAAATGTTACTTTTGCGGGTTCTTCTAAGTTTTATGTTTTGGATTTAATTGATCCTCTTACAATTTACGGGAATGCTACTTTTAATGTGGGGTTTGGAATTGACAACATTTTGGGATTAGATTGGGATTCATTAGATTTGAATACTCCTTATACGATTATTTCTACTTCTCAAGTATTTTCTCCTGCGAGCATTGAAAATTTTGGTTATTCCAATAGGGCACCTGTTGGAACTGGACGTTTTGCTTATTTCCAAAATGGAAGTCTTCAAATAGTGGTGGTCCCAGAACCTAATTTGTTTTTTGGTTCTTTGATGGTTTTGACAACTTTTTGGTTGTGTCGAAAACATCTCTTCAAATCTTGACATTTCCTTATTACTTTGTTAAGATTGCCTCTTTGGATTAACGACAAGGAGGCGACAATGGATGATTTAGAAATATTACAAAAAGAAGCTTTTGATCAATTTATCCGAAGACGCAAATACGCTCGTCAAATAGAAAAAATTGACAATAGTGGGCTTCATGCTGGTTCGCCCATGTATTTTTATTGCGACCATTGTGGAATTCCCACAGAGGTTTTAACAGAAGATTATTTGTTTCAACCCATTAACTGTTGCAGCCAATGTCAGGGGCTTGAAAAACAAGGGTGGTTGGATGCCGCTAAAAAGAAGTCGCAAACACTATAATTAAATAGTCCCCATTAAGAGAGAATAAAAATGAGTAGTTACGATACAGAAAAAAGTTGGATAGCAGCAATATTAGGAGTGATTTTAGTTATTGTTTTAGTTTGTTTTATTGTTGCTTATCCTGTCATGTTGCTTTGGAATTGGTTGATTCCTGAGATTACACAAGGGGCATTAAAGCCTATTGGATTTTTGCAAGCATTGGGTTTGATTTTTCTTTGCAACATATTATTTGGGGCTGGCAATAGCTCCAGAAAGTGATTTACATGTCTGATTTTCTGTGGTAGAATTAAACCCATCAGAAAGAGAGTTGTAAATTGAGAAATATTGCATTATTTGACATGGATGGTTCCCTTGCGGATTATGCGGGGGCACTTCTTCGAGATTTGCGAGAAATGGCGTCTCCAAATGACCCTGAGATTACAGAAGCAAATCTTTGGAAGGTTGAGGAAGAATACCCTCATATTGCAGCTAGAATGAGGGTCATTAAATCGCAACCGGGATGGTGGCGTAAGCTTTCTCCTATTGAGGATGGTTTTGATGTTTTTAGTATTTGCCGTCAGCTTGGCTTTGATATGCAAATTTTGACTAAGGGACCAAAGCGACATTCGGCGGCATGGACAGAAAAGCTTGAATGGTGTCAACACTATATTGGCTTAGATGCAAAAGTAACAGTTACTTTTGACAAGAGTATGATTTATGGGAAAATTCTTTATGATGATTTCCCAGAATATGTAGAATCTTGGTTGAAATGGCGACCTCGTGGTTTGGCAATTATGCCTGTAACGCCTGCAAATGAGGGCCATGAAATTTTCAACCATCCTAATGTCGTGGCTTACCGAGGCAGGGCAGATGTAGATAAAACTTTTCAAGTTATTCAACAAGCAATGGAACGAAAACACAAAGAGCCTTTGACTTTTAGGAGTTGAAAATGCAAGTTACATTGACTGAAAAAGATTTGGCTTTATTGCGTTTTAATGATGGAACTTTAAAGCCAACTAAATTTACATATAAATTTGCTCATAGAGATGATGGATATTTATCCTATGAAGAGGGTGGGGTATATTTGGATTATAAAATGCTTAGAGATATTCTCGATAGCATGGGCGTTTACGATGTGACTGCTATTATTGTATTTGGTTCTGTGGTTCATCCAAAAACAGAAACATGTATGCAAAGCACATGGTTTGGTTTTGGGGCACCAAAAGAAGTTACTTTTAACAAAAAGCCTAACGATCTTGACTTGTTAATTTTGACCAAGGCAGAACACGATGTCAAAATAAAGTCCCCGCTACAAATGTATGTCAAAGAGTATGATGAAGACGGCGCTGCTTACGGCAGTTGGGAGGAATTTCGTACTGTTCATGAAGGTCTTGATTTGTTTGTCATGTCCGAAGAGCAGTTTGAGAACAGTGAAGAAAAATTCAAAAGGCACATTGTTTTGCACGGCCAACTTCTAGCTGGGAAAATGTCATGCAAAAAGTAATGCTTACTGATGAAGATTTGAAACTAATGCAATTTAATGATGGAACACTCAAACCCATTGAGTTTACGTTTCAATATGACATAAAGCCCATATTTTTTGGCCGTAAAAAACAAGAGGGTAGTGTCACTTTGGATTTTATGATGCTTAGAAACATTTTAGACAATATGAATGTTTATGATGTTATTGGCATTATTGCTTTTGGTTCTGTTGTAGATCGCAGAGAGAAAAAGCGTTTACAAAAAACATGGTTTGGCAAAGAAAAGGAAGTATCTTTTCTTGCGGAGCCTCAAGACCTTGACTTGTTAATTTTGACACAAATAGAACATAATATTCAGATTCAATCTCCCATTAAAATGATTCAATATATAGAAAACAATGGCGGTTATGGCCCTACGGAAAAATATCGAACTGTGCTTAATGGGCTTGATTTGTTTGTTATGACAGAAGAACAGCTAGAAAATGGCGAAGCATCTTTTAAAAACGCAATTTATCGATATGGCAAACTTTTGGTTGGCAAAATGCCACACCCGGCATAGAAGGAGCATTTATGTTTCAGTTTTTTCGTGATTTTGTGATGAAGTTTTCTTCAGAAAAGGAAGAAAGTGTTGGTCAGATAATTGAAATCCCTAAAGAAAATGTAGAAATTAAGGTGGGAGATGAATTTGAGGTGAATAATCCCGAAGAGGCTCGGGCAAAACTTGTGCAATTGTGTTTTAGTAGTAGAAAAATGATTACGGGATCAGCAGATTGGGACGAAAATACCGGAAAAGGCAAGCTTCGTATAGAAAGTGTGGGTTAAAAATTTCTGAGGACTTTACACTACTATAGTTTTAGGGTATAATGCCCTATGACCGCTTAATTCGTTGTAGGAATTGGTCCTACAAATGTTCTTGTGCTAAAAGTACAGAAAGGGGTGATATTATGGTCAATAAGAGTCTGTTTGATACCAAGGCTGCGAGGGTTCCTGTAGCCGATTCTGTGAATTCTGCTGGCGGAAAGGCTTATTCCCGCACTTCTGCTGGTGCATTGGCACAATATGTTTGCACTAGCTGTCTTAACGGCACTTACTACACTTCTGCCAAGTCGCAGTTGGATGTTGTAAAGAAGTTGCTTGCAGAGGTCGAGCCAGAGTTTGTTGCAAAGGTTGCATTGTATGGTCACGAAGATTCATACATGAAGGATTTGCCAGCTTTGTGCATGGCTTATCTTGCATCTGATCCAGGCGATAAGCAGAAGCTTCAATTGCTTAAGAATGTTTTCCATCGTGTTATCGATAGCGGTAACATGATCCGAAACTTCGTGCAAATTATTCGTAGTGGCACTTTTGGTCGCCGTTCTTTCGGTGAGGTTCCTCGTCGTTTGGTTCGTGAGTGGTTCCAGAAGAGAAGCCCAGCTTCTATCTTCCATCAGTCTATCGGCAGCAATCCATCAATTGCTGATGTTATCAAGATTGCTCACCCAAAGCCAGTTGATGGTGAAGGGAATCGTTCTGATGAGAAGGCGGCATTGTTTGCATATTTGCTCGGCGCTGATATTGATCTTGTTGAGGATCGTAAGCTTCTCCAGCGGAAGTTTCTTGATCGTCAAGATGGTCAAGTAAAGGTTGCTTATGCAGAGCCTTGGGACAATCTTCCAGAAATTGTTCGTGAGTTTGAGAATTGGAAGGCTGACAAGTCTCTTCCAGTGCCAGCACTTAATTTCCGTTTCTTGGACAATGAGAAGTTGTCTACAGAGCAATGGACTGATATTGCTCGTAAGGCAAATTGGTTGACTACTCTTAAGAGCCTTAACACTTATGCAAAGCATGGTGTATTTGATGTTAAGGGAATGACGGACTTGATTGTTGAGCGTCTTACCAATAAGGAATTGATTGCTCAATCTCGGGCATTTCCATATCAAATCATGATGGCTTATTTGGCATCGGACAGCAATGCTCCGGTACAGATCAGCAATGCTTTGCAAATTGCTATGGAAGCAGCAACTCACAATGTTCCAGCATTGGGCCGGGTTGTTGTATGTCCTGACGTTTCTGGTTCTATGGGTTGTGCTATTACAGGAAATCGTGGTTCTGCTACGACTAAGGTTCGTTGCATTGATGTAGCTGCTTTGATTTCTGCAACTATTCTTCGTACAAATAAGGATGCACTTGTCATCCCGTTTGAAGGTCGAGTAGTTAATGTAAAGTTGAACGGCCATGACAGCATCATGACCAACGCTCAGAAGTTGGCTGGTGTTGGTGGTGGTTCTACGAACTGTTCTGCACCAATGCATTTGTTGAATTCTAATGGTGCCAAGGCTGACGTAGTAATTTACGTTTCGGACAATGAGTCTTGGGTGGATTCAAGAAGTGTTTGGGGTGGTACTGGTTTGATGCAAGAGTGGACTCTTTTCAAGGATCGGAATCCACATGCCAAGTTGATTTGTATTGATTTGACTCCTTCTACGACTCACCAAGTTAAGGAGCATAAGGACATTCTTCAAATTGGTGGCTTCAGTGATGCTGTATTTGATGTTGTTGCTCAATTTGTAAAGGGTGGTTCCGATCAGAACTACTGGATTAAGAAGATTCAAGACATCAACTTGAATGGCTAAAAAAGAGAAGCCGGGGAGAAATCCCCGGCTTTTTTTTATGAAATGGCTTAAAAGATTGTTTGGTAAAAAAGAAGTTCCTTTGACAGAAAAAGCACGATTAGTTTGTATGAGACAAGCTAATACTTGGTGTTGGCCCGAACATTTGGGAGCTAAAACAGAAGGAGTTTGTTCTATGTGTCAAGTTCCAATTTTTTTTGAGGCTCAAAACTTAAAGTTTAAAAACAAAATTTGCCATATTTGTAGTCTCAAGAAAAGTCCCTGGTGGCCAATTGTATGTCCCCCACAAAAGTAAGGCCAGCCATTTTTGTCCAGTCTTTTGGCTGTAAAGTTATTCCGCCTCAATCACCAGAGTTTGTAACTTTGGCAGTTTCTCCCACAACTCCTGATTCGGCAGAGGCAGTAGTTGTGGAATTTTGCGATTTAGAAAATGCTGTGCGATCTAAAGCAATGGGCATTTCTGATGGGCAAGAAAATTTACTTTTAAATTGGCGAGATGCAAAAAATTTGTGTTATGCCATTTTACAAGCAGCCGCAGAAAATGGTGATGTAGCCTCTCAAAAATGTTTAAAGATTATCAAGGAAGAAGCGGGCAAATGAAATATTACCGAAGTTTGAATGATATTTGTGAAGATATTTGTGAAGCGGAAATAAAAATGGGAAGAAAATATGACCCTCCGTATGGAAAATATTTACATCCTATTTTTAAGGCAAAAGGCAATCTCAGGGGATGTTTTGATCCCCTTTCTTCTGAATGGAATGAATTGTCAATGCATGGGAAATTGACAACAATTGGTCTTTTTTTGATGTATATTTCTTTTGAAGAACTTGTGCAAGCTTATAAAGAGTTCGAGAAGCGTGAGTATGTTCTTTTTGAATTGCTACATGCCATTTGTATTTTGTCTGAATTTCTTCCTGAAGCTGCTGAATATGTAAGAACTTACTACGGGACAGAATATGATAGGTCTTTGCAATCAAATATTGTGCTTTCTAAAGCCAATGAAATTGCCGACAAAATCTTAGGAAGTAGTTAATTTTTCATATGGATAAATTGGTGCGCCTTTTTTGGTCCATACTGAGTTGTTTAAAGCATCAACAATAACTTTTGTTATTTGCGCACTGTAATTAGACATCTGCATACAGATGTTAGGCGAGAGTTCGGCCCATACCCAAGATCGGACTCCTTTCTTTTGTATAACTTCATCATTTGGCGGAATGGCTTGTCGTTTGTCAAATGGAGCTATATTGCATGATTCTCTAGGATACAGTTTTAATTTGCCTTTTGCGTTGACAAAGGCGGTAAATAAATCAAAAATGACCTCATCAAAACCATTGAATCCTGTCATGGCTACTTTAGAAGGTTTGTCTAAATCTCCGGGCTTCACCACGAGCGTTCTGGCAAGCATTTGCAAACCAAGTATTCTTCCAAGCATAACTGTTATTTCTGCTTCTGTGGGTTCAGAAGTATTATCTCCATGTGCATTTTGCTGAATTTGTACTAATTGTTTAAGTATTTCTTTGGCTTGATTTATGTGTGATGGATTATTTCCCCAAATGGCATGTCCTATGTTGTGAACTTGTTGATGAGCGTTAATGTTGTGAACACGAGAAGTAGGTTTGACATAAACGATTGTGTTGTTTGGGTTTGGAGGCGGAATAGTGGCTTGGTTTTCCATTGCCCAATTATTTAATTCTTGGCTCATTTTAGGTTCTACAACATTCTTATATCTTTGCCAGTCAGAATCTAATTCTTTCATATCTGCACTAGGAGCAATATACCCAATAAGCCAATGAATGCCATATTGCTCAGTAGCGGCATTTAATTTTTTTTCTACGATAGCAGAATCCCGAATGATAAGTTGTTTGTCGATTTTTCTAAATCCAGGGCGTGCCATACGAGGCAATCCAATTTCATCACGTTCCCCGGTATTGGGAATTTCATCGCCTAAATCAAAAACATGGCGAGTTGCCATTTCATTAAACCAATTTTTGAATGTTTTCATGATTACTTCGCTGTTATGGGCGCTGTTTGTGCGACTCCTTTTGACCCTGCCGCTCCTGTGATATGTTTATTTAATGTTTGTGTAAATTGGGCGGGAGTTACCTTCCAACTTCCTTTAGACAAAGAATTTAATTCTGACAAAAAGGCATATAGTTTTGGAAAATCTTGTACGATTTTTTCCCACTGCGATTTAAGAGATGGGTCAAGCTGTTGTATAATGCTAGTAGCTGTTTGTCCCGTGACATTTGCAGCAGTTTGCATAAATTCGTAAAAACTTTCCATGCTGATATATAGGTCATATCATGAATAATTCTCTTACTAAACAAGTGTTGATTGTCCGTCGAGATTTGAAGATGAGACGGGGGAAAGAAGTGTCGCAAGGCGGACACGGAGCAAGTATGTTTATGGCTTTATTGCTTCGAGAAATGCTTGATGGCAATTTCGATAATTTTTATGCTCTTTCTGAAGCTAAGAAACTTTGGATTAAGGAAAAGTTTACAAAAATTACTCTCGCTGCACCAGATGAGCAAACTATTTTGGATGTTCAAAAAGCCGCTCAAGAAGCAGGAATAGATACCTATTTAGTTACTGATAGTGGGTTTACTGAATTTCATGGTGTACCAACAAATACTGTACTTTCTCTAGGGCCAGATTTCGTAGAAAAAATTGATGCTATTACGGGGAAAAACGGCTTATTCCCTTTGCCATTGTATTGATTTACGTCCTTTTTCTTCTGTGGTAGAATACTCATACCCTTGAGGATGACATGTATGTTTTTTCCTATTCTAATTCCTCCCAACAAGCCCAATGCAAATTCGGGCATGATTTGTTTGGACAGAAATAAAGTGATTCGTTCCTGTAAAGAAATCATAGCTTGGGTAGATAATTTCCGGTCGCAGGAACGGAAAAAATTTGTTGAAAAATACAAAACTGATCATGAAGTTCTATATCGTCATTTTTGGTGGCTAGGATTTCCCAAACCAACTGTTCGACGGGCTCTGAATCAATATTTGCATGGTGAGCATCCTCTTAGAACGCCCGAACTTGAAGTTTACATTAAACATATGATTCAATACAATTTGTGTAAAACAGTTCTTGTTGCTGCTGAAGCAAGTGTTGATGATGTCATTTGGCTCTCCCCAGAATGTATTGAAAAATCAGGTGTGGCATAATGTCAGACACTATTGAAGGCGTACTTTGTTTTTGGGAATATGTCCCTAATGCCGAAAAATTCAGGCCATCGTGGAAGTTAGTTGAATCTTTTGCTGTGAATGAATACGGCCATCCTTTGGACATAGATCGTCTCAAATTGCATGTTAAAAGCAACAGAAGATACGCAGCAGACTCATGGCTTCTAAAAGAAACTGATAATGATGACCATGAACCAATAATGGGAAGAGCCGTTACATATTGGTCTATTTCTTCTGGCGTCATGTTGCAAGGGTTTAACCCACCGGAATGGGCACCCAAATGGATTTCTAGTAGATTTTATGAAGCAATAAAAGAAAATTTGCTTCTTTTGGATGATGGTCATTATTTTATAATGGCTACTATTGAAGCTGCCCGAAAAGTGCTTAAAGACAATGATGGATTAATTTGGAAAGAAAAGGAATAGAGATGAATCACAAAGAAAAGTGCGAATGCGAAACTTGCAATGATGTTGCCGCTGGCATGACATATGAAGAGGCAATGATTAAACGAAAAGAATGGGAAAACAACTGCCTCAAAGAAGTTGGTTGGTTTGCTCATTATGTAGGTGATGATAAAAACTATCCTACAGAGTTTAATGCTCATACTCATGGTTTAGTAGAGAAATACAATCATCAAGATTTACAAATTGTGGTTCCTTTGCCGCCTGCTGTTTGTCACGGAATTTTTTGGAACATTATCAAAAGAATTGAAAAAGGTGAAAAGTTCAAGTCGGGCGATGTGATTTCTGACATTGCTGAAAATGACTATAAAACAAAATTTGTGAATGCATGGGAAAATGATCGACCTGTGCTGCGAGTGATTATTCCTGACAAAGATCACAATCTTGATCGTGGAAAATTCACTAGTGAATTTTTTGATTTGCAATATGCGGATTTGGACCCGGATTACGAATAACTTACTGGAAAAATCATGTCTGTAAAAAATGAATTGGTGATGATTGGTGGATACCCTGCTGGCGGTAAAACTACAATTACTCAAGCATATGTTACTCAAGGTTATTCCCGATTGAATCGAGACACAGCGGGTGGGAAAGTAGATGATTTACTCCCACAGCTAGATATTTTGCTTTCTAGCGGCAAGAATGTCGTAATGGACAATCTTTACGCTACCGCAGCGAGTCGAGCGGGGGCAATCAAGGTTGCTCAAAAATTGAAAGTGCCAGTGCATTTTGTTCGCATGGACACCAGCCTTGAAGATGCCCAATTCAATGCTTGTGTTCGTATGGTTGAAAAAGCTGGCCGAGTTTTACATCCAGAAGATCATAAAAAGGCTCCTTATAAGGATGATCCTAATCTCTTCCCGGTAGCTGTTTTGTACAAGTATCGCAAAGAATTTGAAAAGCCCTCAATGGAAGAAGGTTTTGATTCTGTACGAGTTGAAAAATTTGTTCGCAAATATCCTGCTGATTGGGTCAACAAAGCAGTGATTTTTGATTTTGACGGCACACTTCGTACCCACGTTGGAAGCGAAAAGTTTCCAACCAAGAGAGAAGAAGTACGGGCAATTAAAGATAGGGCAGAAAAGATTCGGGAATTGGAAAAGGCTGGTTATTTGCTTTTGGGAGCCTCTAATCAGTCTGGTGTTGCGAAAGGCATTCTTACTGCTCAAGATGTTGAAGATTGTTTGGATGAAACACTTAAGCAATTGAATGTTTCTTTCAAAGAAACTTTGTATTGTCCGCATAAAGTTCCGCCTATTACTTGTTATTGCCGTAAGCCGGGGCCGGGTATGGGCGTTGAATTAATTATGAAATACAATCTTGATCCTCGACAATGTATTTATGTAGGCGACATGACTACGGATAAGTCATTTGCCGAACGGTGTGGCTTCAAGTTTGTTCATGAAAGTGAATTTTTTAAATAAAGTTGACCGAATATGAAAAAATTTATTGAAACTATTTGGATAACTTTGTTTATTCTGTGTGCAATTACAATATTGACATCAAATGCCACTTGGGACAAAATCAAAAAGTTTTTTAAATGGGCATGGGACAGAGGGTGATTTATGGGACAGAGGGTGATTTATGGAATCGGTCCAGGCAAATACGATGACCTTTGCACAGAAGTAAGAACTAAAGCAAAAGCCGAAGGAGCAATTGTTTTGGTTTTCAATGGCGAAAAGGGCAGTGGTTTTTCTTGTCAGGCTACTATTGAAGATACAATGAGACTGCCAGAAATTTTGCGTAGTATGGCCGATCAAATTGAATCTTCTAGTAGAGCGCAGTATGGAGGCGAATCATGAGTGATGTTCCGTGGCCCGACAATTGCATCCAACGTGGGTTTGTTGAAGGAGCCAAGTATTATCAATTTATATCTACAGGATTTACCAGTTTTCGTAGTGAAGTTGATGAATACGAAAAGAAAGCCATTGAAAAATATGGCGAACCTTCCGATACAGAAGAATTGTTGTCTAAAGCCACAAGTTTTCTTATTTGGTCTTTGGAAGAAGATAGTGGTTTTGACATCACAATTGAAAAAAGAAATCGAGAAAAGAATCTTTGGGCTGTAGTAAGAACAAGTTTTGTTTGGTCTAAACAAGAAAAGAGGTTTGTTTATGAACCATCTCCTAGCAATAGAGATGATGGATTTTTGGAACACACGAGATTTGAATTCCAAGAAGCTTTAGATATTGCTCAAAAAATAGCGGCTTTATATGAAAAGGCAAGGCAAGGCAAGATAGTATAAATAACAAAAGTAGTTTTATGCTATTGATTCAAAATCTAAATTTGGGTTCTCTAAAATGAAAATGGATGAGTCTCTGTTGCGATGTCCTTTTTGTGGCAACGAGCCATCAGAATCACAGTATGAATCCGAATCGTTGTGGAGTCACGAAATCGCAACTTGGTATCGAGTATATTGTTCAACCTGCGATATTAGCATGAATGTGTGTAAGGACTATGACGAGTTGGTTCGTCGGTGGAACAATCGAGTAATATAATGGCTTATCAAATTTTAAAACAAAGTTGGGAAAAAACTGCTGGATATGGCGAAA
>ERZ1066133.315-NODE-315-length-24413-cov-7.643444_pt1 | contig 24413 bp, 24 predicted proteins | sample MGYA00382780_ERZ1066133 | MGnify/ENA primary metagenome ERZ1066133 (study PRJEB33369, sample SAMEA5778363) | biofilm metagenome | biome: Industrial cooling water; feature: Water cooling tower basin; material: Biofilm | place: United Arab Emirates | collected... | reverse complement strand
ACCAAGTATCATCTTCACTCCTAATGGCGATGGTATCAACGATCGATTTGTGATTAAAAACATTGATGCTTATCCACAGAACAGATTACAGGTATATGATAGAGCTGGAAGATTGCTTTACGAGCAAAACAATTATAGCAATAACTGGGATGGTATTGTAAATGGCAAGCCATTGCAAAAGGATAACTACTTCTATGTATTGACTGTAAACAACAAAATCGTAAAACGAGGAACCTTAACTCTAATTAGGTAATTCATTTGATGAGAAGTCAAATCAAAAAACAAAAAGACATTCAAAATGAAAACAGCTTATACAATAAATATATCTAGCCTACTAGTCATTTTTTCACTTGTACTTATTAGTTCAACGGTATGTTCGCAGCAGCACGTTGAAATGGGGATGAGTCAGTATTTTAGGAACAAGTTGATATGGAATGCGGCCTATACTGGTTCAGAGGGGAACCGATATTACGCATTACAAAACCGGAGTTGGATCGGATTTGATGGAGCACCAGTATTAACAAGCTTTAGTGGCGAGCTCAATTTTGGTAATAACTCTGCTTTAGGGGTTCAGGTATTATCAGATAAGTCGGGTGTATTGTTTAGAAATCATGGTATTGTCAACTACTCTTATAAAGTAAAGATTGATGAATTACAAACACTACGATTGGGTGTTGCACTATCGTTTAATGGTGAGAGATTAGATGGTAGGGTATTGGATGGCAATATTGATCCACTCATTAATAACAACTTGAATAGGCGTACAGAGTTTGATGGCAATTTTGGTGCTGTATATCAAATAGGCGACTTTGATATGGGAATATCATTTAACCGAATAGGAAACAACATAAGGAACTCAATAAATAACAATGTTAGCTTTGCAGTTAGTCAGATAGGCGTTTCTTATCGTATGAATCTAACGGCCGATGAGAAGCTGCTGATGCGTTCTATAGCAATGTGTAGGATATATAGACAAGGAGAACCTATTTATGATATAGGTGCTGAATTTAGCTACAATGAAATGTTCCACTTTATGGGGGTGTACCAGACTATTGGCAATATTAGAGCTGGAGCAGGGCTTAGGAAAAATGGATTAGGGGAATTGAACTTCTTTTACAATACCAATAACAGAATCTCAAACAATGCCAGTCAGCAGTATGAACTAGGGGTTGGGATATATCTAAAAAATAAGTAAAAATTAATAAGATTAAATTTTTACGTGGATTATTTAAATTTAATTCACTAAACCTAAGGTAATGGTTTTTATAGTACTAATAATTGAAAAATTTATTAATATAAACGAAAAGTTAATATTAATACAAGTATTATTTATGTATTAAATCATGTAATATGCCATTAACGGATTTCATATTTTTACAAAAAACATTATGTTTTCGCCTGGCTTTTTAATTGATGAAGCTTCTGATTGTTCATCTAGAAATTTTTATTCAATCATTCAGAAAATTGGAAAACCCAAAGACGTTTGTAAGGGGCAGCTTATTATTAGGTATAATTCATTTCCATCTTTCTTTTTTTATATTAATTCAGGCATTTTTAAAACATATAGGAAATTGAATGGTAAGGAATTTATTTTAGGATTTACTTTTAAAGGCGATGTAGATTGCTGTCCTGTTTCTTTGCTTTCAGGAACTCCGAATAACTTTTCGATAGAAGCACTAACAAATGGCGAAATCTTAATTTGTGAATTATCCGACTTTCAAAGTAGTTGCTCATCATTGGAATACTATACTTTATTAAACAGTTTACTTGTTAACTATCTAAAAGTAGTAGAGAAAAGAGTTCTTGATTCTATCTCATTAACTGCAGAAGAGAGGTATAAACAATTATGTGAAAAATACCCTGATCAAGTAAATCAAATCCCTATAATGCATATAGCCTCTTATCTCGGTATTAAAATTGAAAGTCTAAGCAGAATACGTAAAAAAATGAAATTCTGATTTTTGCAAAATATTTCTTGATTTAACAACATTAACTGTTTAAACAAACTAATAATTAGGAAAAAGTTTTTTTACTCAATACTTATAACAGTTATAAAGTTGATTTAGAAACTGATAATTAATCAAATAATTAGTGCTAGCAGTTCATTATTGAATAGTTTAAAAGATAACTTTTTTTAGCCTCTAAGCTATAAATAACTTAACGCTTTGATTATAAATTGCTTGATTGATAAAAATTAAATATTTATTTAAAAACAAAAATAATTATTGAAAAACAATAAATAATTATTAATTTTGTCCTATCATTCAAAAACTTAATGAATATGACAAAAAGAAATGATTTTATTTGGAAAGCTATTCAAACAGCTTGCTGGTTTTTTTTAGCGGGCTACTGCGTTCAAGCAGGTGCATTATTGTTCAATTTTGTTTATAGCTTGTTCAAGCCAATAGCTACGCACAATCTACATCTGGGGCTTGATTTATCAGAACTTTTCGCTAAGAATAAATCGGTTTATGCTTTCGTATTAATTACAATTATTGGAATTTCTGCTTTAAAGGCATATGTTTTTGTTATAGTAATAAGACTCTTTAAAATTTTGAATTTAGTTAAGCCGTTTAGTGAAAAAGTATCGGAAATTATTACACGTATAACTTGGTATGCATTCTCAATAGGGATTATAAGCTTAGTAGTTCAGGAAATTATAAAGCGAATATCGGAAAAAGGATATAATACAGGTTTAGCGGAGAAATACTGGAACGATGGAGGAGCTTATTTAATGATGTCTGCAATATTATTTGTTATAGCTCTAATTTTTCAGAAAGGTATTGAATTACAAAAAGAAAACGAATTAACTGTATAAACTATGCCAATTATTGTAAACTTAGATGTAATGATGGCAAGACGAAAAATGTCGCTGAATGAGCTATCTGAAAAGGTTGGATTAACACTCTCAAATCTTTCCATCTTAAAAACAGGAAAAGCTAAAGCTATTCGTTTTAGCACATTAGAGGCAGTTTGCAAAGCCTTGGACTGCCAACCAGCTGATATTTTTGAATTTGTTGAAAAAGAAAATAAATAGATAATATGAAGAAACTACTTTATACAATGTCGCTCATTGTTATGACCCTTAGATTATATGCGTATGATGCTGACAGCATATTTATTGGTAGCAAAGCAACGATTTACTCTAAAGTACTTAATGAAAATCGAAAAATTTGGATTTATAGTCCCGAAATCACTTCGTTAGCTAAAGCAGATATTAAAAAATATCCTGTACTGTATTTGTTAGATGGAGATGCGCACTTCTATTCAACGGTTGGAATTATACAGCAATTAAGTCAAGCAAATGGAAACGGTGTTTTGCCTGAAATGATTGTTGTTGCAATTGAAAATACTAATCGATTGAGAGATTTGACTCCTTCTTTACCACCAATTACAAGTTTGGAGAAAGCCAACCCCTTTATAAATTTTTTATCTTCAGAGCTTTTCCCATATGTCGAAAAGAATTTTAATGCGGCACCTTATAGATTATTGGTAGGCCATTCTCTAGGAGGATTAACTGCAGTTGATATTTTGACTAATTTTCCAAAACTCTTTAATGCATATATTGCTATTGACCCCAGTATGTGGTATAATAATGAAAAATATTTAAATAATACTTTGTCTCAAATACCACAAAAGCAGCTTAACGGTATCAAGCTTTTTGTTGGAACTGCAAACACAATGCCTAAAGGAATGACAGTAACACAACTAAGGGCAGATAAGTCAGCTGAGACACAGCATATTCGCTCCATTTTTAAGATGGATGAGTTTTTAGGAAAAAATAAATCTGGTTTATTATATAATCAAGTATTTTATAAAAGCGAAAAGCATAATACAGTACCTTTACTTAGTATTTATGATGGTCTAAAATTTATTTTTAGATATTATTTATTTGATGCATCTGAAAATGATTTTTTAGACTCATCAGCTATGATTGCTCTTAAGTTAAAAATGCATTATGAAAATGTCACTAAAGAGTTAGGGTATAAAGTTTCAGCTCCACAGGCATTTATAAATTACCTTGGCTATGACGCACTAGTTAAAAAGCAGTATAATAAAGCTGATGCATTATTTAAACTAAACATTGAATGGTATCCTAATAGCTTCAATGTATATGATTCTTATGGGGATTTTTTGATTAGTAAGAATGATACAACTACAGCAATTACTTATTATAAAAAGGCGATATCAATTAAAAGTGATCCAATGACTATCAGAAAATTGAGTGGCTTGGAACAAAAATCTTCTTTTCACCTAACACCTGAAGAGTTAAGGAAGTATCAGGGTGTTTATACACTCGAGACTTATAAAATAGATATAATATTGCAAATGCGTGAGGGTAAACTCTGGGCTAAAGTGGCTGGTCAACCAGAAGATGAGTTTGTGCCAATAAGTAAGGATGTGTTTACTGTAAAGGGAAAACAGGGGTATAATATAACCTTTAAAATGAATGCGGATAAGCCTCTCCATTTTATTTCAGAACAACCCAATGGTGTATTTAAAGCTGTTTTTAAAAATGAATAGTCAAAACACAGTAATTGATATAGAATGTCTGTCAAGCTATAATATTTCAGTAATATCTAAGATGTCCTTAGAGCTTTGGCCAGAAAGTCATTTTGAAGAGGAGTTTGAGAATTGGACAAAAATTAGTATTAGTGAAAACAATTTTTGTGTACTTGCAAAGCTTAATGAAGAATATATTGGCTTTATCCATAGCACAATTCGTAATGACTATGTTGAGGGAGCTGATTTTGAAAAAACCGCTTATTTAGAAGCTCTTTTTGTAAATCCTAAGTACAGAAAAATTGGAATTGCGAGCATACTTCTATTTAGTGCAGAAAATTGGGCAAAATCAAAAGATGTTAAGCAAATGGCATCTGATACTGAATTTGAAAATTTAAAAAGTCAATTATTTCATAAAAAAGTTGGTTTTAAAGAGGTAAACCGAATAGTTTGTTTCATAAAAAATCTATAGGTATAAGACGAATATTAAACATCGTGGTTAAATCATATTTGTTAATTATAATTCTAAAAATAAATATTCTTTTTAGAACTAGAGTAACTATATATTATATGATTTTAAATTATGATGTTTCATTCAAATATTTTGACATTTACTCTTATTAAGATCTAAGTTTTAATTCTTTAAATAAAATAGAGTAAAGACTTAACCTATGTTAATTTAATTCATACTTATGATACCTTTCTTTGCTAAAGATTATTATGATTTTAAAAATATATTCTTAATAATGAAATTGATATTATTAAGTATAATTTTAATCATTTATGTTTTTTTTGAAATAATTGAGAGACATTTATTTTGATCAAAATTAATTTTATTAAAAGGACTAATATCATAAGATACTTCGTATTCTTTTTGGTCCTTTTTTATTTATCCTCTCGATCAACAACGGTTGTTGCTCAGCTAGACTCTGCTTTGCATGAAAAAATGCAAAGTCTTCTTTTAAATGAAGGTCTTACAGGTGCAGTTTGGTCAATTGTTGATTCACTAGGTATTATTGAAGTAGGTGCTACTGGTGTTTATAATAATAAAACAGGCAGGTTATTACGACCAACAGATAAGGTAAATGTTGGTTCAATTACAAAATCGATTCTCGCAACAGGTATTTTAAGACTTGCAACTGAAGGTAAATTAAATCTAAATGACCCTGTAAAGAAGTATATTCCGGCAATAAAGATTATTAATCAATGGGAAATGTCACACCCAATTACAATAAGACATTTACTTGATCATACCTCCGGTTTAACAGACCTGCGGCTTTGGCACTTTTTTAGTGAGAACATTACAGAAGATGTATTGCTTGAATCTGCTTTTGTGAATAATTCTGAAATCTTAAAAGTCCATGCTCCTCCAGGTTTATACTTCTCGTATTCTAATATGGGCTATGCTTTATTGGGAATGGTTATCGAATCAATTACAAAAGAGCGTTACGAAAAATTTCTAGATAATTACCTACTAAAACCTCTTGGTATGAAAAACAGCAGTTTTGAATTTGCATCACAAGTAGGTTCTCAGATAGATAATACACTTGCATGGGGGCATCTAGATAATAAACTACCGGTTGCGGCAATGCCAGTATACTTACGCCCTGCGGCACAGTTCACAACTACTGCTTACGATATGGCTTTATTTACAAAGTTTATACTTGGTGATGGCTTTATAAATAGCGAGAAGTTTATAGAAACAAGTCTTTTGAGGCAAATAGGTATACCAGATAAAACAGTTGCTAAACAAAACGGGCTAAAATATGGTTATGCTTTAGGATTTCGAACAAGAGATCGTTATGGATACGTTTCAATAATACACGCTGGAAATATACTTGGTTTTACGTCTATGTTATATTGCTTTCCAGATACAAAACAAGCTTTTTTCATTGCTCATAATATGGATAGCGAAACAGCAAACTATGAGCGCTTTTATGAGGCAATCATTAAACATATAAAACCTATTAAAAAAAATAAACCTCTAGAAATAATTTCTTCAGGTAATTTATCTTTATGGGATGGATTTTATATTCCTCTTATCCCCGCTGTTGAGCCACTAGCTTATTTCGATTTGATTTCGGGATTTTCAAAAGTAACCTGCACTGATAAACATGTGGTTTTGAATCCCTTTCAAAAGGCTGAAATTAAACTTAAGCGAGTTTCAAAAAATTTATTTATTGCTGATGGAAGAGAAGAACCTTCACATTTATTTTATCAAGACAGTTTAGGTAATCGACTAATGATTGATGCAATATCTGCGAAAAAAAAGGTCAGTAATTTCTACATGTATTATAATTGGATTAGTTTGATCGCAGGTCTTGTTGGATTATTTTATATTTTATTGTATGGATGTATTGCATTAACAAAGAATAAAATAACTTTAATTACAAAGCCAATTTTTATTTCTTTTTCAGGAATAGTATTAATCATTATCTCAATACTTTTTTTAGTTACACAATCCTTTTTGAGACTGGGTGATATTACTTTTGGAAGTGTATTGTTGTTTATTGCTACTTGTATTCTGCCTGTGGGTTTGATTTTCGCTTTTTTTCAATGTTTAAAACGTGGTTTAAAACGAAGGCAAGAAATTTATCACTTTGCTGCTATAGTGTGTGCACTTCAATGGATGCTAATTTTAATTTCATGGGGCTTGCTACCATTTCGTTTGTGGATTTAATAATTATCATGTTAAGTACAAAAACATTTTTAAATGAAATCTTTTGATAATGTTTTTGAAAAAATAAAGAATATGATTAAGTTTTTATTTTTTCTTGCTCTTGCACTAAATAGTAAATTATCTTTTACTCAAATAATCAATGGTGTTAAATCTCCATCCTCCTTTTTTGGTAATCAAAAAATCCTGTTTTAGTTGTGGGAACGTTTCATTTTAATTATCCAAATCTTGATGTTATCAAAATAAAAGAAAATGATAAAATTGATGTACTGTCTAATCCCAAAAAAGAAGAAATAACTCAAATAGTTAATTATATTAAAAAATTTAAGCCAACTAAAATTGCGATAGAGGCTGACTCTTCATGGGGGGCTACTGAAAAGTTAAGGAGATATAAGAAGGGTGAGTTAAGGGATAAACGAGATGAGCGTTATCAACTTGGAATAAGGATTGCAGCTGAGTTAAATATTGATACTATATTTAGTATTGATGCCGAATCTCTTGATAGTGAATTAATACAATTGGATTCGGCTTACTTTAAGAATATGTTTAAAGATTTTGACTTTAAAGCCAATGATACTATTTGGAATATATACAAGAAATGGTTTGAATATGAAGACAGGCTTCCTTCAATAATGAATTTACTCAAATATTTGAAGCGTATCAACTCAAGGGAATACCATCGACTTGAGTATGGTGCTTATTTAGTTGGTGATTTCAAACTTGATAATCAGAGAGTTGCTGACATTCTTTCAATCTGGTGGTATAACAGGAACCTATGAATTTTTCGAAAGCTTCAAGAAATAACTCAAAATAAAAATGAAAGAATTTTATTAATTTTTGGAAATGGCCATGCTGCTGTCATGCGACAATTGATTGAATCTTCTCCAGAGTATCAATTTGTAGAGTTCAACAGTATAAAATAGTATATATGAACAGAATTTAATTAATGAACAAATACTCTATTCTTTATTTAGCATAAAAAATTCATTACATGAATCATTTACATCTTTTTAGTCTAAAATCATTTAGAAGATATATATTAACTTACATGGTTTATATATGTCTTTTTTTGCTATTAAATAGCTTTGCCGCCAAACGGAATGTTTATTTAATGCCATTAGAAAATTCTCCTGTCATTTTGGGATTTGCACATGGATTTAAGGACAGTACATGGTTATATATTGAAGATTTAAAATTTCCAGCATTAATTATTGATTCTACTCAAATATTTAATGAGCGATTTTATTTTAATTCAAAGAAACTATTGTCAAATAAAGCTAAACAATATGTCATACGCACTAAGTCCTATTCCGATTTTAAGAATTTCTGGATTGATAGTAAGCCAATTGTGTTTAGTGGTGTAAAAGGTCAATTCAGAAATTCTTTAGTTAGTGGCTCAGTTTCTCATCACCTTTTTGAAGATTTTGAAAAACTTTCTAAGCCTTTTATTAGTGAAATTGACAGTTTAAAACGTAACTATGGTACTACCGATTCTTTGATTTGGAAAAGAATACTTGATTTGGAAGAAAAGCTTATGCAGAGCTCTGCCAAGTTTATTAAACACAATTACCAATCAATTATTAGCGCTTATTTACTGAGCTTATATTGCAGAAATTGGGGTCTTGACCTGTCAACACAATTATATAATTCTCTTTCGACTGAGAATCAAAGATCAGACTATGGTTTTGCAGTTAATAGGTTCATCACCCTTAATAAAAAAGTTGAAGTTGGGAAACAATTTGAGGATTTCGAACAGAAGTCAGTTGATGGAAAGAACATTCGTTTATCATCTTTGAAGGGGAAATTCATACTTTTAGAATTTTGGGCTTCTTGGTGTGGCCCTTGTAGAAAGGATAATCCGAACATTTTAAAGATTTATAATGATTATAAAAGTCGTGGTTTTGAAGTTTTTGGAGTATCTCTTGATGTAAGTGAGGTGGAATGGAAAAATGCTATAGCTAAAGATAAACTCACTTGGGTAAATGTTAGTGATTTAAAGGGTGGTGATAATGGAGCAGCTTTAATATATGGAGTTTATGAAATTCCTTCGAATTTCTTAATAGATCCCACTGGTAAAATTATAGCTAAAAATTTAAGAGGAGAACAGTTAAGAATAAAACTTGAAAGCTTATTTAGAAATTAAAATTGAAAATTATGAGCAATGATTTAGCAAATTGGCTTGACCGAGGTATTTATTTTAGTTATGTTAATCGTAAAATCTTTTACATTGATGAGGGTCAAGGAGATTGTTTGCTTATTTTTCATGGCTACCCATATAGTAGCTATGATTTTAAACTTGTTTTACCAGAATTGACCAAAAAATTTAGGGTTATTATTCCAGACATGCTTGGTATGGGATTTTCTGATAAACCATCAAGCCATCATTATAGTTTTGAAGATCATGTAGCCATGTATTCTTCATTGTTACAAATTTTAAACATTAATGAATTTCATATTCTTGCACATGATCTTGGGAATAGTGTTGTACAGGAATTATTAGCACAATATGAAGAAGGAGATCATAAATTTATAGTCAAATCTATTGCCTTTCTAAACGGAGGATTATTTACGGATGTATATCGTCCTAGACTTATACAGATACTACTTTCCCAGTCACCAACTTTTATCGGGAAGTCCTTAAGCAAGCTTATTACAAAAAAAAGTATTGAAAAAGCTACTTGTAGTGTTTTCGGAAAGAATACTCAGCCATCAAAAGAATTACTTAATGATTTTTGGGAAATTCTTAATTATAATGACGGTAAATCATTGGCTTGGAAAATTGGCCGTTTAGTTTTCGATAAAGATAGGTATCAGCATCGCTGGATAAATGCTATGCAAAAAACAAAAGTTCCTATGTGTTTAATTAATGGTCCTGCTGATCCAAATTCGGGAATTCATATGGCAAATCGCTTTATGCAATTAATACCTAATGCAGATGTAAGGTTGCTTGCAAATGATATTGGACATTGGCCGCAAATTGAAGATTCCAAAGAAGTAATTTTTAGTTACTATGATTTTTTAAAACAAAAATTATAATTTTTATTAAGAAAAATATTTGTTTTCACTATAATCGATTATTCATTATCATACTATAGTAAAGTAGATGTAGCGAACCCCTAATGTGGTTCAGCCTAACAAGATGCATTTAACAAAACGAAGCCTTATAATAAGTTAGTTTTTGGAAGATAGTTCGGCAATGCGTCTATTAAGGCATACCATACCTACATCAAATATCAAGGCTATTAACTATCAGGTCGTTTATGTTGTAGGTGGTAAAGGAGCAATGTTCGATTTGCCTGTTAATCCATCGCTTCGTGATATCATCTTTACTATATATTATAAACAAAATGGAGTTGTTGCAGCCATTACTCACGGGCCTGCTGCTTTAGTAAACGTTAAAGATGATGAGGATATATATTTATCGGCAGGCAAAAAAGTGTCTAGTTTTTCTTATGAAGAAGAAAAGAAGTTTGGTAAAGGATGGGCTCTCGAGTTCCCATTCTTATTAGCGGAAAAATTAAAAGCAAGTGGAGGATTGTATGAAAGCGGAGAGCAATGTTGCCACAGGTATGTGTAGATGGCACAATTGTTACTGGTCAAAACCCTTTTTTAACTAAACAACTTGTAGAGGAAATTATAAGGGCACTTGGTAAAAACCTGTAAAAAGAGAGCCCTGTAAAGATCAAAACAGTTTGAATCTTCTTAAGCGGGCACTTAAAAACGAGTTTGCTTGTGTCAAAAATGAGGTTTCCACGCATACAATAGCATATGATACAGAAATAATTGCCAATTATGGGTATGTAAAACTCATTCAATCAAAAGGAGACAAAAGTGTAATAATACAAGCACTCGATATCATGGAATTAATAACGCCATGAGTTCTCAAAGAAAAAATGCATTATGAAATGGCAAAGGGCTGCCTGCAGTAAATAATAAAGAAAAGACAAAATTGCTTATGCAGGAGTTAGATACCAAAAAACCATTATTCGAAGAGGCACAAAAGTTATTGAATGAGATACAATAGCTAAATATGAGTTGGCTGAAGTTCAGAATTCTTGTATTTAACATTTGTTAATCTATTAAGCTTGTTAAATACATAACTTTATTCGAATAAAATTTATAAGTAAAGTTCTTTGTTAAGTTCTTATTTCTTCCTTTTCAGTATTGCTATTTTGATAGATAGATCACCAAATAAAAAATCGATTTTTTTTAACGTATATACAACCTTATAAACATTGGATTCTAATGAATACTTCTCTAAATATTTCAAGATTTATTTATTAATTCTAAAAAGCTAACTATGAAACAAAGAATCTTAGTGTACTACATACCATCTATAACCATCTTAGTTGCTATTTTAATGTTTTCGTCCTTTAGGGAAAATGAGAAATATCAAAAATTTGATGAAATAACGGTAAAGAAAATTAATCTAATTGGCGAAGATGGCAGTTTGCGCATGGTCCTAAGTAATGAAGCAAGACAACATCCTGGACGAATAGATGGCAAAGACCTTCCTAAGAGGGATAGAGGCGCTGGTATATTATATTTTAATTATGATGGTGATGAATGTGGCGGATTATTATATGGTAATAGTAATAAAGATAGCGTTATTGCCTCGTCTTTATCATTTACGATGGACCAATATAAACAGGACCAATCTATTCAACTGCTAAATTCTGAATACATAGAAAATGGAAAAGCTATTATTGAACGGGGGTTGTCAATTAGTGAGTATCCAATTGGCTCCAATTTAGGTGAGACCATTCAAAAAGTTGAAGAATTTAGTAAAATCAAGGACGAAAAACAACGAAATGAAAAAATTGAGGAGTATATGAAAGTTAATGGAGGTAAAAGCAGAATGTTTATTGGTCGTTCTGGTCAGAATAATACTGGGATATTCTTAAGAGATAATGAAGGTAAAACTAAGATCAAAATTTATGTTAACGCTAATGGTAGTCCAATAATAGAAGTCTTATCAAAGACTGGTAAGTTTGTAAATATAGTTCCAAATGAATAGATACATAAAGTGGATATTGCCAAAGATTAGTCAAGAAAATTATAAATGCTTTATACACTTAATATTCATTTCCAACTAGTTAAATTAAATTTCAATTTTCTTAATTTACATATTATAATTATGGAAAGAATCTTTTTATTAATATTTAGTTTATTAAGTTTTTTTGGGGTTCAATCACAACAACTTCCGGAATTTAATAATAAGCCAGCCTTTGTTGATCCAGTGTCAAAAGATTTGGTAGAACTTGAAAGGTCTCAATATAACACTATTGCAAAAGCAAAAGGCCTTTTCAAGGCCGAGGCGGGTTTTTTCATAAATGGTAGCTCTTCAAGAGTTAAAATTGAAAAAATGCAAGAGCTAATTTTCTTAGTAAAAGTACATCCAGGAGCTGATCCTGCTGATATATTTGATTTAGTTCAATTCAAAGTTAAAAACGACAAGAGAATATTTATGCCTGCTAAAGCAGCTCTTGCCAACAGCTCTAACTCATATGAGAAAATTCCTTATGCTGTTAAAAAGATTAAAGATGGTTACTATCAATTAATTGTTAAGAATATTAATGAGGGAGAATATTTTTTTGGATCTAGTGAATTTATGTTTGCATTTAGCATTAGATAAATGGCTTCCATAAATAAAAGAATTGTGGAATAAGTATTTTCTACATGTCCTAACCCCAAAAATTAGTTTAAAATGAGAGAAGAAAAAAGCGATTTATTATTGGCAGTTACATTAATTGAGAAAAGGTATAATAGACTTCGAATAAAATTTAATTTGCTTCTAGTCTCAGTAGCTGCCACAGTTATTTTCTTAGCTTTTAATGGGAAGTATGATAAAATACTGACTGTAGAGCGATTAAATATTATTGAGCCAAATGGAAAGTTACGGATGGTTTTAAGCAATAGTGCAGCTTCTCCTGGTAACCTATTTTATGGGAAAGAGTTTATTACAGGAGGTGATCGCTCAGGTATGATTTTCTATAACGATGAAGAAACTGAGTGCGGAGGGTTGGTTTTTGATGGTAGGAAAGATAGTATAACAAACAAAAGCACCGCATTTGGTCATCTTTCATTTGATCAATATAATCAAAATCAAGTTGTTTATTTATCATATGGTGATGAAGATGAAAGCGAAGTATGGGGCTGAACATAGATGAGTGGCAAGAGAAACCATCTTTTAAGGAATGGAGAGAACAAATTGCCAATATTTATACTAAAACATCAGATACTGCTATGCAACGTAAATTGTATGAAAAATTGTTATATCCGGATAAGGATAAACGAGCATTTTCAAAAAGGGCATTCCTTGGTCGAGATGAAGATGAAAATGCATCTTTAGTTCTTTATGATAAATTGAATCGGAAACGATTGATAATAAATGTAGATTCTTTGGGCATCCCTGTCATCACTTTTCTTGATAAATACGGTAAAATTACCAAAATGATTAAGTAGGTTTTATTCATAGAATTCAAAGTAAAAGAAAATTTTCTGCAGTCAAGAGAATCTAAGTCTGCTCCTTTTTGCAAAAATTTAATAGTCATTTGTGTAATGAAATATTTCAAATTTCAAAAGAATAAATACGGTATTGAATTACTGATGGATATTGGAAAACACACTGATATACCTAATTATTTTTTTGAAAGCGATTTGCATTCTACTGATTTTTATGAAATAATTCTTTTTATTAAAGGATCTGGTTATTTGGAACTGGATCAACAAAAAGTGCCAATTAAGAAGAACACCATTGTTTTTATATCTCCGTTTCAAAAACGTAAATGGCATGTAGATAAATCAAAAATCGATTGCTATATATTGATTTTTAAGGATGGCTTTTTATCAAGTTTCTTTTCAGATAAGTTATTCATTTATCGATTGCAATATTTCTATCGCCAGGAACGACCTGTATATTTATTCGTGGATATTGACTTTTCTATAAAGCTAAAGTCGGTGCTTCAAGATTTAATTGAAGAGGTTAAGAGATTTAAAGCAGACAGTGAACATATAATAAGAGCATTATTATACTTTCTTTTATTAAAGCTTAACAGACTTTATGCAGATTACTATAATGTATCACCAGAAACACAGAATAGTAATATACCTTTTCGTTTTAAGCAGCTCTTAATTGAAAATGGTCATAAGCAAAGAGCAATTAATTACTATGCAGTTGAATTGGGTATTAGTAGGATTACTTTGAATAAATATATAAAGCTTCAATTCGGTATTACTGCCTCACAAATGATAATGGAGCATGTTGTTTTAGAAATCAAAAACCTGTTAATGTATACGAATTTCTCTGTCAAAGAAATAGCTGATAAGCTGCATTTCTCAGAACCTAATCATTTGTCTCGTTTATTTAAAGCTGTGACTGGCATGAGACCAGGTGTCTATAGAAAAACATATAAGGTTATGTAATATTATTTGTTAAATAATATTATAGTATTTTAAATTGTGGGATATGAAGAATTGACAGATATGTTTTAGCTGTTCAAATTAGTCGTATACAGTTGGTGCTATACTGTATGTACAATATAAATGATTTGAATTATCAATATTCTAAATTTATGACTAGATCCTTGAATGATGAAATTAGAAAAGAGAATATTCCAATGATTGAATTTTTTCATCAAAATTTTAGCGCCATTATTCATAAAAGAAGTTGAGTCTAGAAAAGACTTCTATATTCCACCAAGGTAATCGTAATAAAGGTTAGATTCGACATTTTAGAATTTTATTCAAAATAACAGTAAAAGAAATGCAATTAGTGTTAAAGCTCTCAATACAATTAATTAGGTTAAGAGTCTATTAAATATTGATTTCTTTAGAATGGAATAGTAAGCTATTTCTATGCTAAAGTATCAACAGTAATCTATTGTTTTAATAGCAGGTTTCTAATATTATTTGGCATAACTCTTATTTGATAAATTGGAATAATACATTACTCAGTTAGTTATAAAGTGGAAAAAATATTAAACTGGAAAGATATTATAGTGTAGTAATAATCGGGTACTTAATCCCTTTTATACCCTGTTCAATTCTTTTTTGTCCTTATTTAATTCTATTAGAAAAATAAATGGCTCGTTAGATAGATATTGCATTAAAAATATTAAATTATGGAAAATGAAATTTTAAAGCAAATTACCGATATTGAAGTAAGGTATAAAAGACTGAAGCGTTTATTGTTTGGATTTGTTTGTCTTACTTTGATTAGTTTTTTTAGTTTAGGGTTTTTAAAAGCAGATAAATTCGAGTTGATTCGTACAAGAGGAATTGTAATCGAAGACGAGAATGGAAAAGATAGAATTTTAATTGGGGCACCAATACCACATTCTAAGGATAGAGTTCGAACAGATACAAATTTAGTAAGAAAATATTTTGCCAGTGACATACATCCTAAGAACCCCAATCAGTACATGGAATGGTATAAGGATTACCGTCATTCTGCTTTTGGTATGGTGGTTATGAATGAAAAGGGAATGGATGTAATGCAAATTGGTGACCAGCTTTCGGATCCAAATGTTGGGAGGAGGATATTTCTGCCAACTGGTATACTTTTAAATAACCAAAATGGATTAGAAGTTGCTGGTTTTGGCGCTCATACCTTTGAAGACGGCAGGGGTGGAGTGGCGTTAGGGTTAGATGATCCAACGACAGGGCGAGAGGCTCTTCATGCAGTAGTTCTATCAGACGGTACTCGTGCGCTTATTCTTCAAGATAAAAATGGGAAACTTTTAGTTGGATTCGGGAAACCTAATGGCGGGTTCTTTAAAAATAAGGATACATCTACTTTCATTGGTGTAAAATACTTTGATAGAAAAGATAGTCTTATTTGGGAGCAAAAAATGAATAATCCTAACAAATTAAAAAAGTAAGGTTACAAAAGTTCTTTAAGTCCTAAAATGCAGGAGTATCTTAGTATTTTAGGACTTTACTATTAATATATCTTCATGAAACAAGTTCGATATTTAAACCCCTGGTATTTTGGGTTAATATTTACTGTTTTATACTCATCATTTATTTTTTATCTATTTGCTACTATTAACCCAAAAGGTACCCCAAACGATTTTGAAAGCTTCCTATTCTGTATTGGAGCGGGATTAGCAACCTTTGGCTCTATTTATTTTTGTTATCGACTTCTTGTAAAAAATGAAAATAGTATTTCTTTTGGTATCTTTTACGGAACTCTATTTGCATTTACTTTACTTTTATTTCCGCTGGTTTATGGAGTTTACTATGGTGTTATAGTAAATAGGTTAATTTATCGAGGTAGTGCTTCCATAGCTCGTATTATAAGTGAAATTAAAATTGCAATAGGGGTATTCCATGTTCCCATTTGCTTTTCAATTATTGTTGGTCTTTATAATGAAAAAATATTTCGATTGAATCAGGCTATCATTGAAAATAAAAGAATACTTTCAGAAACTAAATTGATTCAATTACAACAACAAGTTGATCCCCACTTTCTATTTAATAACCTTAATATCTTATCTGCACTTATTCAAAGTTCAACTGAAAATGCCATTGTATTTTCTCAAGGTCTCTCAGAGCTTTATCGTTATCACTTAAGGTCTGGAAAGCAATCAATGGTCACGCTGCAAGATGAATTAAAGTACATGCATAATTACTTTTTTCTACTTGAGTCGCGTTTTGGAGAAGCGTTTAGATTAGAAGTAAACGAAACTATATCGCTTTCAAAAGAATCGCTATTTATTGTAACAGGTACTTTGCAGTTGCTGTTGGAAAATGTAGTGAAGCATAATTCAGCCTCTATAAATCAACCACTTATTGTGACAGTATATATAAATGATGAATCACTTTCTATTGAAAATATTATTCATCAGAAAAGTGCAATTTCAGAAGGGTTAGGATTAAAAAATTTGGACAATCGATATGAAATACTCACTGGGAAAAAAATAGTTTATAGTCATAGTAATGGTAAATTCATCGTTAAAGTACCTTTAATAAAACAATTGAAAGTTTCTTAAAATGAATATAGTAATAGTTGAAGATGAGTTACCAGCTTTAGATCAAATGTCTCGTTTTGTATCTGGTTATCAAGATCAAGTAAACATAATTGGTAAGTTTAGTACATGTGAAGAAATTATCAAATATCTTGATGGAAATAATAGCATTGATGTTGTATTCTGTGATATTGAGCTAAGAGATGGTAATGCATTAACAGCACTACGAAAAACTAATCTCAAGACAGTCATTGTATTTACTACTGCTTATGATCAATTTTGGAGTGAATCCTTGCGTCTCAATGGGATAGACTATTTACTCAAGCCAATAACTTTACAGAAAGTACATCAGGCACTCGATAAAGTAAAAACATTAAATCGCATTTTTACTAGAGACAATTTGTTGTTAGAAAGGTTAACAAAATTTATTCAGCAGAAGGAAGATAAAGAATACAAGAAACGATTTAAGTTGAGGGTGGCGGGTGAATATTTTATTGTTAATACGATGGATATAATTTTTTTTAGAATTATTAACGGGGTTATTTATGTTATGTTGGGTGACAATAGAAAATATCCTCTCTTAGAAGAAACACTTTTAGCCTTAGAGGAGAAACTAGATCCTGCATTATTTTTTAGAATTAATAGATCAGATATTATAAATATTAATTTTATTATTTCAATACGTTTTAGTCATGGAAATGATTATTCAATAATGTTGAAAAATATTGAAGAAAAGCTTATAGTAAGTCAGTCTCGAATTTTAGCTCTTAAAGAGTGGTTTAAATAGTATAAAATTTATACATTTTATTAACTTCTAATTGATATCCCAAAATTTAATTCCACCCTTTAGATCTGTTGAAACCATTTGTGTTTCTGATGAGTTTATTTTAATCTTATTAACTGTTGCTTTATGTCCTGTGAGAGAATTTAATAAACGACCATTTTCTTTATCCCAAACTCTAATTGATCTGTCAATACTAGCCGAATAAATTCTATTTTTAGCAAAACGCGCTGCAGTTATTTGCATGCTATAGCCATTCATGACCAATAGGCCTTCTGGTGTAAAGTCTTGTGGAGATTCTTTCAATGATTTTTCATAATTAGGATAGTCCTTGATATCTCTAAGCCAATTCGGGTGCTTAACTACAAATTCAGTTTTTTGTAAATTTGAGTTATATTTTGAACATTCGTTAAAATCAATCGATAGTATATTGCCTTGGTAATCCATATCACCAAAGCGAGTTATCTGTACGGTTGTTTCTTTGATGAGGGAATCCCTTTTAAAGTCCCATAATATTAACTTATTCTGTGTAACAATCGTTAAAGTACCCATAGAGTCCATTTTAATCATACGGCCTGCAGGCATTTTACTCGAAAGTTTAATCTGTCCGTAGTTGTCTTTTACTGCCCAAATGTATCTATTCCCTTTTTGGTCATGAGTAAGCAAGTAGTCATAATTATCTGAATAAAATATATTAATTGACCAGGTAGTTCTAAGCGGTAACTTTTTGACGACTTGCCCATTTTGTTTATTTATTATTATAATGCCATTTTCTAGTGTGCTAGCTGCAATTTCTCTTTTAGTGGGATTATAGGCTAGTGAGTAAATCTCGTCGTTGAGGTTAGCTATTACCTTTTCCTTAGCTAAGTCTTTTATTCTAACTGATATTCTACCACTAAATGTTGATACAAGAACGGTGTCTTTTAATCCTACATAAGCTACGTCAGTGTAGGAGGTTCTATTTACAGCTGTTAATTTAGTTACAAACATGTCACTATATTGTGCTTTTAGGTGTACTTGTAGGAATAGTACTATAAGCGATAAAGTAAAGTATCTATTTATCATCTCTATAAAGTTTGATTGATTTATTATTATTCTTAATATTTATTTGAGCGATGCTGTCTGTAGTTTCAAGTGAAATCTTATTTCTTCCTTTTCTATCCCATAGCTGTAAAGCAGTGGCGCCATAAGGCTCAGCAAGGGCCAAAAAAGTTTGTCCAGTTTTTGAGTCTAATGTTAGAAAAGCATTTCCATAATCATCATCGGTAACATAACCACCTCGCTCTTGTCCTTCAGAATCATAAATCATTAATCCAGATACATTCGTGCCTTTTTCTCTTGGATAAAGTCTATTCCCAAGGCTCGATTGCGATGTAGGTATTTGTGATGCAATAATTACACGTTCAATTCCAAGGGAATCAACAATAATTAAGCCCCTAACTTTCAATATTCGATCAGAATAATTAAGTAGTTTTTTTTCATTATCTCCGCTTGAAAATCCAAATAGAATAATCAAAAAGCAAATTGAATTGAAAATTGTTAGACCATACAGCAAGTTCTTTTTCATAGTTTTTTTAACTTCCTGAACGTCCTTAAGTAGTAAATGTTACAAGATGTTTAAAATAAATATTTAACAAATGTTAATTGATGAAATAGGTAAGCTTTGTACAATAGCAAATATTTTAAGTAATACATTGAGATAAGTAAACAAATATTTAAGTAGGTTTTAAATTACTAGATTAATTTATAATTACGATTTCTTAAAAATTGAACTTTCTTAAGTAACTTTTTTTATTTATATAAGAATTTATACGAGCGCCAAGCTGTTGTGCTAAATGCTGAAATAGCTTTCCTATCTAAACGTTTCCTTATCAAAGGACGACATATATCTTTGTTTTGCTCAATCTCGAAATATTTTCCATATCCTTTCTTTTTTAGTATATAAATATCTTTATGCATTTTTTTTAACAAAACACTACTTGTACACCAGTAAGTCTCCCACTATCATCTTAGCTAGTCTTAAAATATTTTAACCCCAAAAGAGAGCAATTTAGAAGATGTATCTGCATTATAAATTTTTAAAGTGATGAAATTGGATGTGCAACATCATCATTGGTAAAATTTAGTACTTATACAATTCATTCATTTACACTTTGAGTAATGAAAGTTTATTTTTGATACTATTCTTGTATGTTCAATTTATAAATTTTATCAAAATGGTATATATTTTACCTGATTGGTATTTCTGATAAATGCTTTAGCTTGTTTTTTTGCATTTTATTTCATGTATTTATTTGAAATTATGTACAAACAATCCATCTTATTTTCTTTACTATCAATTTGGTATTTATCAATGAGTACCACATTTGCACAAATGGTCACGAGTAAAGTAGTTGTTATTTCAATAGACGGCACGCCTAGTATCCTCGTAAATGATTTTTTAAATAGAGGCATATTGCCTGCTAATGGAGCATTCGCCAAAATGAAGAGAAATGGCACATACGCCAAAACTGTAGTACCAATCAATGTAGCCTCAACAGGGCCGTCGCATGTTGCTATATTTACAGGTGCACCACCATCAAAAAGCGGTATTGTTGGTAATTCTTTCCGAAATAATAATGATAGTATTTGGGGTAGTCCAACACGCTCTGCCTTTAGCGAAGCAATAAAGGCAGAAACAATTTTTCAGGCAGCAAGACGACAGGGTAAGAAAGTAATTGGATTGGGTGCTGTTGGCTTAGATGATGGGGATAGCTCAAGAACTGCCGATTACATTCTGGCCTATCCTGATATCGTTGGGCCTTCGCTGGTACTAGACCTTTTACCAACTGATGAAACTTCAATCATCAACGATAAAGTTTATCGTAAACTTAAAGTAAGTTACACAAGTCCATCTTCTCCTTTTCTTGAAGTATTTAAACGATTTAAAGTGCCACTATATTTTTATCTCTCAGATTCTGCATTCAATAAGTCAAATATATTATATCCACTGTCGCAAATAGTGGTAGATGAGGACAGCGTACTAACAAATGGATATCTTTCATCTGTAATACCTAATGAATGGTCGGTTGCAGCAGTTGATAAAAATCATCATCAATTTAATGTGTCATTTCGAATTCTTGAAATTGATGAAATAAATGTAAAATATCGTTTATTCATGAGTGCTCCCGCTGAAATTGTTGGAGCACCTCGTAATTTTTTAAGTAAGATTCAAGAAACCTGTGGCTTATGGCCTGGAGAACCTGAAAATAGAAAACAAACTGCTGGGTTAATTTCAGAGGATATTTGGTTTGAACAACTAGATAGATTAGCAAAGTATTCGAGAGATATTATTTTAAATGCTATGCAAGAGAAGGAATGGGATATGTTGTTCGGGTATTTTTCAACTTTAGATGATCTGCAACATCGGTATACACTTAGTGATCCTTTACAGGTTGATTTTTTGGCAGAAGGTGGAACCCGACCTAAGCGATATGCTAATTATGTGGCGAAATGGTTTCAATTAATAGATACTTACCTGCTTCAAATAATGGAGGCAGCACCTAGAGGAACGAATTTTGTTTTTTTTTCTGATCATGGTATGATTCCAACACATAGTTGTATATTATTAAATAATTTTTTTGAAAAAGTAGGTTTTAGCTTTTCTAACCAAGAAATCAAGAGTTTTTCGAGCGGTAACTCTGCTCATATTTATTTCAATAGAGAAAAAATAAATGGTACTAGATTTCCAGAATATTTGGATCGATTGAAAAAAATACTCAAGTCTCTCAAAGATCCGGCAACAGGTAGGCGTTTGTTTGCTTTAGTAGCTGATACCTTGGAGCAAAAAAAGTTTGATTTGTTTCATCCGGCGCACTCTGGCGATTTATTTGTGAGTTGTAATGTTGGGTATTCTATATCAGATAGGTTTTTGGCTGACGTTGATTTTATAGTGAAAACCTCATTCGACCCAGCTATGTTCAGTAAGGAAAATGAGGCAACAAAGAAGTTTCTTTTAGATGGTACTATGAACGAAACAGGTAGAGGTATTCATGGCAACTTGGGATGGGTAAAGCAAGGTCAATCCATTTTTTATGCTCTTGGCCCCAATGTTCCAAAGAAAAGAATTAAAAAAATTAGTGCTTTACAAATAGCGCCAACAATTTCTCAATTGCTACAAATTAAACCTCCAAAAGATGCTAAAAGGGAATCTTTATTTTAATCTATTAATCGTCATAATACGTAACATGAAAAAAGAAGTATTGTTAATAGGATTATTAATGAATATTTTTTTTGCAACTGCACAATTTAATATTTCTGAGTGGAAAGCAACTTATCAACCAATTGCTATACAGGAGAAGCTAGGTAGGGAGGCTTTGTACTGTAAAGGGGGGTTAGTTTATATGCCTAGTTCGTTTTTTTCGAACGGAGTAATTGAGGTAGATATCTTAACTCAAGTTATGGGCGGACTGGCATTTAGAATTGATAGCAATTTAAATTACGAAGATGTTTATTTACGTGTACCCAAATCTGGGGCACCTGATGCCTTACAGTATGGAGCTGTTTTTAATGCAGAATTTAGTTGGCAGTTTTACCAAGAGTACCAAGCTAATGTAATATATCCTAAGAATGAATGGATACATATGAAAATAATAGTAGAAAACGATCAAGCTGGTGTCTTTATAAATAATTCAAGTACCCCCGTACTTCTAATTGATAGCCTTAGAACAGGTAATAAAAATGGTTGTATTGGTTTTTGGTCTCTAGCAGATGCGTGGTTTGCGAATTTACAAATTCGATCAGCTGCCGAAAATGAAAAGTTGCCAAAGATTGAAAAAAAGATTATTAGAAACGAGCATGCTATAAGGGAATGGTTAATTTCAAAACCTATGAGCTATAGTATAGAATCAGGCGATCTAGGTATTACTCTTAGTAGACAACTTAAATGGGAGTCGGCAATAACTGACCCAGATGGTTATCTTAATATTAACAGATATGCTAAGAAAAATATTGCTGGAAGAGCAAGAAATAATTCGAGTGATATTGTTTGGCTGAAATACAAGTGGAATGAGACGAGTGCTTTTGACAAGCCATTTAGTTTTGAATATTCGAATATTTGTTTTATTTATTTTAATGGGAAGAAAATATTTTCAGGAAATAACTCTTTTTTACTAAAAGGACCTTTGTTTCGCGGAGATATTGATAAGAAAATGAGGGCTAATACCCTTTTCTTGCCTACACGAAAAGGTCTGAATACACTATTAGTTGGTGTAGCAGGTGTTGTAAACGGATGGGGATTTATGGGTCAATTTGTAGATGGAACCAAATTAGCATATAACTTACAGTGATGTTTAAGTGCTTCTGTTTATTACCTATTTGGTAACATTTTATAATTATCATTGATTTGGGAAATGAGATTATTTATTTCTAATTACTTTTAGAAAATGTTTGAATTCATTACTCTCATACCTTTTAGGTGTATTAGTTAAATGGTTTTAGTGGAAGCACTGTTTCAAGTAGCTAATGTTTTAATATAATTATAAATTTCATATAAGTAATTCCATTCTAAAAATATTGGGTTGAAATTAAACTGTATATTATTTAATGAGATTATGATAGGTCATTTTACTAATGATTACAAAGAAATCATTTAAGCTTATTGTAAGGTTGCCCTATTTACGAGACTTGTAGCAATATTATTCTTTAGTATTGTTTTCATTTAAGTATTTTGCCGCTTGTATAATATTTCAATTTGTGAATCATCCCATTAAGTATTAATTAACAACATTTAAAAGTCAACCAGCGATTAAAATATGTCTATTAACGAAGAATAAATCATCGCAGATTATCCTTATTTAGCTAGGAAATTTATTCTGTTTAGTCCATTTTAGTACTTAATTATCATTTTATCAATTTTGTATTATGCTAAAAATTAAAAATTCTTTATTATTAGTTTCTTTATTCTGTTTTTTAGTACAAGTTGCAAGTGCTCAAAAAGCAGATACAGTTCGTATTACTCCAAAATCTATCAATACTAAATTATTAAAAGAAGGTACACATCGTTATTTGGTTTACTTTAAGTTAAATAAAGATTCTGTGCGAACACAAACACAATTTTGGACTCGAACAATTACTCGAAGTATTTATAACGGTAAAGAATCCATAGAAATCGATCTAATATGGGAAGATAAAGATAGCATTATGCATATTGTAGAATCAATATCTGATGCTAAAACAATGGAGCCATTGTTTCATAAGACATGGTGGAAGGTTCAAGCAGTAAGAAATTCTACTATAAAAACTGTAACTGAGACATCTGTAGATTTTATAAATCGAACTTTAACTTACAATGGTAAGCAGTTAAGCGATAATGATACTTCAAAACAAGTTAAGCCAATATGGAATGCTTTTAAGTCGTCTATTGGCAAATATTATTTAAACTGGCATTTAGATTTAGAAACCTTTCCAGTGCTGCCTTATAAGAAAGGGGTAACATTTATTA
>ERZ1066133.313-NODE-313-length-24476-cov-11.639736_pt1 | contig 24476 bp, 31 predicted proteins | sample MGYA00382780_ERZ1066133 | MGnify/ENA primary metagenome ERZ1066133 (study PRJEB33369, sample SAMEA5778363) | biofilm metagenome | biome: Industrial cooling water; feature: Water cooling tower basin; material: Biofilm | place: United Arab Emirates | collected... | reverse complement strand
ATTTTGATCGAAAAGGTAAAAACTTGATTCTTTAAAGAGGTTGTGCAACGGTTACGAATGTTGGCAGCTGGGCTTTTTTAAACCAATTTATATGTTAAGAGAAATCAAATTTAGAGGTCAATTATTAAATGATTCAACCTCGTTTAAAACCTACAAAAAAGGAACTATTGTTTACGGTGGTTTTTATCAAGAAGGTAGTAAATATTTTATAGTGGCACATTCAAATATTTTTGAAGTTGACCCAAATTCTATAGGGCAATACACTGGTCAAAAAGATAAAAATGGTGTTGAAATTTATGAGAAATCAAAAGTGAAAATGCCTGAAGGCTTTTATCCTAAAATTAGGGAAGTTGTTTTTGACGAATATAGCAGGTTTATTTTAGGTCATTTAGGAATATCGTTTGGTCAATTGTCTATGAATGGCTTAATTGATGTCGAAGTTATTGATGATAATTTGTCTTCATAGCCTTGTTGCCAACGGTTCGGGTATTGCCGAAGGCAGGGGTTTGAAAGACAAATGTTTCAACCTTGTACAAATGCCCAATAGAAGTAAAAATGATTATTTAACCGAGTTGCCCTGCTTTTGGTAATACCTTGTTAGGTGCAGTGCTTCTCACAAAATTTGAAAAATGAAAAATTACAACTTTAACAAAGCAAAACAACTGATTGCAGAAAATTCAGAAAATTTAGAAAGTGCTTCACTTGGTATGCACGAAGATTGGTTTTGGACAGCCGAAACAGTATGGGAAAATGGCAATTACAAGACTGAATTAAATGATGAAACTACTATTGGTGGTATTAATGGAAGTAGTTGGGCAACACCTACACTTCAACTATCATTTAAAGATGGTACAGAAAAAATGATTGAATGCTCTGAAGGCGAAACTGATAATGACAAACCAATTTTTTTGCAATTAGGCGTTTTGTCGCAACCTGTCCAAGATAATATTACTCCGTTGTCGGAATAGCATTGCACCTAACTCGTAAATATACGTACCTCTCATTCAATATCTAAAAATGTAAAGCATTGCTAATTAAAAAAGTAGTGCAATACATTTTTAGATTGTTATTGCGCAATCCATTTCTCTCACTAACTTTACATAACCCCTCAAACTATGCTCAAACTCATTCCCCCCACCCTCATCTCTTTCCTAATTGCTTACTTCTATCCCATCCCTGGAGCTTTCTTAATTGGCTTCATGACTTGCCTCTGGTTATTCATTACCCTTGGCAAAAAAGTACAGCAAAATGTTGTACAAAAACTAGAACGCATTATTGAAATTGAAAGAGAACAAATATGAGAGGATTCTTTTCCATTAACATTCCAACCAAGCCTTACATCAAAGCTTATATCAGGCACCGTATGGGGCCAATGCCAATTATGGACAGAAGTACCCATATTGGTAAGAAGCTCTATGATCTGTTAGATAGATCTACCAATGAAGACAGATTGAAGTTTTCGCCAACAGTGTATAAGACAGATATGAAAGTGTATGTAAGTGCTCGTATCTTCAGAATTCGTGGATGCAATTTGAATGAAACAAATATCCAGGCATTCAATGCGTACCTAGAAGATTTCATTAAAGAGCAGTTCTACTTTACAATGGATATCTATACTGGACTGTTCAATTCCTTTGAAGGGAATTTGCCCACTATCAGAAAAGCAATGGGCATTGAAGAAGAAGATTGGGCAACCGATAGCATGAAAAAAGATTACTACAGATACAGAAAGCGAACAGGAAAACCACTTTTATACAAGAAAAAGTTTTCCGAAAATGTCCCCTCTGAAAAATTGTTTCATTCAGGACTTTAAACCAAGTTTATCTTTTCCGAAACTGTCCCCTCAATGCAATTACCATTAGTGCCTCGGTAACTTGCATGTATGAAATCTGCATACGCTTCAATTGGACTTTTACCTGGTGCAAGAAATACTGGTAGCATTGGCATTTTATTAGCTCCAAGAGAATGGATCTCATCCATTGCAGATCCTAATTTTAGTACAGGTATCATTTCAAGTGTTCAATTTCATGCAAGTAAAGAATGGATAGAACTGGAAGGTATTCCCGAATCTTATCAGTTCGAAGAAAAACCAAAGACTAATAAAAGTGGGGACTATTTTGAAATATCTGCAAGAGCCATCATTAACCAACTCACACCAGAAATTCAGAAAAAACTAAACACCTATTTGTACAGCGAGTTTGTGGCAGTTCTCAAAAACAAATCGGGATATCTTAAACTCATAGGCAATCAAGAACAGGGAATGATCTTGAAAATGGATCACGATCAAACCAATACACAACGCCTATCAATTGAGCTTATCATTGAACAGATTGATCCTGCACCATACTATCAGCCTAATGGTCCGTTACCAAATCAGCCTACACCCCAAATCTTTATGGTTCCTGAGTTTCAGCCAGAAGAAGGAACTATTCCCCTCTTTAAAATTCCTCTTAGGTATGGTGCAGTTCAATCTCGTTTGGTACAGGTAAAGGTTGCAGAGAAATCTTGGATAGCCCAATCCATCAGCAGCGATCAGGATGAAATAACAAGCATATCCCTCAGACCAGGAAGACAGTGGATCAATTTGCAATTCGTTCCAAACACCTATTCCTTCCAAGAGAAAAAGCGAGAAAGCAAATCGGGGCATTTCTTTGAAGTCATTATGGAAGGTACTTTCAATTACCTCAGTCCAGAATCTCAGCAAGTGCTAAAGACTTTACAGTTTGCTGAACTCATTGCCCTGGTCATGGATGAGCGCCGACATATTAAAGTAATAGGCAACAGCGAACATGGGGCACTTTTTAAATTTGCCCACGACTTACCAAGCAACCAAGAAACTGTTCGCGTTTCAATGCTCACAGAAAGAGAAACACTTTCACCTTATTTCATTTCAGATGGGGCACCGGTAACAGAAGGTTTCCTTGCAACAGAAGATGGGGAATTCATTATTACTGAAGATGGTGAGTTCTTAATTGTGGAATAGAGCATTTTCCGTCCTTTTCCTTCCTGCACACTTGAATCATTTTCGTATGGTCATAATTCGATCAATACGAATGAAGTATTCTACAATTTCCGCAATTCTTAGAGGCAGATGGCTGATTGATAAAACTTTCGCCGATTCTAACCTTCCTATCTTTTTGAAGATGGTGAGCGGAGAAAGTGGACAGCAGTTCACGCACATTAAGGATGACATGATGAATCATGAATCTCCTGAAGTGCAGATCAATAGAACACCAGTTTTAGTTGCCAATACTTCCAACGTATATAAAGTAAGGCCTTATAGCAATCTAGATCAGTTGCCATATGGCTCAATTGCAGTTGTAGAAGTTACTGGTCCAGTTTTAAAGTTCGGCGATTACTGCTCTTATGGTAGCATTGATACAGCTCAATTGTTAGGCCGTTTGGCAGTGAACAATAATGTTATTGGTGCACTGCTCGATGTTGACAGTCCAGGTGGACAGGTTTCAGGTACTTCCATGTTGGCCGATGCAGTTAAAGATTTCGGAAAGAAAAAACCTATTGTTGGTTACATCAACGATGGAATGGCCGCGAGTGCAGCAATGTGGATCATTAGCGCATGTACTGAAGTGTATTGCTCACATAGAACCGATGAAGTGGGCAGCATTGGTGTGTATTGCACCATTGCCGATTACAAAAGCTTTTACAAAGATTACTATAAGCTGAGAGTGGAAGATGTGTATGCTCCTGAGAGCGAAGATAAAAACAAAGATTATGAAGATGCCATCAATGGAGATACCTCTAAGATGGAAGAAGATCTTTCAATAATTGCCCAGGAGTTCATCAATACCATTCAAACCAACAGAGCTGGAAAAATTAAGGGAAGTGAGTGGAGCACTGGTAAAATGTTCTATGCACCTGAAGCTATTAAAATGGGTTTGATCGATGGAATTAAAACCCTTTCACAAGTAACAGCAAGAATTGAAAAGCTGTCTAAAGACAAACAAGCATCTAAACAATCACAAAATATGGCTTTCGAAAAAACATTGGCAGCAGCCAAATCAGAAGAATTTGCAGTAGTAGATGGTGGCTTCCTTCTAACAGAAGAGCAGCTCAACAATATTGAAGCAAGCATCAACGAAACAGATCTTGCAACAACCAATGAAGCATTGGATCAAGCCAACGCTTCTATTCAAGATTTAACTGCTGAAAGAGATGCAGCAAATCAGAATGCAGACTCTTTGCAAGAGCAATTAAACGCAGCTAATGCAACAATTGCTGAAAGAGATGCAACTATTGCAGACTTGAATAACACCATTGCAACGCTTAGCAAAAAGCCAAGCAGCACTGGAAGCACAGCAATTACTAAGGCTGATGATAAGACAGAGGAGAAAGAAGAAAAAATCACCCTCAATCATCCTGATCATCCAATCAACAAAGATGCAGCTCGTAGAGTCGCTGCAAAAGCAAACCAAGGTTAAAATCATTCATTAATAAAATCTAGTAAAATGCCCGAAATCAATGTAATGAATATCACCATCGATGAGGTTATAGAAGCCTATGGTGAGCATTATGTAAATGAAGGACAGAACATGAGCAATTTGCACATGTTACCCTTTGAAGAGTTTGGCACTCAAAGCGCCGGCACACTCGTTGAAACCGATCAAACCGTTTTGCGCGAAGCCAATGTAAGGGTTGAAGAAGTACTTCAGCCTTACCAAGTAGCAGTTACCTCTAAAGGTGGCGTAAGCTTCTTGCCAGTTAATATTCCTTTGTACCCAGTAAAAGTGGATGTTTCAGTTGAACCAAGAAAGCTTGTAAAGAGCTGGCTAGGTTTCTTAACCTCAAATGGTCGTACTCCTGAAGATTATCCATTTGTTCCATGGTTAGTCAATGACTATATCATTCGACAGGCAAAGGAAGATATGGAGTTGAAAGCCGTGTACAAAGGTATCTATCAAGCACCTGCAGATGGTGAAGCTGGTCCTGCTAGCAACACTATGGACGGTATTGAAAAGCATCTGAAGGATTTGATTGCAGCAGGAAAAGTTGAAGAGGTAGTTACTGGAGCTATTCCAAGCAGCGCAGCCGATTTCGTAACCCAAGTAGAAAACTTTATCCGCAGCATTCCTGAGCGTTATCGCTACAATTATGCAATGGAGCTGAACATGTCAAGAACACTTCGCGACAAGTTCAAGCAAGGTATGCGCGATAAGTACAACGTAAACTACCAGCAAACAGAGCAGTTGCTCCGTGTAATGGATTTTGAAAATGTGACTGTTGTAGGTCGTGCATCAATGATGGGTAAAAACCGTTACTGGATGACCACCAAGGAAAACTTGCTTTTCCCTGTTAAAGGATTCAGCAACAGCAATGGCTTCGACTTGCAAAAGCGTGGTCGTGTGTTGGATATGATCACTGATTGGTGGATGGGTGTTGGCTTCGTTCAGCCAGAACTAATCTTCACCAGCAACCAAGATTAAAAACCTGCTCCACCTCTTTAATGGGGTGGAGCTTTCTACCCTACCCAAAAACTAATCAACCACCAAAAAATCAAATTCATCAAATCATTTTCACATGAAAAATTTTATCATCCTTTTTTTATTCAGCCTGCTTAGCATGGCATCAGTTCAGGCGCAAAGCCTTATCCTTCGCAATGCAGAAGGTAAATTCGGTAAAACCCTTCGCACCACAGACAGCACATTCCGCAGCATCGACAGCGCATTCATTAATCTGAGTGAAGCTGGAATCATAGAGGCCAAAGTAATTGGACTAGATACTGCAGGAGCTTTAGGAGTAACAGGAGTTGTTTATGTAAGATATGTGCGAGCGGCCAATGGTACAATCACATTAGGCACACCACAAGCTGTTTTACCAATTACAACAGATGCATCCTTATCACCCGCAACATTCCGATTTAGTGCATCCGGGAACAAAATTTATTTAGACGTAAAAGGCAAGCTCAATACATCGGTTCACTGGTATTCAACCATTATCCGAAGGTCTGTTTTCAAACGATAGATCAGCAACCCCTATTTACTCAAATTAAAATTTTCGTATGGCAAAAAAATTATTGGAATCACTTCCAGAGTTTGCATCAGATTTAAGCCAAGAGCAATACAATGAAATCCTTTCTGCATTAGAAGAGAGTGCAAGCAAAGATGAAATCATAGAAGCTCAGGCAAAAAGCCTTGCAGAATTGCAGGAAGCTGGCCCATCGGTATCTGTTGAGGTGCCTAGTGTTGAAGTTAATGGCGTAGAATACGCTGTAGCAGGTAAAAAATTCAAGTTGTTAGGAGATTCAACCTCTTACTCAGCTGAAGATGTTTTGGCTAGCGAAGAACTTCAGAAAAGAATCCTAGCAGTTGAAGGGCAAACCATCTTGATTCCAGTGCAGTAAACCTATTTTTTAAAAAATATTCAATTTTTTAGCATGAGCTACAATTACAACCACGTTGGGAAAAATGGTTATAAAAATGTTTCCTCAGGAGTATCAGAAAAGATATTCCTTGCTCCCGTAGGCTGGTTTGCAGCTAATGGAATCAAAAGTCCAACAGCTCCATTTACTAATCCTGGTGATGAAATTACTGTTACTGAAACCCATCAGTTCACTGAAGGCAAAGGCTTTGTTGAGCATGTATGTGCTCCTGGCAAAAACACCTTAGCCATCAACACGCGTGGTGCTGCAGGAACACTTTCTCAAAACCAAGAAGTGACTGTATTTATTCCTGGTAACATGGAAGAAGTACATGAGCAGGTGAAAAACATGATCAACACACCTTTAATTGGTTTGATCAAAGATGTGAATTGTGCATCTGGCCCTTGCCATCAGTTAGGCAGCGATTGCCAAGCTTTATGGATGAGCAATGCATCATGGGCATCTGCAACATCAAAAGAAGGTGAAAAAGGTTATAACATCACTTTCCAGTTCGATGGTTCTCCATTGTTCTACAAAGGAGATATCACTTTAAAACCATAGCAAGCAGCAAGTTTTCTCATAATAGTTAGTTAAGAGAGTCATTACCATTCTTGGTAGTGACTTTTTTTTATATTTGTATTGCGAAGACATAGGGCTACTCAAATGCTATATAGTACTCAACTTATGGTGAGTGCCTTGCCTTTTGGCAATATATAGCATGTCTGTATGTCTTCGCAGGGGCACTCACTTACTTTTATGAGCGAAGACATCCAAATACCACCCAAGCAAGAGCAAAAAGAAAAACACCCTATCCTTGATAAAATCAAGGAGTTTTTAGGGCAATATTATTTTCCTGCATATTCATTAGAAGAGGCAGACTTGCACCTATCTACACAAGAAATTTATTCGCAACTCCAAAAGCTTTATCCATCGTATGATTATTCTCCAGAAACGGTCGCACAATGGATGCATGAGCTACGTTTCATCTTCCAAGATTTTGGGGATATGAAACTAGAATGGCTCATGAAAAAGCGTTAAATTTGTACAAATCAAAACAGGAGCGCACCCTGTCTAAAAATGGCAAAATGTTATGAGTAGACTTCATCCGCGTTTTTTATTCAGCAATCCTAGCAACACAAAATCACCAGGTCCATTCATTGTTCAATTATTAGAACCTTGCTTCATTTGCAGGCTCATTCCACCATCAGATCCACTCTTCAGAGAAAACAAATCAGATTTTTACTACCACAAAGGCATATGCTTACAATACCTAAATGCTTTTCCCAAATTTGATTTTAAAGGCAACGGTATAGGTATAAGCGCCGTAATCGCTGAAATGCAATTCATGGCAGAATGGGCTTTGAACTCACCAGAAGTAAAAGAATACCTCAAAAACGCTCGTTAATTACTGTCCTTTTATAGGCGAACGCCCACCACCATCTTTGAATTCCAAATGCGTGGAGTAATTGATTTTTGGTTAAAGGGTAAAAGGGAGTATTATACTGGCCTCGCAATTCTAAAAAGTTGCGGGGCCGATGCTTCCCTTATTGCACAGCTACAAAAAGGGCATACACCCCTCAACAAAAAAAAGCTCGAAGCAGCAATTGAAGAAATTGCCAATCCTCAACCCCAAAAGTCCATTCAGCCAAAACCCCAAGCAGCTACACAAACACAATCAACAGCCGACTATTCAAATACAGAGCTGTACATCAGTTGCAAAAAAGAAGCCGATCTTGTTTATAAACAGGCAATGAATAACAGGGCTATTCTTTTCAACAAGATAAAAACATTGCAGCCCTATGAAGATGCCAATGCACCCTTATTAATCGAGGAAAGAAGAAAGCCTGCAATTTCAATTGTAACAGATTTCATAAAAGCATCCAAACTATATGATAGAGCTGCTTATGTAAAACAACATGGTAGACTCCCACACGATTCTTCTGAAGAACCCTCCCAACTAAAAGCAGATGGTATTCCTAATGAAATGGTCAAGCAAAAGCTCGACAATTTGAGGAAAGCCTACAATAAACTGAAAAACAAACCACCCAATCCGGAGAGATTGAATCGAATGGCAGAACAGGAGCAAGAAATAAAAGAGTTAGAAGCAAGATGGCAATTATTGAAACACTCATAAATAGAAAGCCTCAAGATGAAGGGCCTTTCTTCTACTCATCTGAGGAAGAAGAAATCACTGTCATTTGCAAGAATCCCGAAAAGCTTAAACTATTGGTAGATGCCATTGCTCCCGACAAAATGGTTCATTTCATAAGTGAAGGAAGCTGGAGCATGATTAACCTGGTCACTGAGCTGCTCAAAAAATACAACCCTGCTGTTCTATATTTCACAACCTATGCTCTCCGTGAGTTCTCAGTCAAACAACTGATCACTGCACTTCAAAAAAAGCAACTCATAGCTATTAACATACTCATCGACAATAAAGCCAAAACTCGTACACCCGATGCTTTCAAACTCGCTGAGATGAATGTAAGCCGTATATTCCTCACCAACATACATGCAAAAGTTTGTGTAATTCAAACACCTGAAGCAACTATATCTATTAACGCCAGTGCCAATTGGACAACCAACCCACGTATTGAAAGTGGTACAATTACCATGAATAAAGAAGTGGGGCAGTTTCACATCAATTGGATGGAAAAAATTATGAGCAATGCCGAAGTGTTTAAATGAATTATCACAAGAGGAATTTGCACAAATCAAACACCTCGCTTCGCTTTTCTTCATTCCGGAAGAAATTGCGATCATGCTAGAATTGGATGATAAAGAATGCATCGAGCAGAGCAAAATAAAAGGATCACCTTTCTTTAACGCATATCACGGAGGCCGCTATGAAGGAGAAATAAAAGTAAGAGAAGGTATTGTTACAATGGCAAAAGCAGGAAGTACACCAGCTCAAACAATTGCAATGGATCTAATTAAGAAAAGCAAACAACGAATGGCATGAGCATCAAAAAGGAACTACTAGAAAAAGCAAAGCAAATTGAGCAGGGAGTTAGCATAATAGCTGCTAAGTACACCGATTGGCAAATGATTAAGAAATACCTTACCAATCGCCTAGAAAAGAATGAGCTTTCTGAATCTCAGCAGAAGCTTATGAAACAAATTCAGTTTGCTCATAATGAACTCATGAGCTGCAAATACACTGAAAGAGAAATTGTTTCATTACTCCAAAAAACCTACGAAATAAGCGACACAACAGCTTACAGAATTATAACCCAAACAAAAGAGATATTTTCAGAAGTTCTATCCATCAACAAAGCTTTCGAATTAAAAGTAGAATTAGAATCAGCTAGAACCATGAAAAGAAAGTGCGAGGAAGTACAAGACTTTAAAACTGCTGCACTCATTCAAAAAAACATCGTTGAGATCCTCAAACAAATTGAAATCATAGAGAACATTCCTGGTGATATGTTTGAAGGTCATGAAATCATTCCAGATATGGATCCTTCACTCATTGGAGCTAAGCCAATACCAAAAGAAGAAATGACAGCCCTATTAAAACGCATATCCATTAAGAGGGGCAGAAAGTTTGATGTAGAAGATATTGACTTCGAACTTATACCATAGCATGCAAAAACGAAAATACTTTAATAAGCCACAGATCAGGAGCATGATGATATCAGCTCCATTTGAAGTATTAGTTGCTGGAAGAGGAACAGGCAAAACCATTGGCGTACTTGCAACCAAAAGCGCACAGAAGTATTTAAAAACAATGCCGCGCGGCACTGGAGCTATCATCAACGCAACATTCACACAGGCATATACAAGAACCTTAAAGGAATTAATCAGAGGTTGGCAAAACCTTGGTTATATCATGGATCATCATTTCATTGTAGGCAAACGTCCATCAGACAAATGGATCAAGCAATGGAGATGGAAAGGCCCATTTGCTCCACCAATAGAATACAAACACTTTGTTGTTTGGTACAATGGAGCCGTTGCACAACTTATAAGCCAAGAACGACCAGGATCAGCAAACGGTACTTCCCTCGATTGGCTACTTGGAGATGAAATAAAACTACTCAACCACGAAAAGCTTACCACAGAAATCTTTCCCGCCAATAGGGGCATCGTTCCAGACTTTGCAGGTAATCCCTATCATCATGGATGGACTTTCACAACCGATATGCCGGTGGGTTCAAATGCACGTTGGATTTTAGACTATGCCGATAAGATGGATCAGTCCAGGCTTCAGGAAATTATGGACTGTCTTAAAGTTCAATATGATCTTAAGGTATTGCACAAAAAAACTAGAGCTGCATCCGATCGATACAGAATTGAAAAGCTTATTGAGGATATTCAATTGGAGCTTACTGATTTAAGACAAGGCTTTCTTTATTATCATGAAGCCAGTACCCTCGACAATATTCACGCTCTTGGTATTGATTACATCAACCAACAGCTCAGAGATACATCCATCTTCCAATTTGAAACACAGATCCTCAATCTCAAACCCCTTAGGCTTGAAGATGGTTTCTATCCTGATTTCGATGAAGAATATCATGGCTACTTTTCTGAAGACAGTTCCTATTTCGATAACGCCGAAATAGATCACACGAATCCAGAACTAGATTGCAGAAAAGACAAGGACTTAAAACCTAATCTCCCACTCCACATATCACTAGACTACAACAGAAGGATTCATCCATTAGAAGTTGCTCAGGTAGATGAAGCAGACAAAGAAATTAGAGCCATCAATGGTATGCAAGTGCTATACCCATTGAAGTTAAAAGACATCATTAAAGAGTTCAACCGATATTACAAACCACACAAAGCCAACAAAAGCCTGGTATATTATTGGTTCGATCACACAGCCGTTGGCGATCAGCATGAAACAAGAATATGCGATGATGTGGTAAACGGTTTAAGAAAAGAAGGTTGGACTGTAGTACCCATGTACCTTGGTAACAGTGGAGTAACAGCAACACATGAAGCCAGGTATAGAATGTGGGGCAAGCTATTAACAGAAGATGGCAGCTATCCATACAAGTTTAGGATCAACAGAGAGAACTGTAACAAAACAATACTATCAATACAACAAGCTCCAGCAGAGAAAAGGAAAGACGGATTCGGAAAGAATAAGAAATCAGAACAAGATCCTAAATTTCCTGCAGACGAATCAACACATCATAGTGAAGCATTAGACTTATTACTTTGGGGAATTTTAGAAAGTAAGATTCCGTTTTCAACAACAACAGAAACAAAAGATAGAATAATAATGTGATGATTGTGGGGTGTGCCTTCGGCACCGCGCTTTCCGCAGTACACGGTACTTTGCTTCAATCGCTCACCCATTCAAAGCAAAGAGAGTTCCTCGCAGGCTAAAGAACTCACTTTGCTTTTTGTTTGTTGGGCACCGATCATGGCAAGCCATGAACCGTGCCCTTAAGTACGTGCCCCCTATGCTCTTGTATTTAAAATGTAAGCATAGGGGCAAGCAATCAATGGAAACTTCGTTGGCTCTCATAGGGGGGCGCTCTCATATATCCTCCCTCCCACTCTGAGCGTGCGCCCCCAACCGATAGTGCGGGCGCGGTCTCCAACGGCGTACACAAACACATAAAAATAGTGTTTGTGTAATGGGTTGATTATTACTTTAAAGATTTGTTCTGAATGAAAAATTAGGTTAGTATTTCCACAAAGTTGATTCGTAATTGTGGATATTTATTTTCTAATAAGTACCAAATTTATTTGGTACTTTGAAAAACCTTTTATACCTTAGCTCTATAATTTAAAAAAATATGAAAAAGAACATCACACCAGCTTCAATTTTTGAAGCAAAGCAAGTATTGACTCTTGATGTTGTACCTGCTTTAATTGGTAAAACCATTGCCGTTACAAATGGTGAATCCAAGTACAACACTCCTGATGTAAGAATCTGCAAGGTATTGGGAGTGGAAACAGAATTTGAAGCAGCCGCTAAAGTTCCTGTTACTACTGGTTACGAAAGCAAACAACAAATGTGGATTAAAGAAAAAAATGAAACTGCAATTAATTGGGCTAAGAATAGAACCGTTTTAAAATATGAAGGAGAAAATCCTTATGCAACAGTAGAAAATGGTAATGCATGCTTAGCCCCTGCCACTTTCTTTGGAAGTGATGCAGATAGAGAGATTTACTACATAATAGTTGACTAATGAAAAAAACTAAATGTTATTCCGTGAGGTTAAAAAGCCTCACGGAAATTTCAAATTTGGCCCTGCGGGCGGCTGACTTCTCGGGTAATAAATGCATCTTACCTAAGAGTACAGTATTTGGAATTGATTACGATGTAATTAAAAGTGATGCGTATTGGATTGCAGCATGGATTCTTGAGAAAAAGGAACTTCAATACTCAATAAAAAAAGAAGGTTGGTATAATCCGAAAAAAGGCAGAGTAGAGCCTGCTATAAAAGTTGAGATAGAACATCACATACCTAAAAAGATTGAACCAGTTTCAAACAATTTAATTACTGAACTGAAACGTCCATGATTCCTCTTTTGATAAATCAAGAAAATGCCATTAAAAAATTGCAGCAATTTAAAGTTGGTGCAAATTTTGGAGAACCTGGCACAGGAAAAAGTAGAAGTACAATTGAGTTGATTAAATCAACCACATGCGATTATTGCCTTTGGCTTACTCCATTTCAAACAAAGGAAAATTTAGCTGCTGAAATTGCCAAGTGGGGCGGACTACCAATTGAATTGGATATTGTTGGCACAGAAACTTTAAGTAGTAGCAGCCGCACCTACTTGAATTTGTATGATAAACTACAATGCCGCAATGGCTTTATTGTAGTGGACGAAAGCTTGAAGATTAAAAACTTTGATGCCAAACGTACTAAAAGAATTATTGAATTAGGGAAGCTTTGCGAATACAAGCTAATCTTGAATGGTACTCCAATCAGTCGTAACCTCTTAGATGTTTGGGCTCAAATGGAATTTTTGTCGCCCAAAATATTAAATATGGGCCAAGCAGAATATAAGAATACTTTTTGCGAATACACCACTATCAAAAAACGGATTGGTAACAAATGGTATCAAAAGCAATTTATTACCAAGTATCATAATGTAGACTATTTGTACAGCCTTATAAAAGACTACGTGTATGAATGTGATTTAGAACTGGAAATTGGCAAACAATACCTTGATATTTCTTACGAAATTGATGATGAAACCAAAGAACAATATCAGAAGCTAAAAAAAGAGTACCTAGATGATGAAAAGCTGATGATGATGAATAACAACATCTTTTTAGAGCTTACTCAAAAAATGCAGCATCTGTATTGCTGTACACATGATAAATTCACAGTATTAGATAAGATTTTGAAAGATACTGATAGAAGTAAAGTACTTATTTTCCGAAAATTTGTTGAAAGTGAAACTCAACTTAAGAAGCGTTACCCTGATGTAAAAATACTCAGTATTCAAAGCCATTGTTACGGATTAAACCTGCAAGATTATAATACTATAATTGGTTGGGATAAAGTTTGGGATTATGCCTTAATTCAGCAACGCGATCACCGCATTTACAGAACTGGACAAACAGAAACCTGCCGATTTATTGACCTTACAGGTAATGTGAATTTAGAAGAACTTATGAATGCCAATATTGCCAAAAAAGGAAAGCTGCTGAAATACTTTAAGGAAAAAGGTTTCAAAGAATTAATGGAACAGTTATGAAAAAACCACCTATTAAACTCTACAACAAAGACAAAAATGTATTTAATGCTGCTATGGAACGCATCAAGTATGTATTTGACAATTACCAAGATGAAAAAATATTTGTCAATTTCTCAGGCGGTAAGGATTCAACTTGTGTGCTTTTCCTATGCTTTCAATATGCTGCAAAACTGAACCGTAAATTCAACATCATTTTTATAGATCAGGAGTTTGAAAACAATACCACCATCAACTACATAGAACAAATTAGAGCCAAATACAAAAATCAATACATCAAGTTTTATTGGGTTTGTCCTAGAATGTGGCGAAAGCTTACCTTTTTAGATGATAGAGTAATTGAAGTGTGGGCTAAAGATGAAAGCAAAAATGTAAGGCCGCTTCCGGCAGATTGCTACCATCATGATATGACTAAGAAAATGCCTAAAAAAAGCAGCCTAATCAGGAAAATATCAGCTTCTTTTTACGCTGAACAAAAAATTCATAATTGTGCTTTTCTGTTAGGATTAAGAGCTAATGAAAGTCTTCGCCGTTATGTTGCTGTAACATCAAGAGATGGCATTCCTGGTATCAGCTGGAGCAGTAAAGGCACATGCACGGGTAATATGAATTTTTACCCGATTTATGATTGGTATGATAAGGATGATTGGACTTTTATAGCTCAAAACAAAATACCCTACAACCCTATTTATGATTTGTACTATCAAAAAAACATGCCTGTACAAGAAATGCGTACCGCCTCCATTATCAATATTCATGCTCTCAAAAAACTAAGTATGATTAAAGAGGTTGATATTGAGTATTATGATATGATTGTCAAAAAGATAGGTGATATAGCTATCATGGAGGACAAAGAAATTGTGATTGAAAAAGTGAAGCAAGCCAAAGCCATTAAAAAACGTGGTGCCAGTAAAGCGCACAACATGGAGCACTTTAAACGATTAAAAAAAGAACTTAAAGCAAATGATTTATGACAAAAATTACTTTCCCTTGCCTTAACCCTAAGCTTGTGCCAATAGAGCAGCTGCAAGCCAACGATTACAATCCCAATAAAATGGAAAGCAAAATGTTCAGGCTACTCAAAAAAAGTATTGTTGAAGATGGCTTAACTATGCCTATAGTTACTTTTTATGATGCAAGCATTGATAAGTACATTATTGTAGATGGTTTTCACCGTTATACGGTATTGCTTAAAATGAAGATTCCTGCAGTTCCTGTAAGCATTATTGATAAGCCCATTGAGGAAAGAATGATGAGCACCATCAGGCATAACAAAGCCAAAGGAACTCACCAATTAGCTCTAGTTAAAACCATTTTTCAAAGATTACTACAGAAAAAATCTAAAGCAGATATAGCAGAAGGAATTGGAGCTGAGCCAGAGGAAGTAGTGATATATTCAAAAGGCGCATCTATTGCAGAAGAATTTAAAAACGGTAAATACTCAAATAGTTGGGAGAGAAATCCTGATGATAAAATACTCTACCAGTCTAAAAAAGTAGATGAGTACGAAAAAGATTAATCTCTACCTTTATCCTATGAGCCAATTCTTAAATCTAGCCCTACCAGAGTTTGTTTTTTTAGATGGGAATAGCCCTAAAGGGGATACTTTACAGAACAGAACAGTTATTCAGCATATTCGCTCAAATACAATGCTAGAGGTTTTTAATGAAGATCAATTTCCGATCTTAAGCCTGAAAGAAGAAATTGTAAAAAAAGAATTCAACTATCTAAACCAGTTTAATATTGAGGAAAAACACTTGATTGCGGTTCATTTTTCCTTTGCTGAAGAAGATGAACTTGAAGAAGTTTTAAACAAAACCATAAATTGGTATTGTGAATACCTTGCTTGGGAAGATGGTAACATAATTGAAGAAAACAATGCCTCAAAAAATTAATAAAAACGCTATAGAGCTGTTAAAAGAAGTCATGGAACAGCGCAATTGGCATCAAATTGAAAATGATAAAGTAGCGCAAAGAAAAGCTGCTCAGGATAAAAATTTGATGGCAAAAGGCTCACTTTCTTACGAAAAAGCCTGTTTTTGGCTGCAAAAGTTAGGCTACAAAAAAGTTAAAGAAGAAACTTGGTCTAAATAGTCGCTTTCTGTCCTTTTGAGTCCATGTATTCATGGTGAATTTTGGAACATGGCAGTGGACTTACAACAAGCTATTGAAATTTTAGAAAGCGGCAATTGGCTATCTCTTGAAGTCATTCAAGCTAATCTTAACAAGGGAACTGGTGGAAAGCTCCTTTCTATTCCTAAGTGCAGGATAGCACGCACCTATAATCAGCCCACATCCTACAAGGCACAGAAAATGGTTAGCACAAAATCTAGAAGTGCAAACCATAGCTTGAATTTTACTAGAAACGTACAGCTACCTAATAAAAGCATTGTAACTATTCACCCCATCCTCATCACCACCATTAACAACCATCAAGTAATATGAGCGTCATAGTCAGTGGCCCGGTAGCATTTTTAACCCGATCATCATCAGGAGTTTATTTTAGCAGCTCATCACCCAAAGCTGGCTCATTTGAAACTAAAGCCAAAAGTACCTACACGCCCATTAGAAAATTGCAGAACGCAATTGATGTGGCTTATTGGGGTGAAGACAATCGCTTTCCGCAGAACATTGCAAATCATTTGAGCTACTGTTCAATTGCCCCTTCCCTACTCGATATTAAAGCGAGATCCATTTGGGGAGGTGGATTAATTGCTGGAAAGGTTGTAGATTATGAAGATGGCGGATCAAAAGAAGTATTTCAACCGCTACAAGGTAGCAAGTACAAACCTGTTTTTGATTTCATAAACGATAGAAGATTCTTTCGATTTTGGTTGGAGTTTTTGCAAGATTGGACACACTTTTCAAACTGTTTCCCTGAATTTGTTTTCAGTTATGATGCTAAAGTCATCACTGGCATCGTTCACCAAGAAAGTTGCGATGCTCGTTTTAAACAAATGAGCGATACTGGATCGTTAGATAAAGTGTATCTGTCCAAAATTTGGGGTGCAACCAAGGATCAGTTTGTACGATTTGATCCTAAGAAAAACATTCCTGGACTGGTAGGCGAAACAAGCTCTATTCCAACAAGTGTGGATGGTGTTTGGGTGAAGGAAATTGATGCAATTGATATGTATGATCCCTTGAATTCAGCCATTGAAATTTCAGAAAAACTAAGAGCAAAAGGATTAAAGGCTGCAAAAACAGCTATTCTTCCAGTCAACTATCCATCGGTAAATAAAACCTATTACCAAGTGCCCTATTGGGATGGCGCTCGTTTGAGTGGATGGATTGAAATTGCTTCAAAAATTCCATCCATCTACAAAAGCCTCTACAAAAAAGCTTTCAATCTAAAATACCACATAGAAATCCCAGAAAGCTATTTCCCTGAAAAATATGGAATAGAAAAGTGGGCATCCATGAAAGAAAGCGAGAAAACAGAAGCAAAATCGCTTTTGCTAAGAGAAATGGATGAATTTCTTTCATCAGATGAGAATGCACACAAAACTTTCATCAGCTTTTTCTCAACAGACCATGTTACAAAGAAAGATTTTGGCAACATTAAAATAAATGCCATCAAGAGCGAAAATAATATTGATGAGAACCTAATTGTTACCAGTGCTGCCAACGTAGAAATTGCAATGGCTATGCAGGTGCATCCATCAAGAATTAGCGCAGGAATGCCAGGTAGTACCCACAGAAGCGGTGGAGGAAGTGGCAGCGATATCAGAGAAGGTGCGCTTGTGCATCAATCTGCTTTGAATTTAGAGCGCCAAGTCATTTTAGAGCCTCTTTACCTGGTGAGAGATTTTAACCGTATTGTGGGCGGTATGGATGAGTGGGAAGAGGATATTGTTTTCCGTTTTAGAGATACTATTCTCACAACTTTAGATACAGGCCGTGGAACCCAAAAAATTGTAAGCTGATGTTTTTTAAGAAAACCGAAGAGCTGAGCAAGTACCTTGACTCAACCTCTACCCTTAAGCTCAATGATCTTACTCCAACGATTCAATTCGTTGAAAAATCTTTAGTTGCTGAAGTACTTGGTAAGAACTTTTACAAGGAAATCCATGAGAAGTACCAAAAAGATGAAAATGAGTTGACAGATAGGGAAAAAGAATTGCTTGATTGCATCCGCATGATGATTGGTCCTTATGCAGTGTACTTCTATGCTGTAAAATCTTTACAGCTATCAGGAAATGGATTACAAAGAGTGGAAAGTGAGAATACCAAAACTGCATATGCTTATCAAAAAGAAGATTTTCGGGAGCAGGTTCTTACTGAAGCTGAACAGGCAACAGAAAACCTTATTGGCTATCTGTTTGACAATGCAAAGGAATTTGAAACATATTCATCTTCAGACGAATTCAAACACCTTAAAAAACTATTTATCAGCTCAGGAAAGGAGTTTGGCGAGTGCTATAGCAATCCGCAGCCAAATCGCTTGTATAAAGCCGTTAAATCTTTCATGGAAGATGTTGAGTTGCTCATTATTCGCAAAGCCATTCAGGATGATTTGTACAAGCATTTGAAGGAAAAAACCCAAGAAGCTGAGCCTGAATTAAATGATGATGAAAAGATTGTATTGACTTTCCTTAAAAAAGCGATAGCATTCTTCACCCTATACAAAGCAATACCTCATATTAATGTTCGAGTAGGTGCAAATGGTATTACCCTAGTTTCTGATTCAACTGGTGGAGTGAAGGATATGAATAAGGTAAAAGCAGCCGATAAAGAATACATCAATCAACTCATGGAAGTGTGCCAACAGTCGGGAACTGTTTACTTGAATGAGGCTATTACATACATTCAAAGCAATCCAAGCAAGTTTCAAAAATACAAGCAACCAGGTAAGCTAAAGTATGAGCCAAAAAATGGCGAGTACACAGGTTTATTTGGGCTGATTTAGTTCTACTGTCCTTTTCCTTCCTGCATAGATGCATCAATTTAGCTTAAACCACTTGCAATGAATATCAATCTTTTTAAAGCCAATAAATTCGACATCGAAATTCCATTCCCTGAATCTTGGAACGATTTGCTTCCTGAAGAAATAGAAGCAGTTGCAGAAGCTTTTTTAAGCTGCAACCATGTGATGGAAATTCGCGGAAAAGTCCTCATTCAGCTTATTGCCAACAGAGTATTGGTTCACAAAAAGAAAGTACCTAAAAAGTGGATGGAAGAAATAGATCCCGAACAATTCTTTTTGGAAGGTGCAAGCTTGCTTGATTTTATTTTTAACGAAAACACACTTACTAAAACACCTTTCTACAAGTTGAATTTGGTAGGTGCAAGAGAATACACCGTGTATGGTCCTGAAAAGGGATTTGAATCGCTTTCATGTGGTGAATTGGAAGATTGCGAATACTTTTTCCATGAGTTTGAAGAAAACAAAAAGATGGAAAGCCTAGCCATGCTAGCAGCCATTCTTTGGAGAGAAAAAGTAAACAACAAAAGAGCTCCTTATCAAGTCTTAAAAGCAGGCGGAACAATTGAAAAATACCCTGCCGAAAGATGGTCAACCATGTTCAAAAGGCTTTCCCCTGCTAAACTGTTTGCCATTTACATTTGGTACAAAGGCTGCAAATTTCAGCTTCCTACAATATTCCCTGAGCTGCATAGTGGTGGAGATGGTTCCAGCGATAGCGGTCGCTTATCGTTTACCAATTGCATCCATGCCGGTGCAGGTGAAAAGAATGGTACAAGAAATCAAATTCGTGTTATGAGCTTGTATGAGTTCATGTACGACATGGAACTACAAGCCAAGCAACAAAAGGAATTAGAAGAAAAAACAAAGAACTAATATGCTGCTGCAATACGTTGATTATTTTAGAAATTTAGCCATTCACCATAAAGACATTCAGCACAATCCCGATGCTGAAAAAGGTGATGCAGCTAAATCTGAAAACAAATTCTCTCGAACCTCGGCTAGTCAGTTTTTGCAAAAACTACCTAATTCATGTGGTTTTCCTCACTTAATGATTGAATTGTACGACACTACCACTTCAGGCAGCTCTCCATACGATGTAAAGCAAAACAAGCGTGGAGCTTTCTCCATTGTTGACAATTGTAATGTGAACGATTTTACTGCTCAGCTCGAATCGCAAGCCAAATGTGAAGCCATAGCGTATGAATTGCTGCAGCAAATTTGGAAAGATCATTATGGGCCAAATAAAGACAGATGCCAAACTCCCTTTGAAGAATTTGATGTGCACAATATTGAAATCATTTTTCTGAATGGCGTTTTCTCAGGATCTGAATACGGAGTGCGTTGTGAATTTGCTTTCAAATTCTACACCAACGAAACCATTGCTAAATCACCTAACCCTGGCACATTTGTATGAATGGAGATTTAAAACAAGATTTCATTCTATATGCCTTGAAGGAATACTTCAATATGGTTATTGTTGCACTTAGACAGCAATACAATAAGTATAAAATTGGTGCAACTGGCGATGGCTTCAATTCTTTTTCAGCAAGTACTCAAATGTTGGGTGCTGGTGCAATGGGTGGACTGAGCTTTAATGAATACCTACGCTTTATTGATATGGGTGTTGGTCGTGCTCATCCACTAGGAGGACTTACCAATACCAAGGTAACACTTGAATTTCATGGAAAGACTGGATTTGCAACTGAGCAAAATAAAACCCGAAAGCCTAAAAAGTTCTATTCCAAAACTGCTTATGGAAAACTAAACTGGCTGGAAGGAAAGCTCCTTTATGGCTATACTGAAGAAACAATTGCCATGCTCAAAAACAACCTTCAAAATCAAAACGCATGAGCTATACAGCCAACCTTATAAAATCTCCACACGAAATTTCTTTTTCTGGCAATGCCATTACATTTTCATTTGCCATTAGTCCGTACAGCTCTATTGAGCAAAGCATGGATATTCGTTTGAATGTGCGCGTGTTGGTTGAACAGGTTTTCGGCTCTAACCTTTTTACTGAAGTAAAAGCTCAGCCTTATCTTCCTAATGGAAATGGGAAAATAGACATTGATATTTCTTCCATACTCGATCCTTACCTTGAATATTTCACTCCAAGGCTCACACAGCTTAATCCTGTACAAGCCATCAACCAAAGAAAGCGTTTTCGCATTGATTACCTTTTGCAGATAGATAACCTTCCAGTGGGAACGGTTCAACAATCAGAAATATTCAATGTGTGCAAAGGTGGTATGAGCTATGACAGCTTTCACCCTTCGCTTTTGTTTACGCAACACATCACAGATAATCAGCGACCTCTCTTCTTCCCTATTCAAAAAGAATATACTGGCACTAAAGAAGTGCGATTCATGTTTTGGATGTACCCTTTTACAGATCAAGCTCCGTTGAAAGTTGTGTACAAAGTGTATTATGAAGATAATAGCATTGGCACCAAAACAATTGATAGAACCATCACTTTAAGCAAATGGGGAATTGGATGTGTTGCAGCTGGATATGAGCAATGCAAATTGCAATTGATAGCTCCCACAAAAACGCCTGTTCGTTATACTGTAGAAATTCAAAGATCAGCATCAAACGAAGTAGTAATTGCACCCATCACTTTTTGGATAGATCACAGATCTTTTTACAACACCTCAACTTTGTTGTACAGAAATAGTTTGGGTGGAATAGACACCATTCGAATGCGCGGACAAATTGATGTTGAACAGGAATACTCAAGAGAAAACGCTGTTCAAACAGTTCCACCAAATACTTACAACAACCTCAATTTGTTTGGTGAAGCCATTGCAGTACAAAATGAAGAAATCCCAAGCTATAAAGGCGATACAGGATTCTTACGCCGTGAAATGATTGATAGGCTGAGAGATTTATTCTTATCGCTTCAGGTAATTGAAGAAAAAGATGGTAAGCTCATTCCTGTTGTTTTGAAAAATGGCAAAACCAAATTCTTTGCAAATAGAGATACGTTGCTGAGCTTACAAATTGAGTGGCAGCACGCTTACACCAACGAATATTTCACCCCATCTGGACTTATTACCTTACCAAATGCTTGTCCAGCAATGGAAGAATTAAAAGTGATTCAGCGCAATAGAAGAACTTTGCAAATTATGTACTCCATTCCAGTTCCTTATGATCGTGTGGAGTTTGAAATAAACAATGGAATAGACGTTGCTCGTTTTATTACCACAGGAAATTCAGGAAGCTTTATTACAGATTTTGTGAACCCTTCAACTGGCGCTCCAGTAAATATTACTGTTCGTGGAAGAGTATTGTGTAATGAAGATGTGGATCCTGTTGATGCTGGTCCATGGTTGGCAAGAATTATTCAAGTTATTGCAAATTCATTGCCTGTAGCTGTTGATGATTTATTCAACATAGCAAGTGGACAAACCGGCCCAATTCAGTTGGTTGGCTCAGTACTTACCAACGATTACGATCCTGATGGAGATGCTCTTGAAGTTGTTAGTCAGAGCAATCAAACCACTACACAAGGAGGAACATTCAGCATTGCAGCCAACGGAATTGTTACATACTCACCACCCAATATTAACTATGTAGGAACAGATTCATTCACCTACCAAGTAAAAGAAGTGGGCGGAACAGCTACAAGCACAGCAACCGTGCGCATTTCAGTAGGTGGTGCAGCAGTAGGCATATTTGCTCGTTTAGTACTTCGCAATTCAAATACAAGCTCCAGCGAATTTGTAACCATTTCTTATGGTGAATTTTGGATTGAGTTTTTTGCAGATACAGCTCTAACTGTACCAATTGATGTAACAGCCTTAAACCTTACCATCAATTACGATGAAATTCTTTTCACACAGCAGTACGATGGTAGCAATGATACCAACGTAACAGCCAAAACCATCAATCCAACTGGAACGAGGGTAAGAATATTTGAAGGCAATTTCTTTGAACAGTATGTAGATCAGTTCCAGCCTTCACCACTAACAACCACTTATTCTTTTGTAATTAAACCAGGAACAGGATATATACCAGTGTAATATGTTGCAGATTTACGTATATGGCCCCAATGGTGAGCAAGGGTTCTTAGAACTCTCTGAAAATGCTCGATTGAATACCGAGAGCTTAGCAGACGCTTTTGATGAAGATTTAAGCAACATCAGCGAATTTACTTTGCCGTCAGAAGCACCCTGGACTCCCAAAAACAGGCGCTTGTTTGGATTTGCAGAACGATTAGAAAACTTTCAAAACCGTCCTCGCTTTTACGAGTGTATTGTGTACAACGATTATGTTCCTGAAATTCCCAAAGGCAAGCTCACCATACTAGAAAAATCGGGTTACTACACGTACAAAAAAGGCAAATTCAACTTCACAATATCTGGTACCAAAGGCTTATTTGGTGCTCAAATACGCAATAAAACACTGCAAAATCTTACACTTGGTGGAGTAATAACTTGGGAAAACGATGAAAGCCGAAAGTTTGCGGAAGATGTTATGAAAGGCCTTTATCCGCAATACCCATATTTAAGATTTGCACCAGTAGCTATTGAAAACTTTATACAAACCAATCGCCCTGATCATGGAGGTGAATTTCTTGCTAGAGATTGCGTTAACAACCTCATTGTAACAGGAGCAGGTGCTAACGACTGGACATTCAATGCTCCAAACCCTTCCAATCCGTCTGAACCTGCATCATCAGGAAATGATGCCCGAATGAATTACAGAACTATTCCATTCTTCACAGTAAAATGGGTGTTCAGAAAAATGATGGAAGAGCTAGGGTACACACTTATTGGGGAGTTTATGAGCAGTAACGATTTTGATGATCTTGTTATCTTCAATAATTACGCAATTGAGAATTACCAAACATCTGCCCGACTCGATTTCAACAGAAGCATATTCCCTACTAATCATGTACCAAGTATAAGCCTAGGCGATTTCTTTAAAGGAGTGTGTAAGTTCTTCAACTTCTTTCCTGTATTTATGAGCAATAATCAAGTAAGGCTCATTTATAGAACCCAATACTTGAAAGAAAAAAGAATACTCAATCTCTCAGCCCTGGTATCAAAAAGCTTTGTATCTAGTTTCGATGAGCAAGGCAATAGTACAGATAGCAATGGCTACAAATTAGCCTTGCAGTGGGATAGCAACGATGGCTACAAAAATGAAAGAGTTAAAGACCTGAAGGATGTAGTAATTGCAGGAACTGTTACCACATTTTCGCAGCTGGCAACATTCAATCCTGGTTATCAGCTCACCACCGATCATATGGTTTTTGTAGAAGCCGAAAACATGTATTACCGAGTAGCCAATGCAACCACAACACCCATTCTTTGGAATGCCTATGCAGAAAAGCTAGATGAATTTATTGTTGGTGAAGGAGAACGCACAGTTGATATTCCTGTTTCTACATTATGCACCTATGTAGAATTTGTTGCTGCAAATGCACTATTTGTAAGAAGAAACTATGTAGGCACCAGACAGCCGGGCAGTTATCGCAACAACAAAGGAGTA
>ERZ1066133.312-NODE-312-length-24545-cov-7.561699_pt1 | contig 24545 bp, 32 predicted proteins | sample MGYA00382780_ERZ1066133 | MGnify/ENA primary metagenome ERZ1066133 (study PRJEB33369, sample SAMEA5778363) | biofilm metagenome | biome: Industrial cooling water; feature: Water cooling tower basin; material: Biofilm | place: United Arab Emirates | collected... | reverse complement strand
GTGCGGCCTAGTCGTGAGCATTAGCCCCCGGGATCCGGCGATCGTCGACGCGGTGAAGAACGGGCTGATCGACCCGTCGACCGTCGCCCCGGGGGAGGTCCGCGACCAGCTGGAAGCAATCCGCGGCCGGGTTGCCGCGGGGGCTACGGACGGCCCCCGCGTTTCCCGAAAGCCCCGCCCGGCCCACGAACTAATCGAGCCGTTTATCACCGCGGCGGCGAACGGGGCGACCTGCTTCGGGTTCCCGATCGACCTCGAATCGGTCGTGAACGCCGACCGGATCAACCGGGCGGCGATCGGGCGGAGCGGCCGCCAGCGGCGGTGGGTCGGCCGCGGTCTCGCGCCGCACCTGGACGCCCTCGCGCCGTTCGCCCGGCACGCGCTGGCCGGCACGACCTTCCGGGTCCGGCTCGTCCGGCTCGCCCCGGGAACGATGGACCTCGACAACCTCGGCCCGACCCTGAAGTACGTCCGGGACGGGCTAGCGTTCGTCTTCGGGGTCGACGACCGGGACGGCCGCCCGGTCGACTGGCGGTACGGCCAGACCCGCTCGGCCAAGTACGGATGCGCCGTCGTCCTCACACCACCGGGTGCCGATGAACCTCTACTGTTCGCCTAACGACCTCTGGAACGCCCTCCGGGTGATCTCCGGCACGACCGACGCCGAGACCGTTACCTACGAGGAATGGGATCGGGTGATCAAGAAGAGCGAGGAGAAGCAGGCGCTGCGGTGGCCCGTCCGGGTCGAGGCCGCGGCCGGCCGGGCGACCGTTACCGGCCACTCCCGCCGGGTCGGCCTAACCACGGTAGAAATCCCGGCCGAGGTCGGTCGGTCCGGGGCGGCGGTGATCGACCTCGGGAAAGCCGGCCAGCTCGCGAAATCGGCGGGGAAGAAGGACCGGGCGGAGTTGAAAGTCGTGGCCGGCAAGACGGAACTCCGGGTCGGCCCCGCGCGGATCACCTTCGAGATCCCGGACCACCACCTGCCGACGGTCGTCCTCCCGGACGCCGAGCCCGACCGGCCGCCGCCGGGGCTGTTCGCCCAGGCGCTGACCGCCGCCGCCGGGGCGGCCGCCAGCCCGGTTCGGGGCGGGCCGAAACAGGACGAGTTCGCGAGCTCCCGCGGCGACTTCACCCGGGTCTCGGTCTTCCGCACCGCCTCCGAGTTGGTGGTGGCCGGGACGGACGGGACGGCCGGGGCGGAGACCCGGCTGGTCGTGCCGTTCGAGCGGCCGGCCGTCGGGTGCCTGATCCCCGCTGCGGCCGCCCGCGTGGTCGCGGCGGTCCTCCGCCGGGAGGCCGACCGGGCGGCGCGGGCGAACGCCGCCCCGGCGGCCGACGTGTGGGTGACGCGGGATTCGGTCTCCGTCCGGACGCCCGACGTGACGCTCTCGACCGCCGGGGCGGTCGGCCAGCCGTACCGGCTCCCCGCCCCGCCGCCGGACCTCCGGCCGGTCCGGGTCGGCCTCCCGACCTTCCGGGCGGCCGTCCGGGCGGTCGTCGCCGCCGCGACCGACAAGTTCGCCGAGGCGGTCTGGGTCCAGGTGGCGAACGGGATGGTCGTCGTCAGCGGGCGGTCGAGCTCCGGCCGGGGCGAGGCGGAAGTCGGCGGGATCGGCCTCGACCCGGCGGTCGCGGTCGATCCCGTCCGGCTCTACGGCCGGGGCGTGCTCGACGCGATCGGCAACCGCCAGGACGGCCCGCTGATGCTGTACCTCGACCCGCTCCAGCCGCAGGTGTGGTTCGGGATGGACTTCTTGACTTGTTCGCTCGGGGTGATGGTCGGCGACCCGCCGCCGCGGGAGGGTAACGAATGACCGCCTCACGGCTGGCGTTAGGGCAGATGGCACTCGACCTCCGGGCGAAGATCGCTGGCGGGGTCCGGCCGACCGACGATGAGTGGGCCGACCTACTCGACGCGATCGCCGACCTAACGACCGGGCAGTCACGGGCGGAGCTCGACGCGCTGGCGGATGTCGTCCGCCGCTCCCGGACGTTCGTCCGGGAGCGGCCGCTCGACCCCGACTCGATGGGGACTCTATGAGAGACCCCGACCCGGACGCCCCATACCCGGACCCGGACCCATACCCTGACGACTGGCTGATCCTGAACTGCGCGAACTGCCGGGCGCCGCTCCTCGGGCTGGAGACCTACCGGCGGCTGGTCAAAGGGCAGGAATACGTCTCGGTCGGCGGCCGGGCGACCCTGCCGGCCGGTTGCCCGCCGCTCCGGGAGGTCGCGGGCGGCCGGCCGTACTGCCCGGACTGCCTCGAAAAGCCGGCCCCGCCGGCGGGCGGGTTCTACCACCCGGAGGACACCAGCCCGTGGCAGGATATCGCGATCCGCAACCTCGAAGACCTGTCTGGGTCGGTAGACCTTCCAGAACCAAGCTAGGAGGCCGATGGTGAAACCTGAGCGTCTATCCGCGGCGGCCGACCGGCTCCGCCGGTTCCTCGACCTCTACGACCGGCTCAACGACGGTGCGGACGGCCCGGCTGTTGATGATGAGACCTACGCGGTCACTATTTCGTCCGCCAGCGAGGGCGAGGCGGCCGTCCTGTCGTTCGGCGACCTCCGGGCGATCCGCCGGATGCTCGACGGGGAAGGCGGTAGCCGGTGACCCCGGGCGAATACAGGATGACCCGACTTAAAGATATGCGGGCCAAGCGGTACCGGACGGTCCGCCAGCTGACCTCCCGGCAGGTGACGATCGCCGGCGGGACGGAAGTTCGGGTGATCGACAAGAACGCCGGCCTAACGATCGCCGGCCCGCGGTGCGACCACTGCGGGATCCGGCCGGTGATCCGCCGGGTCCAACCGGGCGACCTCGTGGAGATCACATAATGACCCCCGCCGCGGACGACCCGTACTACGAAGACGACGGAGACCCGGCGGACGGGGAGGAACCGCCCCGGGTCGCCTGCGTCCAATGCGGGGAGTCGATCCCGGTCGGGCGGGCGTTGTGCGACGACTGTTTCTGGGCGGAGGGCGGCGATGACGACTGAACTTTCCCCGGACGCCAGGAAAGTGCTTTCCGGCATGCGGCGGCTGACCGAGCGGTACGCGGTCACGACCGCCGGCACGACCGTCCGGGTGGCCCACCGCAAGCTCCAGATAGCAGTCGGCCACCGGCACCTGCCCCGCGGCCTAGTCGACCTAATCCAGATCGGCTACCTCGCGGCGTCCGGCCGGGGGAGGAACCGGGGGTTCCGGTTGACCCCGGCCGGGATCGCCGCGGCCGCCGCCCACCAGACCAACTGAGGGCCGCGTGCGGCTGACCGTCGACCGACTGGAGCTCTACCGGGCGGCCGGCCCCCTCGGGGCGGCGATCGACCCGCCGGCCCACCCGGACAGCCCGGCCGGGCTCGTCACGCTGGTCGCGGCCGGCCGGATCCTCTCGCTGATCCGGGCCGACGCCGACGTGTCCGCCACCGCGGTCGTCCGGGCGGACGTGGCCGCCCCGGGGGCGGTGACCGTCCGGGCGTCCGTCCTGAACGCGAACGCCCGGCACACCCCGAGCGGCCCGCTGGCGATCGAGGCGGAGGCCGGGTGGGTGGCGTTCGCGTCGGCCGCCGGGCGGGTCCGGACGGAGGCGGTCGACCACCGGTTCGCCCCGACCGGGATCGAGGGGCCGGCCACCCCGTGGGAACGGATCCAGGACATGGAGGTGACCGCCCGCCGGGTCGGGACCGGGGTCGGCCGGCCGGCGGACGACCTCGACCTCGTGGGGTTCGCCCCCGGGCCGGTCCTGGTCAGCAGCTCCGGCCGCCGGCTGGTCGTCGTCGGCCGGCCGAACGGGAGCCGCCGGCCGGTCACGGTCGCGCCCGCCCGGGTGGTCCGGGCGGCCGGCCGGGCGGGCGGGCCGTTTGATATCGCGGCCGGCCCGGACTTCCTGAGCCTGGCCGGCGAGTGGCTGACGGTCACCGCCCGGACCGCCCGGGCGACCCTGCTCCACGAATTCCGCCGGGTCGCCCGGCTGGCGGGCGACCGGTGGACCTGCCAGGTCGAGGGCCGGCCGTTCGCGGCGGCCGTCCGGGCGGTCGTCGCCGCCGACGGGGGCTCGCTGGCCGACCGCCCGGTGGTCCTCCGCGTCCGCGGCCGGCGGCTGACCCTAACTTCGTTCGACCCCGACCTCGGGGACACCGGGAGCGAGATCCGGGCGGTCTCGGGGTCGCCCGACGCCCGGCTCCACGCGGTGGCCTACGCCGGCCACCTAGTCGACTTCGCGCTGACCGGCGGCCGGCTCGTCCGGCTGTCCTGGGACGACGGACACACTATCCTCCTATCCTCCGACGGGGACTACCAGTGCCTGACGCAGACGATCGAGACCCGCTGACCGTCGTCGGCCCGCGGGTCCGGGTGATCGGGGTTCAGCGGGTCGACCGACCCGAGTTGGCGGACTTCCTCGGCGAAGCGGATAGCCGGTGGGCTCCGCAAATCGGGGTGTCCGACTCCGAGACGCTGGTCGAGGTCGCCGGCCGGGTCTGCTACATGTCGTTCGCCGCCCCCCGGCCGGGCGGGACCGAAGCGTACATCCGGCACATCAAGGAGGTCGGGCACGGCTGTTTCGACGCCGAGACCGATGTCCTCACCCTGGCCGGGTGGAGGCCGTGGCCGGAGGTGACAGAGGCGGACCGGCTGGCCACTCTCAACCCGGCGACGGGGAAGGTCGAGTACCACAAGCCCCTCCGCCTAGTTCGCTACGTCTATACCGGCCGCATGTACCGGGTCGACAGTCATCAGGTCGACCTACTGGTCACCCCCGACCATCGGATGTACGCCTGCCCGACCACCACGAAGGAGGGCCGGAAGAAGCGGGACTACGTCCTGGTCAAGGCGGCCGAACTCCAACACGTGTCGCACGCCTACCTCAAGTCCGGCGACTGGGGCGGGGGGTGGTGGCAGAACTGTCCCGGGCGGGACGTGTTCGCCCTGCTGGGGTTCGCTATCGGGGACGGTTATATGAGCCGCCTAGGCTCCGGGTCCGTTCGCTTCCGGCTACGTCGGGAGCGAAAAATCGCCTGGCTCAAGGCGTTGTGTAAGCGACTAGGTTCGCTCGGGTTCGTGCTGGAAGAGGCGGACGGTGACCGCTTTACGGTCCGCCTGCCGGCCGGTGACCGAGAGAACGGGCTGGTCAGCCACCTGTTCTCCGGCATCTACGGCGAGGATGGTGAGAAGCAAATCCCCTGGTCCGAATCGGTGTTCAGCGGGGCCAGCCGGGACGGCCTGGAGGGGCTATTCGAGGGGCTTATGCAGTCGGACGGGCACGAGGGGACTACGGGCGACTCGTTCGACACCACCAGCCCGCACCTGCCCGGCCAGTTCCAACAGCTTTGTCTGCACCTCGGGCTGGCTGCGAACGTCTGCTACACCTACGGCCCCGAACAGCGACCTAGCTCTTTCGGGGAGAAGCCGCTCACCCGCCTGAGTGTGATTCGCCGGTGCCTTCGGCCGGAAGTTAACAAGTGGGCCGGGTGCGACGGCAAGACGTCCTGGGTTGAGGACTGGCACGGCGAGGTGTTTTGTGCCGAGGTGCCGAACAACATCCTGTACGTGCGTCGGAACGGCAAGCCCGTTTGGTCGGGCAACTCGGTGCTGGAGCACGCGGTCTTCACCTTCCTGCTGACCGGGGTCAGCCGGTCGCTCACCCACGAGCTCGTCCGCCACCGGGCCGGGTGGTCCTACTCGATGCTATCCCAGCGGTACGTCGACGAGTCGGCCGCGGAGTACGTCGAGCCGGGGGTGATCGCGGCCGACCCGGAGCTCCACGAAATATGGGAGGAGGCGATCCAATCCGCCCACGCCGCCTACGTCCGGCTCGCGGGGAGGCTGGCCGAAAAGTTCGCCGACCGGCTGAGCCGGGCCGCGGCGTTCCTCCCGCCCGGGGCGTCGGCGACGGACATCCGGAAGGCCGCCCGGTCGGCCGCCCGGTCGGTCCTGCCGAACGCGACCGAGACGAAGGTCGCGGTCACCGTCAACGCCCGGGCGCTCCGCCACTTCTTCGAGCTCCGGGCGGACCGGCCGGCCGAGTGGGAGATCCGCCGGCTCGCCAACCTCATGCACGAGGCGGTCGCCCCCGGCTACCCGCACCTGTTCGGCGACTACGCCGTGGACAACCTCCCGGACGGCACCTACGTTTTGAGTACCCAGCATCCGAAGGTCTGACCGGGCCGACTGGCAACCGGCGGCCGATAATGCCCGCCCACGTTACCGACCGACACGGAGCTACTGCCATGCCGCTGTCCGCCCGCGCGGAGGCGATCACCCGCCGCACCTACAACCGCCCGCTCGACGACGCGGGGACGACGTTCGAGACCTGGGACCAGACGGTCGAGCGGTCGCAGGTCGACCACCACCGCCGGCTCTGGGCGGACGCCGGGGGGGCGCCCGACGAGGCCGAGCTCTCGGACCTCCGGGCGCTCGGCCGGTCCCGGGCCGCCCTCGTCTCCGGCCGCACCCTCTGGCTCGGGGGGACCGGCTACGCCTACCAGCGGTCGGCGTCCCAGTTCAACCCGCTCCCGGCCGACACCCGGTTCATCACCAGCCGCGGGGTTAGGTCATTCGCCAGCTGTACCGACGGTGACGAGTTGACCGTGCCGACCCACCGCGGGTGCTGGCAGAACGCCAAGGTGTTCGACGCCGGGGTGCGGAAGATCCTCCGCCTGACGATACACCGGGGCTCGTCCCGGGCGGTCGTCCGGACGAGTACCGACCATACCTGGATACTCGCCGGCGACCGGCGGGTGACGGCCGACCGCCTAGCCCCCGGCGACCGGCTCTGCCTCACCCCGTCACTCGGGTTCTACGACTGGTCGTTCGACGACGCGGCGACGGACGAGCAGTACTGGTGGTGCTACGGGTTCGTCTTCGGAGACGGGGCGGTGAGCCGGTCCGGCGGGAGCGAGACCAGCCGGGTCCGCCTGTGCGGCCCGAAGGCCGAATACCTTCCCCGGTTCACCGGCTGCGGGTTCGAGCACAGTTACCCGCCGTCGTGCGAGGACGACCCGTTCGTGTACACCGGTCGGTATCTGAAAACGCTCCCGCCGGCCGACGCCGACCCGCGGCTGGTCCGCGCGTTCCTCAACGGCTACCTGGCGGCCGACGCCGGCAAGAAGTCGAGCGGCGGCGAACAACGCTACGTCAGCCTGTCCACGTCCGACACGGACGCCGCGGCGTTCGTCCGCCGGTGGGCGCCGGTGTTCGGGCTGTACATCCTGACCGACCGGTACGAAGAGACCGAGACGAATTACGGCACCCGGCGGGCCGACTTTTTCACCTTCACCACCGGCCAAGGTCTGCCGTGGGTCATCGGCGAGGTCGAGCCGGACGGGGAGGAGCGGTGCTGGTGTCTGACGGTCGAGAACGACCACTCGTTCCTGCTCAGTAACGGGGTGGTGACGGGGAACTGCTCGGCCCTCCAGGTCGAGACCGTGTACGACGCGGTGGACGCCGCCTGGCTGCTGCTCAACGGGTGCGGGGTCGGCGGCCACCCCCGGGCCGGCACCCTCCACGGGTTCGCCCGGGTGATCCCGTCGTTCCGGATCATCCCGAGCGCCCGCGACAAGGACTTCCGCGGCCCGCAGGAGAACGCCGAGGTCCGCCCGGCGGCGGAGAACGGGTGGGCGTGGACGATCGTCGTCGGGGACTCCGCCCAGGCGTGGGCCAAGGCGTTCGGCAAGCTGCTCGTCGGCGGCCGCGGGCGGGTCGACCAGCTGGTGATCGACCTGTCGAACGTCCGCGGCCCGGGCGGGCGGCTCCGCGGGTACGGGTGGATCTCCAACGGGAGCCCGCCGCTCGGTACCGCCCTCGAAGCGGTCTGGCGGATCCTCAACCGGCGGGCGGGGAACCTGCTGACGGAGGACGACATCGGGGACGTGTTCAACTGGGTCGGGACGATCCTCTCGAACCGCCGGGCCGCCCAGTGCATGACGATCGACGACCACAACCCGGGCGTCCGGGCGTTCGCCGACCGCAAGCGGGACTACTGGCTCTGCACGTCCTGCGGGCGGCCGGCCGGCCAGTCCGGGCGGTGCGGCGGCGGTGAGTGCGGGGGGTGGTCGAACCAGCACCGCCGGCAGAGCAACAACTCGATCCTGTTCTGGCGGAAGCCGTCCCGGCGGGAACTGGCCGACCTCCTGCACCTCAACCTCGTCGGCGGCGAGCCGGGGTTCGTCAACGCCGAGGCGGCGGTCCGCCGGTGCCCGTGGTTCCGCAGCTTCAACCCGTGCTTCGAGATCCTCCTCCCGAGCCACGGGTTCTGCAATTTAGCCAGCCTCTCCCTGCCGCACTTCCGGGGCGACTTCGCGATGCTGGAGCGGGCGACCTGGCTGATCGCCCGGGCGAACTACCGGCAGACGTGCGTCGACCTCGACGACGGGCTGCTCCAGCGGCGGTGGCACCAGACGAACGAGGCGCTGCGGCTGTGCGGGGTCAGCCTGACCGGGGTCGTCCAGGCGGAGTGGCTGACCGACTACCACCTCGCCCGGCTGCGGAACGCCGCGGTCGCCGGCGCGTACTCGATGGCCGACGAGCTGGGGATGCCGCGGCCGAAGGCGGTCACGACGATCAAGCCGGAGGGCACCCGGAGCAAGATCTCCGACGTGGCGGAGGGGATGCACCGGCCGATCGGCCGGTACGTCTTCAACTGGATCAACTTTTCGACCTACGACCCGCTGGTCGGGGCGCTCGCCCACGCGGGATACAAGACGCTCGTCTCCCCCGCCGACCAGGCGAACACGCTCGTCCGGTTCCCGGTGGAGTTCCCCGGCTGTACGTTCGACGTGGCGAACGGCCGGCCGGTGAACGCCGAGCCGGCGGTCGCCCAGCTGAACCGCTACCGGCGGCTCAACCGCCACTGGGCGGACCACAACACGAGCGCGACGATTAGTTTCGACGAGGGGGAGATCCCGGCGGTCGTCGACTGGCTCGACCGGCACTGGGACGACGACTACATCGCGACGGCGTTCATGCGGCGGGTCGACCCGACCCTGACCGCGGCCGACCTCGGGCACCCGTACCTCCCGCAAGAGGTGGTGACCGAGGCGGAGTACCGGGCGGCGACCGAGGGGCTCCGGCCGGTCGACTGGGACCGGTTCCACACCGGGCTGCACGACCTCGACGAAGCGGGGTGTGCGAACGGGGTCTGTCCGACCCGCTAACCGAAGGGGGATTCTATGGCCGGCCTGTTCTGCAACGACCCGTCGTTCGTCGGCGGGAAGTACCTCGTCACCCGCCGCGACGGGACGACCCCGGAATGGGACTAGTTCGTCCTGGGGGCGGCCGACCCGAACGCCCCGGCGGCCCTCCGCCGGTACGCCGCTGAGGCGGAAGCGAACGGGTGCGACCCGCGGTACGTCGCGGAGGTCCGGGCGAAGGCCGACGCCTGGGAGGCCGCGCTGGCCGACGGGCGGATCCCGCGGGGCGACCCCGACGCCCCGCGGCACCGGACGGACGACCCGGCGACGGTGGCGAAGATCGCGGCCGCCCGGGGGAGTTAATAGTGGCAATGGTGACACGTCACCATTGCCACTATTGTCACCATTACCATCTCTAGGAGGTTCCATGACGCTGAACGAGCTCCGGGACATCGCCACTGAGGCGGCCCGGTCGAAGGGGTTCCACGACGGCCGGGCCGACCGCGGCCGGGACGACACGCTGATCCGCCTCGGGCTGATCCACACCGAGGTCTCGGAGGCGATGCAGCTGGTCAAGCGGCACGGGCCGAACGGCCGGGAGGGGGAGATCGGGGAGGAGCTGGCCGACGTGCTGATCCGGGTCGGCGACCTCGCCGGGCTGCTCGGGATCGACCTCGACCGGCACGTCAGGGCGAAGCTGGCGAAGAACTCGCAGCGGCCGTACAAGTACGGCACGCCCGACGACGAGCGACTGCAAAAAGATCAGGGCGTTCTGGCCGCCGGAACGCCGCCCGCAGCTGGCGGATGATCGCCCGGCTGGCCCGGGCGGGGTCGGCGAACGGGCCGGCCCGGAACTCCACCCCGCCCCGCCGGCAGACCCCGACGAACCGCCCGTCCGGCCGGCGGACGGCGAACTTCGGTAGAACCCCCGGCGGGAGCGTGCCCGTCCGGACGTAGTGCCGGACGGCCGCCACCGCCTGCTCCTCCGTCGGGTAGAGGCCGAGGTTGATCTCCTCGACGACCGTGTCCACCCACACCCGCGCCTGGTACCGCCCGCCCTTCACCCGGCGGACGTAGGGCCGGGCGTCCCGGTCGCCCGGCCGGGGCGGGGCCGGCCGGGCGACCCCGGCGAGGGCGAACAGTGTATCCGCGTCCATTACCTACGAGTGTACACCGGTGAGCACCGCGAGCAACCGGCTGGCCGGGGCGGACCAGGACGCGTTCGTCCGGGCGATCGCGGCCGACCCGCTGAACCACCTGACCCGGTGCGTCTACGCCGACTGGCTGGAGGAACACGGGGAGGTCAAGGCGGCGGCGAACGAGCGGCAGTGGGTGCCGGCGTTCGAGCGGATCCGGCCGCTCGCGGAGGCCGAATACCCGGGGTTAACCGGGTCCGCCCGGGAGGTTATCGACAACATCGAATGGCAGCACGACGACCTGCCACCGATGCCGCAGGAAGTGAAGATTGTCCTCGGCGTCTGTTACTACTGGGCTACGGCGTACAACTCGGCCCGCCAGGTCTATCTAACCAAGTGGCAGGGACTGACGGACGAAGAGGACGCGCAAGCCTTTCGCGACCTCAAGGTGTTATTCCCGGGTTTTTCCGGCAGCGATCGACCGTACCACGGCCGCCTTTTCCGCTAGCCCCGCTGCTCGGCGAAGACCGCTTCGAGTAGCACGAGGTAGTTCAGGCAGTCGCCGATCTTCTCGTCGACCACCTCCTGGGACGGCGGCTCGCCGGCGTCCGCCCGCTCGACCAGATCGGCGACGCTGACCAGGTGCTTCGCGAGCATCCCCCAGAGCGCCCCGGCCTGGCCCCGGCGGACGATCGGGGCGGCCCGCTTGAAGTTGTGCAGCTTGTCGTCAGCCGTCGCGTACTCGGCCGACTTCTTCATCAGCACCCGGGCCATCTCCGCCGTCCGCCGGAGGAACAGCCGCTCGAACTCGTCGTGTTTCATAGATGTAGGGGAATAGGTGGCCCATGCACTGGGCGAATAGGTCGACCGGGTCGAACGACCCGCCGGCCGGCCCGGGCGTGGTCTTCCCGGACAGGGCGTTCCAGCTCCGGGGGACCAGCACGGCCGCCCCGCCGTGGCCGGTAAACCAGTCCACGTTCGGCCCGTGGTCGTCGATCAGCAGCTTCCCCGGCCCGGCACAGAGCTCCTTGTGGGGGGTGAACACCGCGGCCCCCGCGAGGTCCGGGGCGTGCCGGCGGAGCCAGTCGAGCTTCCCGTCGACGCTCCCCGGGCAGAGGCCGGAGGAGCAGACCGCCAGCTTAATGCCGAGGTCGTCCGCGACCGCCCGGAACCGCCGGAGGAGGTCCATCCCGTCGGCGAGCGGCCGGAGGGCCGCCCAGAACTCTCGGTTCGCCAGCGGCTCCCAAAAAGCCGAAGGATCCATCCCCCAGACGTTCCACGGGTCATACGGGGCGGGCAGGGGGACTTCCTTACCGTGGACCAGACAGGCGCCGCCGTAGAAGTCGGCGAGCAGGCCGTCCATGTCGAAGAAAGCGGTCGGGCGGGGCATCGGGGCTCCGGGAAACGAAGCCGGCCCGGTGGGATCCCCGGGCCGGCTGGTCGGTAGTGTACCCGCGGCCGGCTACGCCGGCTGCTCCGTCGGCGGGGCGAAGGTCAGCGTCCCGGTGACCGCCTGGCCGGCGGTCACCGTGATCTCCCCGAGGAGGATCAGCGGGGCCACCCCGGTCCCGAGGTCGGCGTCGCACTCGACCTGGACGTTGGCCGTCCCGAGCGGCCCCTTCGCCTTGATCACCGCCGACCGGCCGTCCGCCGCCGGCACGACATCGAGGATGTCGCTGTTGTCGGTCGACCAGACCGGCACGCCGTCCGGCTCGGTCGGGTTACCCCGGTTGTCCTGCAGCTGGAACGACCCCTCGGTCTGTTGGCTGCTGCTCATCTGGAGCGCCACGGAAACCTCCAACGCCTTGAGCCGGCTGGAACGGATCCCGGTGTAAACGAACGGCCGGGACTGCTCCCGGAACCGCCCGAACGTCAGCCACGCCCGGCCCCGCCGGCGGTCCGGCCGGGCGCAGCACCCGTTGATGTTAACGACGACCGTATCGAACATCGGCAACCACCGGTCAGAACGCCGCCGGGTCGAACTCCGGGAGTTCCGCCTCCGCCTGGTCGTCTTCGGGGGCGGGCGCGGCGGCGGCCAGCGCCCGGGCCGGCGGCGGGCTCCCGGTCAGGTGGCCGTCGAGGAACAGCTTATCGTAAATCGCGTCGAGCAGCCGCGGGAGAGACCGGCCGAGAACGGCGGCGACGAGCGACCGGACCACCGGCATCCGGATCGACGCGACCGCCCGGTCGAGGAGGTCTTTCACCACCCGGTGGACCTCCTCCGGCGCGGCGGACACCGAGAACGCGGTCGCCGAGGCGAACCCGCTGTTGGTCGAGCTCGCCGAGAACAGCCGCCGGATCGCCCCGACCAGCCACTCGGCGACCTTCCGCGGGAGCTGCGACTTAAGAACTTCGATGATGATCGGGACCAGTACCGCCCAACTCATGGCAGTCCTCCGGGTGACACGTGGGGGCGGGGCGAACCGGTTCGCCCCGCCCCGGAAAAACCTTCAGCACGCCTTCAAGGTTTGTGCGCGTGTGCTAATTCCGCCGGCCGGCCGACTGGACCCCGCACCCGTTCGGCCCGCACCCGGAACCCGCCGCCGCGGTTCCGAACCAGCGGGGCAGCTGGTACCGAACGGGCGCAACTGCGGGGAATCCCGTCGATCGGTCCGCCGCCCCGCCGAACCCGCTTACCACCGGCCACGGGCCGGCCCCGCAAGTCGGGCAGTGGTGGCTCATCGCCGGGTCGCCGGCGGCCGAGTGGTCGAACGTCGTCCCGCACCGGCCGCAGGTGTGGGTGTGGTCGCCGCCCCCGGTCCGGCTGGCCGGGGTGAGCCGCGGGGGGGCAACCGCCGGGGTCTCGCCCCACGAGGACGGGGCGACCGCCGGAACCCGGCCGCCGGCGACCGGCCGGATGACCGGCCCGCCCCGCCCCATAGAAACTTCGTACTCGCCCGGCGGGACGGTCGGCAGCGCGTCGGTGCGGTAGTGCAGCTGGTACGTTCCGACCGCGGTATCGGGGACGCTAACGAACAGCCGGACGGTTAGGCCGAGCCGAACCCGCTCTAGGACGGCCGCGTAACTCGGCAGACGGTAAGGGTCTGAGTCGGCCGGCATCGCCCGCGGCGGGATCCCCGCTAGACGCTCCAACTCGCCAACCCGGGCGGCCAGCCCGTCGAACTCCGCCCGCGTAATAGGCGGGGGGTCGGGGACGACCGGCGGGGGGTCGGATGCCGCGGCGACGCCGGCCACCAGGACGGCGGCGGTAGTTAGGATCGGTCGCACGGGTCGCTCCGTTCGGGGTTGGGTGGCGGCGGTCGTCCAGTTTTTGACCGCCTCCGCTGACTCGGCTTCAGCCGCCGATCGGCGGCGGGTCGGGGGTGAGGTTGAGCGATAGCAGGAGCGGAGTAACCCACCCCGGCCCGGTCCGCCGGTCGTCGCCCGGCGTGTGGGTGTCGGTCGAGTCGGAAAAGAGCATCGCCCGGAGGTCCGGGTTCTTCGGCACCGGCCGGCCGAGCGCCTTGAGGTTCGCCCGGTAGAGCCCGAGGACGCCGGCGACGAACGGGGTCGCCATACTCGTGCCGCTCATCTGCTGGTACCCGCCGCCCGCCCGGGCGGACCAGATGCCGACGCCCGGCCCCGCCGTGTCGATCTTCGCCCCGGCCGAGCTGAACGACGCGGGGCTTAGGTCGCTGTTCAGGGCCGCGACATTGATCAGGGTCGGCGACCGGCCGGGCCAGTCGGTGTCCGGCGTGTTCGGCCCGCTGTTCCCGCCGGCGAAGATCAGCCACACGCCGGCGTCGGCCATCTTCTGGAATTCCCGCTCCCACTGGGCGGACTGACCGCCGCCGCCCCAAGAGTTCGAGAGCACCTCGCACCCCTGCTCGATGCACCACCACATCGCGTCGATCAGGCCGCTCCCGCCCGACCCGCCGTCCCCGAGCCCCTTGCCGTGGTAGCACGGGAACCCCGCGGCGACGCCCATAGCGGGGTTGACCCCGCAGACGGTGGCCGAGACGTGGGTGCCGTGGCCGTTCACGTCCCGGTAGCCGCGCGAGCTGCCGGTGAAGTCCTTAGCCCCCTGGAAACTCGGGGCGAGCATCGGGTGTGAGTCGTCGATCCCGGTGTCGATGATCCCCATTTTGATCGGGGGCGCCCCGCGGTCGCGGAGGGCCGCGACGCCGAACTTGGCCATCCCCCAGTTGACCTCGCCGGCGAGCGGGAGGAATTCCGCGGTCGGTCCGCGGATGAGGTCGGGCGGGATGCCGTAGACCGGTTCGCCGTTCACTGGCCCACCCCTTCCGGCTCGTAGGTCGCGTCGAAAATGTCTGGCTTGCACGGATAGTGGCCCCGGCCGTCCGGCTCGGTGATAACCCAATCGCCGGGGTAGACGATCGCTTTGCCGCCGGCCGTTTGCACGACGCCCCGCGGCTCCAAGCTGCCGCGCTCGGGCGCGGTGGTCGTGACGGCCGGGTGGTCGCCCGGCTTGAACCACTGCACGGCTTCGACCACTACCGGCTTCTTTCGGTATCGGGCCATTATCGCCCTACCCCTTCCGTCAGCTTGAGGATGCCCGCATTGTCCGCCGGCAGCGGCACCGGCCCGCGGACGACCGTCGAGGCGGTCGCCCCGACCCGGAGGGTTACGACGCACGGTAGCTGGGTTCCGGCGGGGACCGCGAACCACGGCCTCGCCTCGGCCGCCGTAAAGTCCTTCACCCGGTGGCCCTTTTCGGCGAGCGACTTCCACCCGTCGAACCCCATGACCCGGGTAAACTCCGGGGACGCCGGGCCGTCGGGGCGGACGACCAGGAAGTAGAGCGAGCCGGCCGGCGGCGGCGGGTCTTTCGGGTCTTTCGGCGGCGGTGGCGGGGCGGTCGCCCCGGAGATTTTAAACCGGTCGGATACTTCGTCGGCGGTGATTTCGCCGTCGGGTCCGACGACGAACCAGATCAGCGTCACCCGGTACTCGCCGGGCGGGCCGACGAACTCTAGCCGGTTCTTCGGGAGCCCGGCCACCCGGTCGACCTCGGCCGCGGGGTCGACCCGCCAGAGCAGCCCGGCCTTCGGCGGCAGGTTCTCCGCGGCCAGGCGGACGAGCCGGTACGGCTCGACCTCCCGCGGGCCGGCGATCGCCGGGGCGGCCGCCGGCTGGGCGGCGGTCAGCAGCGGTCGCGCGGCCGGTGCCGGGTGAGGCGCAAGTAGGACGAGCGAGGCGATCGCGGCGGCGAACAAGTGGCGGCTCCGGCCGGCGGCCTGGGAGGTGGGGCGGATACCGAATAACTACCGCCGCGGGTCCGTCCGGTCAAGGTGATCCCCCGGGCGAGGCGGTTAACAGCTGATGAAGGTTCCCGCGGTTAGGTACCCGTGCCAGCCGCAACACCCGACGCAGTGGATCGACGGGGCGAGGGTGAGCGTCGTGACCTCCGCGATCGCCCCGGACACGATTTCCCAGGACGGGCGGTCGACCGGCTTCGGCCGGCCGGCCCGGATCGCCCCCGGCCGCCCGCACCCGGGGCAGGCGAAGAGGAGGTGGTCGCCGCCGAGCGCCCGGGCGAGGCCGGGCGTCGTGTACTCCTCGGACCCCGGGGCGAGGTCGTCCGGCGTCGCCGGAACGGCCGGGCAAGTGCGGCGGGGGTCGACCGGCGGGCGGCCCATCAGTAGTCTCCGGTCCGGTACTCGTGCGGATCGAAGTGGTCGGCCGCGAAGTACCGGTCGATCCAGATTTCGGTGTCGCCGCCGGTCAGGGTCGACCCATCGTTACAGAACCGCGGGCGGGGGATCCAGACCTCGCGGCCGCCGGCGGCCCGGACGAGGACCCGCGCGGTCTCCGCGTGGTAGTCCGCGACGGCGAACCCGACCAGCCGGACCATCGTCCGGCCGAGGAAGTCCGGCGGCCGGCGGGGGTCGTTCGGCATCACCGCTCCGGCGTCAGCGTGAAAATTGGGACGACCCACCGCGGGCGGTACGGGTCGGACAGGGAGAGCGTCGACAGCAGGGACCGCCAGAACCCGCGGACCGCCGGCGGGCGGTAGAAGAGGCAGACGCCCTGGACGCCGAAGACCGCGGCGGCCATGTTCTCGTCGCAGTACGCCCGGTACTTCCGGACCGACCCCCCGGTGGTTACCACGTCCTCGGCGATCAAGAGCCCGTCGTTCGGGTTCGCCGACTCGTACTTCCGGAGCGCCGCGGCGAACGGCCGGCCGCCGCGGGGGACGCCGACGACGGTATAGAACGGGCGGAGCCGGCGGACGGCGATCGCGGCGATCGCCTCCCACCCGGCCGGGGTGATCGCGTCGCACTCGATCTTGTAGCTGGAGCTCGCCCCGCTGGCGAGGGTGAAGTGGCCGACCTGGAACAGCTCCACGGGCGTCCTCCGGGTAAGGGGTATACCGAATCGGTATAACCCCCGGGCGGTCGGCCGTCACCGGTCGGTGCTCCGGCGGAGCGGGCCGGAGTAGACCGTCCGCGGGGTCCGGCGGCGGAACCGCGCGTAGAAGCTGACGGCGAGGATCCCGAACAGGAGCCCGGTCAGGCCGGTGCTGAGGAGCGCCGCCGGCTTCAGCCACCCGGCCCGGTCCGACCACTCGATCAGCCGCCGGTCCTCTTCCTCGATGCACTGGTCGATCGCCACCCGCATCGCCTTCAGCGCCCGCTCGCCACGGCCGGTGTCGACCATGCGGAAGGCGTCCGGCTTCATCCCCGTCCGCACCTGGTTGACCGTCCAGGCCAGCTCGTCGAACAGGTCGGTCAGGTTAGTTTCGACCGCGTGCAGCCGCTCCGCCTGGTACGGGCTGTCGGCCGTCATCTCCTTCAGCCGGGCGAGCCGGTCGGCCGACTCGACCCGGCCGTTGTGGTACGGGGTCAGGTGATCCGCTTCTTTCCCGGTCAGCAGGTACCCCCGCTGGCCCCGCTGGGTGTCGATCACCGCCCGGCTGAAGAGGAAGAACTCCCGGCGGACGGCGATCGTCCGGCCGACCTCCCGGGCGGCCGCCCCGTGGGACCGGACCGCCCACCACCCGCCGGCGGTGACCAGGATCGACAGGGCGATCAGCTTCCACTCGACCATGCCGGCGCGGCTAAAGGGCATTACTGCCTCCCCTTCGTGGCGATCTGGCGGATCTCCCCGACGAGCCCCCGGAGCTCCGCCGTGAGCGACCGCTGGCTCTCGGTGATCGCGCGGACGGACTCCCGGTCGGCCCGGATCTCGTTCGTCAGCGCCCGGATCTCCGCGTTCGCCGCCTCCCGGTCCCGCCCGCGGTCCTCCCGGTCCCGCTGCCGCTCCGACCGCTCGTACTCCCGGTCCGCCTTCTGGGTCGCACTGATGTCGCGGTACATCATGAAGGCGAAGAAAATAATCACCGTCATCGCCGTCGCATTGCCGAACTGGGCGACCAACCCCTTCATCCCCATCGACCCGTGCTCGGTGATCATCTTCGCCGCGGTCGCCCCGGCGGCCGCCCCGCCGGCCGCGGCCGACCCGAGCGCCTGCGTCAGCGCCGACCCCGGCTTGGCCGGCTCGCTGAGCCGCGCCGCCGGTTCGCCCTGGTGTCCGGCCGTTAGTTCGCTCATCACGCCCCCGTATAAATCCCGCCCGTTTGACTCCCCCCGGCGGGCCGGCGTTCCCGGACCCGCCTGGGGATTCACTAGGCCGGTCGCCCGGCTAGTTCGGCAGCGGCCCGGTCAGGGCGTAGTTCGTCGGCGGGCCGTAGTTGAGCGACCCGGTGCCGCGGGCCGTGTACGACCCGCCCCCGTTGGCGGTCATGACCCACGCCGTACTGAGCTGCCACTGCGGGGCGAGGTACCCCCGGTTAGCCGGCACCTGAACCCCGGTCCCGTTCGGCCGGACCACCCCGGCGTACACCCAGAACTCCCCGACCCGCTGCCCCGACACGACCATCGCCCCGTCCTCGGCCACGGCCGAGACCCCGGTGAACCCGGTCGGGCTGTACCCGACGGCCGCGAACGGGACGTAGCTCACTTCATTCGTGAGCCGGTTCCACTTGTAAAAACTCGCCACGCCGCCGGGGCTGGCGGTGCCGGCCGCGTACACCCCGTCCGGGCTGAGGGAGACGCCCGACTTGGCGGTCGGGACCGGCACCAGATCGATAGACCCGTCCGGGTTGCGGACGGCCGGGGTGACGGTCGTGACCGTTCCGACGACCGTATACACCGCCCCGGTCGTCGCCCCGGACGGGTAATTCGTGTACCCGAAGAACCCGGTCGCCGGGTCGTAGCTGCTGACGTTCGGGTTGAACGGGGGACCGCCCTCGTTTACCGTCGTCCACTGCGCCGGGCACACGCCGGCCATCGCTAACACTACCGCCGCACTCAGGATTAACCGCGTCACGGGAGACCTCCTCGGGGGCCGGGCTAGACGAGCCGCTGCTTAAACGTCGGCGCGGCGTTGGCGACGGCCGTGCCCGACCCGCTCGACACGGCCGCCTGGTTCAATGTTACGTCCCCGTTCGCCGCGATCGACTCTACCCGCGCCCGCCCCTGGGCGCCGACGCCGGTGAACGCCACCCAGTCGCCTTCGAGGAGGTCGGCCGGGGCGGAGACGGCGGTGAGCACGAACGACCCGCTCGTCCGGGTCGCGGTCACCGCGATCGGCCGGCTGGTGCCGGCGACCGTGCAGATGTACGGGAGCCCGCCGTTCAGCGTCGTCACCCGGTCGCCGCTCCCGTAGGTGCCCGGCGGCGGACCCGCCCCGGCCGACCACTCGGCGCTCGACGTCGGCTCGGCCGGCCAGTACCGGCGGGCCGGGGTCGGGGCGTCGAGGGAGGCCGCCAGCCCGTAGACCAGGAGCCACGGGGCGGCCGGTAGGTAGAGCGTGCCGGACGGCGGCTGGCTCCGCCAGTCGCCGAAGAACATCAGCTGCGACTCGGGGGCCGAGAGCACTTGGCCGAGTTTTAGCCGGGTCGGGGCGAACCCGTCGGCGACCGCCCGGAAGACCCCCTCCCCGATCCCGCCGAACCGGACCCAGAGGCCGTCCGCGTGGCCGCCCTGGCGGACGTGGTGCGGGGAGGCCGCGAGGATCTCGGTGAACAGCCGGCCGGCGGACGGCCGGCGGGCGGCCGGGAGGGTGAACCGGCCGCCGTACCCCCGCATGGCCAGGCACGCGCCGTGGACCGGGTGCCGGTGGGGGTAGAGCGAGTTGCCGGTCCGGGTGAGCCCGCCGCCGTCGGAGCCGGTTCCGCCGGGGAATACGTAGAGCGGGACCGCCGCCGGCTCGTACCGGGCGACCGCCACCGGCGACTCCGCGACCTGCCCGCTCTCGGTGACCCCGGCCGTCCCGACGCCGAACGGGATGCCGAACTGGTCCCGGTGGATCACGTCCACCGGCCCCGACTTGTCGATCGTCACCCCGGGCGACTTCTCGACGTAGACGGTGAACGGGTCGACGCTCGCCGGGTGGTTCTTCGCCAGCGTGTACCCGGGCATCCCCATGATGAAGACCGTCCGCGGCTGGGACGGCCCGGCGGACCCGGAGAACGGGTTGCGGACCACCGTCGAGTACCAGAGCGGGTTCGCCCGCGTCCCCCACGGCTCCGGCCAGTTCTGCTGGAGGAGCGTCAGCTGCGGGCCGGGGTTGTCGAGGAGGACGCCGATCGCCCCGTCGTACAGCGCCACCCCGTCCACCCCGGGGGCGAACCCCCACTCGCCCTCGAACACGTTCTGCCGGAAGAAGAGGTTGCGGTGGCCGTCGAGCCAGTAGTCGGGGGCGTACCGGGTGGCCGCCGCGACGTGGGACCGGCACTGGCTGATGTCGAGGAGGGAGGTCGCGTGGGTCTCCGCCGGCCCGTACCGCCACCGGATCGGCCCGCCGAAGAACGACTCGACCCGGTGGACCCGGCAGAAGATCGAGTAGTTCGCCGTCAGGTCGATCCCGTACCCGGGGTTTGCGGTCGACGCCGGGTTGGTCCACAGGCTTAGGTCTTCCGCGTCGAACTTGTGGAACCGGCAGGCGTAGTCGCCGGTGTTGTCCGTCCGGACGCACGCGGCGCCGCCGGACCCGGCGTTGAGCTGGGCGGCCCGGAGGACCGAGTGTTTCTGCTGCCAGGCGTTCTCGCCGTTGCCGGAGTTGAAAAACTCGAAGACCGCCGCACCGGCCGTCTGCTGGGAAAGGACGGTTACGAACCGGCCGTCGAACGCGACCGCCCGGGTGACCGGCCACCGGAGCGGGCCGGCTAGCGGGATCGCCGTCGCCGTGTCGCCGAGGACGGTGAGCGGCGGGCCGGAGTCGCCGACCGCGGCGTTCCAGGCGGCGGTGTTCGCCGCCCCGGAGTTGCCGGGCGTCACCCCGATCTCGGCCAGGGTCTTGACCCCGCTGTGAAGTCCGACCGTTGCCATTAGCTGATCAACCCGAGGTTTCGGAGGGCGTCGTAGACCCGCTGGAGCATCGTCTGCTCGGTCGCGCCGTAGGTGCCGCCGGCGGTCGCCGCCCCGCCCGTCTGCTGCGCGACCGGGGCGGCGCCGAAGAACCCGACCCCGGTGGTGTTCATCCGCAGCCGCTCGGTCCCGTCGATCGTCCACCGCACGGCCCGGACGGTCCCGGTGCCGCCCTTGGAACTGTTCCAGACCCAGCCGTTCGCGTCCTTGTAGAAGTTCACGTACTCGTCGTTGCCGGTCCCCAGCGGGCCGTTCCCGGTGGTGAACCCGAACCACGTCTGGAGCCCGGCCGAGTCGCCGTTGGTAACGACGAACCCCTGCCGGTTGTTCCCCGCGGAGATCGAGAGCTGAGCCCCGGTGAGTGCCGCCCTGCCGACCCCCATCCGACACTCGGCGTCCAGCTGGTAGTGGGTCAGGGCGCTCGTCCGGGTGACGCCTTCGGCCAACGCCGCCGTCTGGTCGCTCCGGGCGACTAGGCGGAGGGCGACTACCCCGGCCGCCTGGGGGGTGATCGTGAGGTGGACCCCGGTCGTAGCGTAGACCGTCGCCGCCGCCCCGCCGAACGCCCCGGCCGAGTTGAACTGGAGCTGGCCGCTCGACCCGCCCGGCGTCCCCCCACCCCCGCCTCCGAGTTTAAACACCCGCCAGCGGTCGTCGCCGGTCGTCCGGTAGGTGACGACCGCCTGGCCGGCGGCGAGCGTCAGGTCCGCCCCGCCGTCCACGATGAACCGGCGGGCGGCGGCCGACCCGGCGTTCTGGTGCGCGAACGTCAGCGGGTTCGGCCCGGCGTTCACGACCACCGCCTCGCCCGCGTTTAACGACGCGGGCGAGGTCGTGAGCCCGGTCAGGGTCGCCGCCCCGGCGGCGGTCGTCACCCGGACGTACCGGCCGCCGGTGCTGGTCGCCGGCTCCCAGTCGTTGGTGTTCCCCGCCGGCAGGGCGAACGTGTCCCAGGTGGTCGACAGCCCGACGGACTGCCGGGCGATCCCGGGGTCGCCCTGGTTCCAGATCTCGAACAGGTTGTCGCCGGAGATGTGGTCGGCGACCGCGGCGGCGAAGTCGGTGATCTGGCCCGACCCGTGGGTGTGGACCGGGGCGGCCGCGCCCACGTCGGCGTAGGTCAGCACGACCGCGCCGGTCTGGCCGTTGACCGAGGTCACGGCGTCGGTCGGGGTGCGGAGGAGGATCCAGTCGGCGAGCGTCCCCGGGCTGTTCGTCGAGAGGACGAACGACTGGTTCGTGTCCGTCCGGACCGCGATGTCGCCCTTCTGGGCGACCAGCGCGAGCATCGCCGCCTGGGAGCCGACGACGAACACGTCGGTGATCGCGAGGTTGGGCAGGTACGCGGTCGGGAGGAGCCCGCCGACGAGGAGCGGGACGTTCCCGGAGAGCCGGGCGTCCGGGAGGGTGCCGGACGTGAGGTCGGCCGCCGAGTAGTCGCCGGGGGCCGGGACGACCGCCCCGACCCGCCCCTTGAACGACGTGACGCCGTTGTTCCCGGGCGGGCCGGTCGGACCCCGCGGCCCCCGCTCGACCAGCTGGATTACGATCGTGTCGTCCATCGGACCTCCGGGCGGCCGGGCGTTACCACCCGGAGAAAGCCGAAAAGAACGGCGCGGGGGCGGCCGCCTGGCCGTCCGCCCACCCCCGGCCGGGTAGTCGCCGCAGGGTGTCCGGGTGGCCGAGGCGCCCCTGATCGTACAGCCCCCACACCTCGGCCGCCGCCGCCCCCAGACCCTGCCCGCCATCCGCTTAGAACCCGCCGCCGTCAGCCAGTCGGGTCGCGGTCATGGCGCGGTGTCCCCCGACAGCACCCACTCGGCCGCCGACCCGCCGCCGTTCGCCCGGACGTACAGTCTGACCACCGCCCACTGCCCGGCCGTCTTCGTGTGGCTCTCGCGGTTGCGGAGCGTGCCCCCGCTGCCGGCCGCGAACGTCACCTGCCCGGCCCCGGCCTGGGTGACGGTCAACTGCGTGCCGGCGGCGGCGGCGGCCGACAGGGTGACGGCCACCGCCGACCCGCTCGTCGTCTCGACCAGCTTGCGGTTGTCGGCCGTGCCGAGGGTGATGGCGGTGCCGGCGGTCGCGGCGACCGTCGGGTCCACCGCCTGGTCGAGGTGGTACACCCGCCACCGGGTGGTGAACGGGTCGCGGGCGACGTACACCAGCCCGTCGGCCGGCACGGCCACGTCCGCCCCGGTGGCGGTGACCAGCCGGTTGGTCGCGGTCGATCCGGCGTTCTGGTGGGCCAGGGTGAGGGCGTTCGGGCCGGCGTTCAGCAGGTAGAACCACTCGTTGCCGACGGCGGCGTTGGTCAGCCCGGTCAGGGTGGCCGTTCCGAGCGTGGTGGTCACCGCGTTGTACCGGCCGGAGCAGGCGAAGTTGTGGTTGGGACCGGCCAGCGCCTCCAGCTCGCTGGGGGTGAACCCGAGGCCGAGCGTGCCCCGGGCGGTCGCCGCGCCCGAGTCGTCGATGAGCGTGCGGCCGAACGCCGACAGCGTGGCGAGCGCCGCCGTCCCGCTGCCGGTGAAGTACGGCAGCCGGTCGGCCGCCGATTCGAGGCCGGCGAGGGCTTGCAGCTCGGCGTCGTACCCCTGGACCGTCACCCCGATCGCGTCCGGGGCCAGGTAGTCGGCCCCGGGGACGGCCGCCGAAACCGCGGTGCCGTCCGACTTGAGCACCCCCGAGGCGGGGCAGGTGATCGTGATCGCGGGGGTGGTGCTGGGCGTGGCGACGGTGCCGGCGAACCCGTTGGCGGCCGCCACCGAGACGCTGGTGACGGTCCCCGCCCCCCCCTTCGGCCCCCGCTCGACCAGCTCGACCACCAGCGGCCGGTACATCAGGCGGCCTCCCGCTGGGAGTAGATCGCGGTCAGGACCACTTCCGGGTCGCCGTCGCCGGGGTCGGCCTGGACGATCAGGAACCAGTCGCCCGGGGTCAGCGCGGCCATCGCCGCGGCCGGGACCGCCAGCTCGGCCTCGCCGGCGGCGGCGTCGGTGATCGTGAGGTACGCGCCGGCGTCGAGGGCGACCGCGCTGCCCGGCACCCGGCGGCCGTTCTTCGCCGGGTAGAACTTGGCCGTGAACGTGTACCCGGTGATCGGCTCCGGCTGGCCGGTGATCCGCCCGCGGAACCGGAGGAGCCGGTTCAGCGGGTCGCCGGTCCAACCGAGGATCGAGATGGTCGGGCTCGCGGCCACGGGAGCACCTCCGCCGGTGAGTCTACCCGGCCGGTTGCCAGTCGCCGCGGCCGGACCGTCTGACTACCGGGCGACGTACCCGGGGCAGTCCTGGCACTCGTCGGACGGGAGCACCACGTCGGAGTCGCCGAGGTGAGCCCGGACGGCCGCCGCATCCGCCGACCCGGGCCGGCGGATGCCGATGGTGCAGAGGTGGCGGCAGTTGAACCCGCCGCACCCGGCGAGGTGTTCCGTCCGCTCGGCGTAGACGCAGACCCGCGGCCGGGCCGGAGACTTCGGCCGGCCGGCCGGCGGGTGGGCGGCCATTAGCATCCCGCCGCACGGGCCGGCCGTGACGGTCGTGCCGGCCGGGTGGTCCAGGAACAGACCGTTGTTCGGGCCGCCGCCCATGATGATCGTCCCCGGCCCGTCGGGGAGCGTCTGCGGCAGGCACCCGGCGACCGCCGGCACCCCGCCGGCCGTGTTCTCCACTATCCCTTGGGCGTACCGGAAGGTGACGGGGGCACACGGGCCGGAGAGGTGGATGAACGTGAGAACCCAGTCGACGCGCACGTTCCCGACGCCGACCGCCACGGGGCCGAACACTGCATCCACCGTCAGCGTGACCTGATAGGTACACGGGCCGAAACCGGAATCGAGGACGTAAGTTCCGTGCGCCGTGGTGAGCTGATAATGGCAGCGGTTTCCCGGCGTGATCGGCGGGAGGGTGAATGCCTGCCCGCCGATCAGTGCCTCAACCCCG
>ERZ1066133.310-NODE-310-length-24694-cov-7.957628_pt1 | contig 24694 bp, 17 predicted proteins | sample MGYA00382780_ERZ1066133 | MGnify/ENA primary metagenome ERZ1066133 (study PRJEB33369, sample SAMEA5778363) | biofilm metagenome | biome: Industrial cooling water; feature: Water cooling tower basin; material: Biofilm | place: United Arab Emirates | collected... | reverse complement strand
ACTCCGGCACCGACCTCACGGTCAAGATCGTCGATCTCGACCAGCCGGGTTCGCCGAAGACCGTGATCGTCCAGGAGGACCGGGTAATCCTCAACTCGACCGAGCGTCAGCGGGCCACGCTGCGCTTCCTGCGCTGGGCCGAGGGCAACCGCCTCGTCTTCGCGCCGACCATCTACCGCCTCCCGCGGGTCATCGGTCCCAGCGCGGTGTCTACGGATGTTGTGGCGCAGGGATTCTCTCCGCCGTCACCGCGCGTTGTTGCTCCGATCATGGCGATTGACGCCACGGGTGACAATCCGATCACGCTGGCCGACAGCGACCATTTCAACGAACTCGCCCAGGAGGGCATTGACGGGGCTCCGCCCGATGTCGTCATGCGGCCCAATCGTATTCTTGGCTTTGCGGCGGGCAAGCGCGACAGGCTGCTGGTCGCGTTGCCCAACGCGACCGATTCGGTCTCCGGCCGCGCCATCTCCTCCAGTGCGTTCGAGGTCAACGTGCACTCGGGAGCACTGCTGCGGGTCCACGAGGACAGCGCATTCGGCGCCAAGCACTATGACCGCTGGGGTCAGGCGCGTCTCCTGGATGAAGGCATCCGTGGGCGCCGTAGGGAGCGGTCCCTGCTTTACAGCGAAACGAACTCCAGCCGGTGGCGTCCGCTGGACGCCATCAGTGCGGACGCGGATTTCTCGCTCACGCCGGCCAACTACTATGGTGAGCGCTCGGTGCCGCTCGGGATCGGTTACGACCGCGATGTGCTCCTGTTTGCGAGCAACGTGGGGCGTGACACGTTCGGGATCTACGGCCTCGACCTGCGCACTCAGCAGCGGGCAAGCCTGACGATCGAACATCCGGCGCGGGATCTCGTGTCGCTTGAGGCCTCCGTCGATGCCTCGCGCCTCGTTTTCGACGACGGGCGCCAAGCGCTCGTCGGCATTCGGGCCTTTGGCGATCCGCCGCTCACGATCTGGCTCGATCCCGAACTGGCCGAGGCCCAGCGCGCCTTCGACGTCCAGTTTCCGCGCCGGAGCGTCGAGATCGTCGAGTGGAACGATGACCGGACCCGCTTTCTGCTGCGGGTCACCGGCGGCGCCGATCCCGGCCGCGTCTATGTTTTCAAGCGGAACGAAGGCGTGCTGACCGAGCTTTCGCGGCGCGCGCCGTGGCTGACGGCGGCGAGCCTGCACGACACGCGCGCGGTCACCTTCCCCGGACCAGACGGGACCACCTTGAGCGGGTATCTCACGCGCCCGCGGGCCCCGCGGGTCACGCCGACGCCGCTGGTGATCGTCTTTGCGCCGGGGTTGCCGGCGGAGCCTCACGACGAGTTTGACCGTGAAGTGCAGGTCCTGGCGGACATGGGACTCACCGTGCTCCGCCTCAACCAGCGCGGGGTGAACGGCCGCGGTCGCGCGCAACGCGAGGTGTTGCGCCGCGGTCCGGATGCGGCCGCGCTGGCGGACACCCGCGCGGCGATCGACTGGGTGGCCTCGATCCTGCCGATCGAACGCAAGCGCGTCGTCACGATGGGGCAGGGGTTCGCCGGCTACCTTGCCTTGCGTGTCGCCCAGCTCGATCCGGCCCTCATTCGTTGCGTCGTGGCCGTCGAGCCCGAGGTGGAGCCCGCGCGGCTGGTGCGGCCCGCGGCGGACCTCGACAGCCAGATGACCTTCTCCCAGGAGGCGAATCGTCTGCTGCTCGAGACGGAGGATGCGCCTCTCCATAAGCGCGGGGTGGTCTCGTCGGGCTCCCCCCTGTACCATCCAACCTTCATCATCTACCGCGGCTACCTCGCGAACGAAATGACCCAGGGCGTGGCGCGTCTGCGCGGCCGTCAGAATCGGAGCGACGTCCCCGTGGAAACGATCGAGGTGCGCGAGGACTACTTCAATGCGATGCCGAAAGCCCGCGGGAAGGTGTATCGCGAACTGCAGGATTTCCTGAACCTCAACCTGTACGAGTACGAGGTGAAACTGGGCACGGCCAAAGTGGACGCATGACCCGCCTCATCACGCGCCTCGTCACCGGCCTGATTGGTGTCTGGCTGGCCGTGGCGGCGCCCGCCCAACCCGGACCGGACGATAACGCTCCGCTCGTCGAATTGCCGCCCCTGCTGGTCGAAGGCGAACGCCGCCTCCCGCCCTGGCTCTACGCCGAGGCCGACGGCACGGAGTACCTCTCCCGCTGCACCAGCTCGACGACCCGCGGTTACATTGAACGCCGCGTGGCCCAGATGCACGGGATCCGGAGCCTGATTCCCCCGGCATTCCTGCTTCAGACCGACGTGCCGGCGGTGACCGTGCTCTACAGCCAGAGCCTGCGGGCCCAAACGCAGGACGAGATGGTCAAGGAACTCATGGACCTGCGCCGCCGCCGGGGCGGCAGCCTGCTGCGCAACTCGCGCGTGGGCAGCGTGCCCAACCTCATGCTGGAGGATCGCGATTTCTTCGCCGTGTTTGCCTACATCGACGAACGTAACTTCCGGCCCGAAGGCATGACGGTGGCGGTGGACTACCTCGACTTCTTACTCGAGCGCCGGACGCCGGCGCTCCCGGCCTGGCTGAGGGCCGGCCTGGCCGGACTTTACGCCCAGACTCGGATCGACCGCCGGGCCACGATCGATCCGCTGCTCTGGGTGTCGACGGCGGAGAGCAATGCGATCGGCGCCAATCCGGACTGGCCGCGCACCCTCGTGTTTGCCCAGGACTTCTTTTCCCCGGAGGTCTGGCGGGACGAACCGATCGGATCGGTGCGGGGCCGCACGCTGCGGGCGCAGAGCCTCCTCTTTGTGCGCTGGGCGCTCGATCCCCAGCACGGTGCGCGCGAAGCGTTCTGGCGGTTTGCGGCGGCGGCGGGAGAGCGGCCGGTCACAGAAGAGATGATGGATGAGTATTTCGGCTTCGGCTTCTCCGACTGGCGCGAGCGCTTGAGCGATTATCTGCCGGAAGCCGTGCGCACGGCGCTGGAGCTCGATCTGTCGCCGCCGCCCCGGCGTCGTGTGCGCGTGCGCGAGGCGACGCCGGCCGAGGTTGCCCGGCTCCAGGGCGAATGGGAGCGCCTGTCGATTGGTTTTGTGCGGCGGCGCTATCCTGAGTTTGCGGATCGCTATATCGAGCAAGCGCGCGCGACGCTCACGAAGGCGTGGGTGGGCGGCGACCGTTCGCCGCCGCTCGCCGCCACGCTCGGTTTGTGCGAGATCGACGCGGGCAATGATGCGGCCGCGCGGCCGTACCTTGAGCAGGCGGTTGCCGGCACGGTGGTGCGTCCGCGCGTGTACACCGAGCTGGCCCGCCTGCGGTTGGCCGAGACCGAGTCACGCCGCACGGATTCGGCCGGCCTTTGGACGCCGGCCGAGATTGCTGCGGTGGTGGAGCCATTACACCAGGCGTTCATGCAACGCCCGCCGTTGCCGGATGCCTACCGGTTGCTGGCGCAAACGTGGGCCCGCAGCGAACAGGTTCCCGCCGACCGCGATTGGCAGCGCCTTGAGGAGGGTCTCGGTTTGTTTCCGGACGACGTGCGCCTCGCGTACGAGGTGGCGCAGGTTCATCATCGCCACGGACGCAACGCCGAGGCGGTGGCCGTGTTGGGCCGGGCCTTTCCACGCGTGCGGGATGACGCCACCCGCCGGCGATATGCCGAGCTCTACGCCCTGCTGAATCCGCCGGCGACGCCGTGACCCGGCCTCGCCGGGCTGGCGTTTGTGCGGATCTTGGATAGCAATGGGTGAGGTCGGGTTCTGCCGCGGGGAATAGATTCGCGGGTGGGGACTCCGACCTTTGTCCTCAGGAACCCTCAACCGCGCGCATCATGCACCTTCGCTTCAAGAAAGAGTGGGAATTGCCCGAATCGGCCGTCACGCCGGAATCCTATTATCGGAAGCGCCGCGAGTTCCTGAAGACGGTGGGTCTCGGTGTGGCGGGGTGGGCGTTCGGCGGATCGTCGCTCTTTGCCGCGACCGGTGGCTTCCCGACGAAGCTGAACCCGAATTATCCGCCCGGAGATCTCAAGGTCACTCCCTACGAGTTCATCACCAGCTACAACAATTTCTACGAGTTCGGTCTCGAGAAGGACGAGCCGAAGGTCAACGCCAACAAAGGCTGGAAGTCCGAACCGTGGACGGTCGAGATCGCCGGCGAGGTGCGCAATCCGATGAAGATCGACGTCAACGACCTCATTGCGAAGGTCGGAGGCATCGAGCAGCGCGTGTACCGTCACCGGTGCGTGGAAGCGTGGTCGATGGTGGTGCCTTGGGACGGCTTCCCGCTCGCCAAGCTCGTCGCCCTCGCGGACCCGAAGGCGGAGGCGAAATTCCTGCGCATGACGACGTTCTTCGACCCGAAGAACGTGCCGGGACAGCGCACCGACGCACTCGACTGGCCCTACGTCGAAGGCCTGCGTCTCGATGAGGCAAACCACGAACTCGCATTCATTGCGACCGGCATTTACGGGGAACCCATTCCCAATCAGAACGGCGCGCCGCTGCGACTCGTGGTGCCGTGGAAGTACGGTTTCAAGGGCGTCAAATCGATCGTGAAGTTCGAGTTCACGACCCGCCAGCCGCGCAACACCTGGAACGTGATGGCGCCGCGTGAGTACGGTTTCTATGCCAACGTGAATCCCACGGTGGCGCACCCGCGCTGGTCGCAGGCGACGGAGCGCGTGATCGGCGCCGGCTTCCGGGCCGTCAGGCAGGACACGCTGATGTTCAACGGCTACGAGAAACAGGTGGCGGGGCTCTATGCCGGACTCGACCTCCGCAAGAATTACTGACGCTGCTCCGGCCGCGCGCGAGGTCCGCGGCACCTCGGGTCCGCCGGTTGCCGGCTGGCTCGAGCGGATCGTTCGGTCGAAGGCGGTGGCGGTCACCGCCTTGGTCCTGCCCGGCCTGTGGCCGGCGTGGCCGATCGTGAACCAGGATCCGAGCGTACTGGCCGACCCGGGCGAATACCTGCTTCACCACCTGGGTTTCGTGGCGTGCGTCTTGCTCGCGGTGGTGCTGACCTTCACACCGCTCCGCGTGCTATTCCCGCGATGGCGCGCCGCCGTGGCCCTCAACCGGCATCGCCGCCTCGTCGGGGTTACGGTGTTCGTGTACGCGGCGCTGCACTTCGTGATGTACCTGATCTACGAAGGCGGCTTCGGTAAACTCGCCAGTGACATCGGCAAACCCTTCATCCTGTCGGGGACGGTCGCGCTGGGCATCCTGTTTGCGCTCACGATCACCAGCGTCGATCGCGCAGTCCGGGCCCTCGGCGCGCGCCGGTGGAAGCATCTTCATCGTCTCGTCTACCTGGGCGCGGCCCTTGCCGCCTACCATCAGATCGACGCAAGCAAAGTCTTCCCGCTCCAGGTGGTCTGGATCTTCGGCCCGATGCTCGTGCTGCAAGGCGCGCGGATTGTGAAACGGTTTGTCCGGTCCGATCCGGCACCTCCGCCACGCGTTCCTCAGATCGGTTCGCCGAAGACGTAGGTGAGCTCCCAAGTCCGGCTCTGGCCGGGGGCGAGGTCGAGGGCGAGGTAAGGTTCGACGCTGACCGTGTTGCCGTTGGCCCAAATGATCGTGCGCTGCGGCGCAAAGTCGGTGGAGAACGTGACGCCGGTCAGCCGCGGATGACTCAAGGTGGCGGTCAGCGGAACCCCGGGCGGCAGGTGCAGGGTGTCGAGATGGCCGTCGTTCTTGCCCTGGAAGGCGCGCCGGAAATGGAGCTGATTGCCGGTGAGCGCGTAGCCCGGATTCTCGGCCAGCGACGTGCCCGCCGGCAGGGTAATCGTGGCGCGCCCGTCGCGGCCCAGCGCAAAGAACGGATGGGCGAACCACAGGTGCACGAGCGGGGTGTCGCCCCGATTGGTGTAACGTGTCGCGGAGCGCACGGTTCGGCCCTCCAGGCTGACGGTGCGCTCGAGTTCGTAGGCCCAGCCCAATGCCGCCTGACGGGTGCGGAAAACCGCCCGACGCTCATCGAGCTCCTGGTGCCAGATGCAGGGTTCGGTCACGTGGGTGACCCCGTCACGCAGCGCCAGCACGCCCGCGCCGGGCGCGAGACCGGCCTCGCCCCGCCACAGCAGCGGCGCCCCCGTAGTTTCGCGGTGACGGAACGACTCCGGCAGGCCCTGGCCGTTGTACGGATCGGGCTCCGCCTCCGGCCACTCCGTGCCGGTCAGCAACGGACCGGCCTGCGCGTCGTGCACCTGCCAGATGTATCCGCCCCAGCAGTACCGATGGCCGAGACGGGAACGGTGGCGGTCCGGGTCGAGCAGTTCGACCGTGAGGGAGCGGTGGGCAAGGGAGGGCATGGGAAAGGACTCAGCGCAGGCGGTAGACGCGCACGTGGGCGACCGCGCCCTCGACCACGAGGGCGAACTGACCGCCGGGCCGGGCCTGAATTTCGATCGCCTTGCCGACGAGCTCGACCCGGATCGGATCAAAGCCTTCCCAGACCTGGCCATTGTCGAGGCGGAACCGGTTGGCCGTCTCCCACGCCACCACCTTGGCCCGGAGCGGCGGCACCGAGCGCCAATCGGCGGCGTCGAAGGTGGGCAGGCCGAAGCGCTGCCAAAAGCCTGGCGTGGGACCGGCCTCCGCCGGCGCCGCGGCTGCGGCAGGGGCCGCGGCCGGCTGGCTGCGCGCGAGGTGGCGGATCAGTGCGGCATCGATCACCCCGAGTTCATCGGGCGACAGTTTGTCGAGGCCGGCGCGCTTCCACTCGGCAGCGGTCAACACGCTTTTCAGACCGGGAAACGACTCCTGGGCGGCCAGGGGCGAGAGGCAAAGCAGGACGGAGACGAGGAGCAGCGGCAGTTTCATGGCGTTCAGGATGGGAGGAAATCGTCGGTGGCATCGTGGGCGGCGACCAGCCGGGCGAAGTCGCCGCCCCGGGCCACGAGTTCGTCGAAGCGGCCATCCTCGGCGATCCGGCCGGAGGAGAGCACGATGATGCGGTCGGCGTTGCGGATGGTGCTGAGACGGTGGGCGATGGTGATCACGGTGCGTCCGGCGGCGAGGCGGTCGAGCGCCTGCTGGATGAGGCGCTCGCTCTCATAATCGAGGGCGGAGGTCGCTTCGTCGAGGATGAGCACGGGAGGATTGCGCAGGATCGCCCGGGCGATGGCGAGCCGTTGCCGTTGTCCGCCCGACAACGTGGCGCCGCGTTCACCGATGCGGGTGGCGTAACCTTCCGGCAGCCGTTCGATGAATTCGTCCGCGTTGGCCTGCCGGGCTGCGTCGCGCAGTTCCGCATCCGTGGCGTCCGCCCGGGCGAAGCGGAGGTTGTCCGCGACGGTGCCGGAGAGCAGCAGGCTGTCCTGCAGCACGACCGCGAGCTGGCGGCGGACCCAGCGCATGTCCCACTCCGCCTGCGGCACGCCGTCGATCAGGATGCGGCCCGCGTCGGGCGCGTAGAGGCCGAGCAGGAGGTTGGCCAGCGTGCTCTTGCCTGAGCCGGACGGACCGACGAAGGCGACGTGTTCCCCGGGGCGGATGGTGAGGGAGATCCCGTGGATGACGCGTCGCTCCGGGGCGGTCGGATAGCTGAAGACCACCTGCTCAAACCGCAGTTCGCCCTGGAGCCGGGTGGTGCGGCGCGTGCCGTTCCACGCTTCGACGTAGGTGGAGTCGACGAGTTCCTTGATGCTTTGGTAGCTCTCGCGGCCGATGAAATACTGCTCGCTCAGCCCGACGAAGGCCTGGATCGGTCCGAGCACGATGGGCAGGCCGGCGACGAAGGCGAACAACGTGCCGTACGATAGCGATTCGCCAATGGCGAGCATCGCCCCGCCGGCCATGACGACCAGCGCGATCACCTGCGCGCTGACGTACCAGAACGTGCCGAAGACGGCGTTGACATAACTTTGAGAGACGCGGCTGCGGGCGAAGTCGGCACTCGTGCGGTCGAGGTCAGCCTCCGCCTGCTGCTCCTCGCCGAAGCTGCGCACCAGCCGCAGGGCGGAGATGTACTCGCTCGCCGTGCCGGTGAGCTTCTCCTGGGCGAGGCGGGCCTCGTTGTTGGTGCGCTGGATGCGAGCAAAGAACCGGTACTTCGCAATGCCGTAGAACGGCAGGACGAGCAGGAGCACGACCGCCAGATGCCAGTTGAGCACGGCGAGGATCACGAAGATGCTGCCGCCGTAGAGGATGTTGGGCAGGAACTGATTGAGGATGTTGTAGAGCAGCGCCTCGACCTTCTGGGTGTCGAAGGCGTACTTGGAAAGGAGCCGGCCGGTCTTCTGCTGGTCGAGGTAGCCGAAGCTGAGGAACTGCAGCTTGAAGAAGATGCGGGACCGCAGGCCGACCATCATCTGGGCCATCGCCTTGGCGATCTCGTGGGAGCCCCAAACGGAGAAGATGTAATGCACGCCCAGCAGGCCGAGGAAAACCCCGGCCAGCAGGAGCACCGCGCCGGTGTCGCGCGCCGGCACGGCATGGTCGATCATGCGCTGGAACAGCCAGGGACACGGCGCAACGGCGAGCGAGCGCAGCAGGGCGAGACCGAGCCCGGGGGCAAGCCGGGTGCGGTTTTCCCAAAGGTAGCCGATGAGGGTGCGGGCGACCGTTGCCTCGCGACGCATGGGCGGCCTCAGCCGATCTCGGGCCGCTGGCCCTTTTTGCGGGGCGGGGCGCGGTTGCCGTGCAGGGCGGCGTAGAACGGATCGCCCGGACGGATCGAACCCCGGGTCACGCTCTCGCCCGTGAAGGCGGACTTGTAGATCGCGGTGAGCAGCTCGAGGGTCTTGCGGGCTTCGTCGCCGGAGGTGAGCGGACGCCGGCCGGCATCGCGGTCCGCGACGAGGGCGTTGAGCTGCGCTCCGTGGGAGGACCCGACGTCGGGCGGAAAGCTCTGCCAGGTCTGGAGCAGGCTTTCGTCCTCGGCGGACGGCACGGGCGTGAGCTTCCAGTTTTCGCGGGTGTAGCCGTACAGGTGTGTCAGCTCCAGCGTGGCCCGCTGGTAATCGAAGCGCATGTAGGTCTCCTGCCGCGGGCTCAGGGCGCTGTTCACGATCGAGCCCATGGCGCCGTTGGCAAATCGTACGAGCGCCATGGATACGTCTTCGACCTCGATGGCGCGGTCCAGCGTCCCGGCCATCGCGCGCACTTCCTTCCAGTCACCCATCAGGTGGAGGAAATGGTCCATGGCGTGGATGCCGAGCCCCATGGTCGGCCCGCCGAGTTCGGTTTCCCAGCGCCCGCGCCAGGGCACGGCATAATAGGCTTCGTCACGGAACCACAGGGTGTTGCACACGCCGACGAGGGGCCGGCCGAGCTGGCCGTTGTCCGCCAGGCGGCGGACGTGGGTGGTCGAGGACGCAAAACGCATCTGGAAGATGCACGCCGTGTAGCAGCCGGTGCGGTCCTCCGCGGCGGCGATGCGGTCGAGTTCCGCGAGCGAGCCGCAGAGCGGCTTCTCGCATAGCACCCAGGCGCCGGTCTCCATCGCCGCGATGCTCAACGGCGCGTGTTGCGCCGGAGGCGTGGCCACGAGGACGATGTCGGGCCGGATCTCGGCCAGCATCACCGCGTAGTCGGTGAAGGTGCGCGGGATGGCGTGGCGCCGGGCGAACTCGCCGACGCGCTGCGCATCGATGTCGACGGCCGCGTCCAGAGTGACGCGACCGAGGGTGGCCTCGACGGCGCGCACATGGGCCTCGCCGATGGAGCCGGTGCCGATCAGGGCGGCACGGTAGGTTTTCATGGGGATTCGTCAGATTTCCGGTCGAAGACGGTCAAACCAAGGAGGGACTGGGACGGCGCCTTGAAGAACAGGCTGCCGACGTAGCCGCAGAGCACGCAGCTGGCGATGGCGATCGTCTGGTAGAAGACGGAGTTGACCAGACCCATGCGCCACGACGTGAAGGTGATCACCACGCTGGCCAGCACACCGATCACCGCACCCTGCCAGTTCGCCCGGCGCGTGAACATGCCGAGCGCGTAGCACCCGGCGAAGCCGCCGCCGAGCAGGCTCCAGAGCTCCCACGACTTGTCGAGGGCCGACTTGATGTCGAACTTGGCGAGGAGCAGCGCGGTGCCGACGCCGATGATCCCCGCGATGACGGTCATCCATTCGGCGAGGCGCACGGAGGTGCGCTGGGTGGGCTTCTTGGCGAAGCGCTCGTAGAAGTCGACTGACACCAGCGTTGCGACGCTGTTCATGCAGGAGGAGAGGGTGGACATCGAGGCGGCGAAGATGCCGGCGATGATCAGTCCGGTGACGCCGACTGGGAGCTCGGCCGCGATGAAGTGCGGGAAAGTCGCATCGACTGAGAGCAGGGGATTCATCCGCTCCGGGTGCTGCTGGTAGAACACATAGAGCGCGGTGCCGATGGCAAAGAAGGTAAGGCTGCCGGGAATGACGATGGCGGCGAGCGTCCAGGCGGACCAACCGGCGGCCTTGGCGTTCTTGGTCGAGAGCACGCGTTGCATCATCACCTGGTCCTTCGGGTAGGTGAGCACGTCGAAGAGGGCGAAGAACATGAAGCCCCAGACCGTCGGTTGCTTGAGATCGAGGCTCCAGTCGAAGATCTTCGTTTTGTTCTCGGCCGACGCTGCCTTCATGAATTCGGGAATGCCGCCCTCGATGCTCCACACCACGTAGCCGATCGCAAAGAAGGCGCCGCCGAGCATGACGAACACCTGCAGCACGTCGGTCCAAATGACGGCCTTCATACCTCCGAGCAGGGTGTAGACGATTGTGACCACTCCCATGAGCATGATGCTCCAGACCACGTCGATGCCGGTCACGGCCGCGAGGGCGAGGGCCGGCAGGAAGAGCACGACACTCATGCGGCCGCCGAGCTGGATGATGATGTTGAGCGCGCTGCTGAGGGTGCGGATCGACGGATGGAAGCGCATCTCCAGGTACTGGTAGACCGACATCACGTTCAGCCGGCGGATCATCGGCACGATCATGATGGCGACGAGCGCAGTGGTGAGCAGCCCGATGAAGTTCGACGCGAGCAGCTGCCAGTTCGTCGCAAAGGATTTCGCCGGGATGGCGATGAACGAAATCGCGCTCGTACCCGTGGCATACAGGCTGATGCCCGCCGCCCACCAGGGAATGTTTCGTCCGCCGAGGAAGTAGTCCTCGTTACTCTGCTTGGTCTGGCGCAGATAGAAGTACAGGCCGATGCCGGCCGAGCCGCCCAGGTAGATCACGATGACGATCCAGTCGAAGGTCTTCAGCAGGCGTTGGGAAACCGTGAGGACAATCGATTCATGCCGGACCGTTCCGTCGGCCGCGGTGAGGCTCAGCCCAAAGCCGGCGGACGTCGGCATGACAGACGCAACGCCTGCGCCGGCCGGAAAGCGGCCCAGATCCGCCCAGGCGTTGGTGATGGTGTGATACGAGAGCAGGGCGAATTCGCCGCCGCCCGCATCGCCGACGGCCAGCACGTGCGCCTGACCAGTCGCTTTCGCGGCGCGCGGCAGCAGCGGCATCGGCGGCGCGGCGCGTTCCGTCCAACCATCGGTCGTGCGATGACGCCACAGCACCGGCCGGCCGTTCGCATCGAGCGCAAAGACAAAGGCGGCGCCATCCTGGGCGGCGATGGCCCGTGGGGCGATGTCGGCGGGGAGGCCGGGCAGATCGGCGGGGTTGAGCGCCGCGTCGGTGGAAAGCGTCTGACCGGCCACGGTCACGGACGCGACCAGCGGCGTGGGGGCGGCATCGAGCGCCTTTACCTCAAAGTCGACCAGACGCTCGGCGGCGGCGGCGACGGAAGCGAAAAACAATAAGCTGGTGACGGCGAGAAAACGCAGGCGGAGGCGGGGCATTGAGATACGGTTGAGGCTTGAGGGCCGCCCGGGGCGGCGGGGTACGCGGCGGACTATAGGTACCTCGCGTCAGGAATCATTCTGAAAATTAGTGAAAATTACAGTGTGGGCCGGAAGAAGTCGTTGCAGGGTAATGGCGACTGCCTTGCGCCGCGATTGATGGGAAATCGGCACGGCGTTCCCGCGGTGCACGTGGGCCTTGGCCGGAATAACTCCGGTGAACCGCGCAGGGATGCGGCGTGAGCACGGAAGATCGGGGCGGCACGCCGCCACCGCCCTTGCATCGCTCCGCCACGCACCTCGCCAAGGCGCCGTGGCGGTTGTCCCCGGATGCGCCCGATCTCGGAGAACGCCGTACGGGCCTCAGCCGACGCCGGCGAGCTTGAGGATCTTGTTGCCGGTGAGGCGTTGTTCCGGCGTGAGGCTGTGCGGGGTGCGCCCGCCGTACACCTTGGCCATTTCGGCAAAGCGTGCCTGGGTGGCTTTGACGAACTCCTCCACGGGCCGCGTTTCGCCGAAGAGCGCCATCATTTCCGGCAGCCAACGGTGGCCGTAGCGGACATGGTTCTGTTCGTCGTTGCGGTCGAAGGCGAGCAGCGTGTCGGCCTCGAAGTCGTTCAGCTCCCGCACGCGGTCCATCACCGTGGCTTTGGTGGGAAAGCTGCCCGCTTCGAATTCCATCGTCATCATCGCGTACCGCTCGTGGGGCGGCATCTGGACGAGGATGTTGTAGAGATCCAGCGAGTGCTCGACCGTCATCAGGTCGACCCCGAGCTTCGGCAGCTGCCGGTAGCCAAAGGCGCTGTGCCGGGATTCATCCCAGAGATGGCGCGCGAGGTCGTGGTGGAGATCGAAGGGCGCCTCCGGCGTGTCGAAAAACACCGTCGCGAGGTAGTCGACCGCATCCATTTCCATCATGAGCCAGACGTACACCATGAGTCGGATGACGCGGGCGTCGGTCTTCGGGTCAACCAGCCAGGGGCGGACAATCGGGGTTTCGTCGGGATCGTAGCTGAAGACGCTGGAGCAGGTCGGGTAACGCCCGCGGTTGCAGGTGTCCGGGTGCCGATAAGGACGCTGGACATGCTCCCAGACATACGTGGCCGGCAGCGGAATGGCGGTGCGTTCGCCCAGCAGTCCGCCCTGGGCCGCGAGTGCGGTTTCCAAGTGGGCGATCCATGCGCCCGCGTTGCCGCCCGTCAGGTACGGGGCGATTTCGCGGGCATGGCGTTCTTCGTCGGCGATGAATTCCTCGACCAATTTGCGCGAAGGCCAGTCGGCGAGGTGATGCGTGGCCTGAAGGTAATGGCGGTAGGCCGCGAGCAGGGCCGGTTTCAGCACCCGATAAAATCCGGCGAGGGCGGTGGCGGCGTCCGTCGGCATCACGGCCTCGGTGAAGAGCCGCCGCAGGCTGTCCCGCACCGTTTCGCCGGAGCCGAAGCCGCTCATCTCGCGTCCTCGCTCGCGCAGAAAACGCGCATGACCGGCCGATTCCCAGACGTGCTGGCAGAGCAGGTACTTCAGCTCAGGCTCGCCCACCCGATAGATCAGGGTGGTGGCCGTGCGCAGGAACTCGCGCTCCGCCTCGAAGAGCAGCCGTTGCAGGCGGGCCATCTCCTGCACCGCCGCCATGCGGCCGGCAGACGTGACGGTGGACGGGGCGGGAGTCGTTGAGGGTGCAACCATGAGAGGGATAAGAGGTAGGTATCGCGACTATCTGCATCGTTCTCGTCCTCACCCCAATGTTCGTATTACGAACATTAGACCGGCGCTAATGGAGAGGTCGAAGCGAGCAGGATTACGAGAACGATGACGGGAACGAGAACGATTCGTTGCGAAAACGTAGTGTTTCAGCAAATACGGCCGCGCTTGCCGGCGGTCGTGTGGCCGGGGGGATTCGGGCCCACCCAGCGCTCGTCGATGGCCTCGCGGGCCCGCTGATAACGCGAGTCGCTCGAGATGCGCAGGCGGTTTTCGCTGCGGTTGTCGAGGGACGCGTGGACGAGGAACATGCCGAAAGTGATGAAGTCGCCTGCTTGGAACTCCGTGGTCAGCCAGCGTCCGCCGAACTTGTTGCGGACGGCGGGCGGGTTGTGCGACAGGGTGCCGGTGAAGGTCCAGCCGCCGTTCTTCGCCTTCTCGGCGTCCTTCGGCTTGTTTTCGCAGAACGTGTCGACGTCGCGGTAGACGTAGTTCTCGAGCAGGTCCATGCGCTTGTGCGAACCCTCAAGCACCATCAGGCCGCCGAGAGTGAAAGAGATGTCGCCGTAAGGCACCCAGCAGGTCATGTGCTGGTGCGTGCCGCGGCCCATGTAGGGCAGGTCGCAGTGCGGGTTCGTGCCCTTGCCGGGTCCGATCGCGCGGAGCCAGGTGAAATCGTAATGGCGGATCGGTTCGTTGAAGAACTTGGTGTAGAACTCGATCAGCCGGCCGCCGTAGAGGAGGTTCTGAACCTCGGCGTTGTTGTTGGTGATCTCGGGCTTGAAGACGTAGCCGGAGCCCGGCTTGCAGACGCCTTCGATGGTGGGGAAGGCGGGATCGAGCACGCCGGCCTCACCGAGGCGGGCCGTCAGACTGGCGCGGGCGCCCAGGACCTCGTCGCGGTCGAGGTAGCCCTTCATGTACAGGTAGCCGTCCTCGGCGGCGCGCCGGCGGAGCTCGTCGAAATCATCGGCGGCATCGCTCGAGTCGCGCAGCAGGCCGACCTTGTCTTCGTCCATGTCCAGGGCGTGTCCGTACGAGTACAATTGAGGCAGCAGAGTGGCGGTGGGGCTCATGGCGCCAAGGTACACGGCGACGGCCTGGCATTAAATGGTTGAGTTGGGAGAAGTGATGTAAATTTTGGGCGGATGGCCGTGCCGCGAAAATACCGTGCCGAACCCTGGTTGCAGCGTTCGCTCCGCACTCCTGTCGGGGAGATTGAGCTGGCCGGCATGATTGTGAACGGTCCGGGCATCGATCCGGTCAGCATGCGAATTTTGAGACGGTTCACGCTCGTGCTCATGGTCGAGGGACGGGGCTACTTCCACGATGACCGCGGCGCCCGGCTCGAGCTCGGTCCCGGGGATGTGGTGCTGGTGTTTCCTGAGATCGCCCACGCGTACGGACCGGTAAAAGGGGGCGAGTGGACGCAGGTTTACGTGGTGTTTGACGGTCCGCAGTTCCAGCTGTGGCGCGCGCAGGGGTTGCTCACGCCGGAGCGCCCGGTGTTGCGGCTGGGCGAGCCCGACTACTGGCAACGGCGGTTGCACGAGGTGATCCAGGCCGAGCCGTCGCACCGCGCGGGCGCGCCGCTCCGGGCGATGGGGCGGTTCCTGCAGGTCGTGGCGGAGATGCTGGCGACCGATGCGGAGAAGGTGCGCCGCTCTGGCCGGGATGACTGGCTCGAGAAGAGCCTGCGCCTGCTCGGCGAACGTGGCGCCGGGGGCTGGCGTTCGCCCCAGGCCGTGGCGGCCGACGTGGGGCAGAGCTACGAGAATTTCCGCAAGCGCTTCGCCCAGCTGATGGGCGAGTCACCCGGCCACTACCAGAAACGCCGCCGGATCGAGTGGGCGTGCGCCGCGATCTATCACGGCGGATCCTCGTTCAAGGAGATCGCCGACCTGCTCGGTTTCTGCGACGTGTTCCACTTCTCCAAGGCGTTCAAGCAGGAGATCGGCTTCACGCCGTCGGACTACCGCAAGCGCGTGAGCGGCGGGTGAGGCGTGAGTGAACCTTATCCCTGCTCGTCGCCTTTGAACTGAAGCGGGACGGAGACTCGCGTGACCGTGGGTGTGCCCGCTTCGAGCTTCGGCAGGAAGAGCCAGCCATGAAGCGTGCGCAGGAGCAAATTCTCGGCGGCGCCGGGCATGGGTTCGCTCAAGGCGACATCGGTCACGCGACCGTCGGCCCCGACCGTGAGCGTGGCGGAGATCTCGCGAGGGAACCCTGCGGTGGAGGCGAAATGGGGCGGGATCTGCAACATGGGCTTCACCGGTTGATCGGCTCCGCGATGTTGCGCGATCCACTGCGCCACCACGGCTGCATGCACGGCGCGTTCGCGGCTTTGGAAAAACATATCGGCGACCGGGGTCATATTGGTGCGTACCTCTTTGCCTTCGGAAAAGAGCAGCACGAAAACGGCCCGGGCTTGCGGGGTGGAAAAGGGGTTCGTCGAGAACGTGACCGGGGTGCGTTGCCCGGCCTTCAGCGTGCCGAGCTCCCGCACCCGGATTTGCGCTTGGGGCTGCGCAACGGTGCCATTAAGAAACCCGGGATCGAAGGCGACCAACGCGAGGAAGCAGTCCGGTAACTCGTCGCTGGCGGTGACGACACTTGAGAACTCGACATAGCCGGCAACGGTGGGCCCGGAGGGTGCGAAAAGCGCATTGTGGTCCGAAACGGTCTGAACCACGTTTAATCCCCCGACTTTAAGGCCCGAAAAACCGGCCGTGCCTCCAGCGTAACGGGGAACGCGTTCCGTGGACAGCGCCACGTTGCCCCGAACGCGGGTGCGCTTGCCGTCGATCAGAATGATGGGCGTTTCCTTCTCCACGGCGATCACCGGATGAGCGGAACCCTTGTACTGTGCCATCAACACCGTCGGGTGTGAGGGCGGCGGCGGATTTCCAATGAGGCGCAATGCGCTCACCAGCAGCAGGACGACCAAGCAGGCAGCGCGAGATGTCATATCCTTGCAAATGCGCGCCTTTGCCCGGGCTGTCAAGTGGATCCTCCGCCGCGCCCCGGTGCTGATCATGAGAGAGCGGATCCGGGACTCCGCTCTCTCAAAATCACCTCACTGCGTGGTCCAGCCTTCCGGCCAGGTCGTGCCGGGGATCGGGCGCCAGTAGATGGAGCGGTCGATCCGCGGCTTGTGGTGCCGGTACTGCTCGGTGAGGCGGAGCTTGGTCCTCAGGTGGTCGACCAGATTCTCGCCGTAGAAGAACGTGTTCTCCGCCACGCCCGAAAGCACGAGCACCTCGTGCTTCGTGGTCTCGAGCAGCTCGATCAGTCCGCGGATGTTCGCGAGTTCGAGGTCGATCGCCGCCTGCAGCCGCTGTTCGCATGCGGCCCGGGTCGCGTCGGTGGCATCGTCCGCGAGGTAGCCGTAGACGTTCTCGCACCAGGCGCAGACATTGCGCAGGCTCGTGACCCAGTGCAGGTAGACGCGCACGCGGTCGCGCAGGTCGGTGAACACGTCGAGCGCCGCGCCGTCGAGGGTGGCCACGAGGGTGTCGAGGCGCGCAATCAGCGGGCGCAGTTTGGCCAGCACGTGGGCATCCATGTCGGCGGCCATCTTGGCGCCGGACTCGCGGGTGATCAGGTCGAAGAGCACATCCTTGCCCAGGTCGTTGAGGCCGGGATTGTTGTGCTGGAAGCAGCCGTGGCGCTCGTAGTAATCGCGTTCGGCCGCCGGCACGGCCTCGATGTCCGGCACGAACGGGCGGTCCCAGGTGCGCTGCCAGCAGTAGCCGAAGGCGCAGTAGAGGCCGACGAGCGGCTGACCGAAGAGGGCATCCTCGAAGTCGCGCCAGGCCTGGTCGAGCGCAGGCGCCAGCGTCGGTCCGACGAGTTGGGCAGCGAAGTCTGCCAGCACCGCGTCGACGGGCTTGTCCGGGAAGAACTGGGCGGCGCGGATCACGACCGGATTCGGCCAGTAGGGCGCCTTGGCGGGGTTGGTCAGGCCGCCGAGGGCGCTGATCCGGTTCACGCCGGTGGCGCGCACGGCGGCGAGCTTGGCGTGCAGGGCGCGTGGGTACGGGATGCCGAGCAGCGGCTCGTGGTTCATCACGCTCGAGGCGGAGTAGTGCAAAATCGGATCGACGCCGGCGGCCCGGGATTTCTCGAGGGCCTCCTTCTCGTCGGCGGTCATGCCGGTGTGGAACAGGCTGCCGGCCACGCCGAGGTTCTCCGGGTAACGGGGATGTGAATACGGCACGTTGTACCCGCGCACGAGCAGCGAGGGCGCCTCCCAGGTGACGTGCCCGCCGAGTTCGGCCTTGATATGCTCGTGCTCCACCTTGAACGGTTCGATGCGCAGGATGACGTCGAAGTCGGGATTGATCTCGGCGGCGGCGGTGCGGAGGTTGCGCAGGTACCGGCCGATGCTCTGCCCGGCGGCCTGGGCGACCTTGTCGTGATTGCGCCATTCACGGATCATGTACGGACCGCCGTTGCGCCCGACGTAGAGCGAAGCCGTGTGCTCGAAACCGGCGCCGCTGTCGTTGGTCCAGACCGACATGTAGCTCAGGTCCGGGACGGCGCGCATGATCTTCTGCAGGGACTCGCGGTAGTGGCGCTGCACCACCGGGTGATCCTGCGCCATGGTGTACCGGGGCAGGCGGGAGCGGAACGGGTGGTCGACGCGGGCGCCGCGCAAGGTCGGATACTTGACGAAGAACCGGTCCGGCATCGTCCGGGGCTCGAACATGCACACGCCGGGCTTCAGCCCGTACTTGCGGCCGAGCGCGGCCAGCTTCACGAGGTGGTTGAGGTTGGCGTCGAGGTAGAGGGCCGGCCAGATGCCCTTGGTCAGCGGGGTGTCGACGAAGTGATTGAAGCCCGGCGCGTAGGTGTAGAACTGGGGATAGTACTCGTGCGGGACGAGGTCCTCGTAGGGCATGTGCGCCTGGAGTCCGTTGACCTCGCAGTGGGTGAAGCCCGCCTCGGCGAGCGCCGCCACGTAGCGCTCCGGCTCGAAGTTGCGCGCGCTCCGCCAGTACTGGGCGTAGGTCGCGTCCCAATGGGGCCGGTGCCAGCCGAAGGTCGCGGGCAGCCAGAGGCCGGCGGCGAGCTTTTCGCGGGTTGTGTCCGCGGTGCCGGCGGCCAGCAGGCGCACCGCGGCGTACAGAAAGGACCCGTGACTGGCGGAGATCTCGCCCGTGCCGTCCTCGGCGATGCGCAACCACATCCACGCACCTTGGGTCTGGGCCGCCGCCGGCAACCGTGCCGGCAGGCCGCGGGAGGCGAGGGCAACCGTGACCCCGCCCGTCGACGCGGCATCGAGGCGGGCGCCGGTCAGGCGCGCCAATTCGCGGGCGGCGGTCACTTCGGCCGGGACGGCCGAGACCGGGTGGGTGACGAGTTTCAGGGCAGGGTGAGAACCGGGAGTATTCATGGGGGGCGAGAGGCAGCAGACGTCGCGCGCAAGGGCACGCAACCGCAAAGACGCGTCCACCCCAAGCCACACCAAATAATTCCCAAAATCTTCATCGTCGGCGTCTCGGATCGGGGCGGCCGGTGTGTTGCGCTCGTTTCCGGCCGCGGGGCAAACCGGCGCTGGCGCCGATGGCCGCGTCGGTTTCGGCTCCGTTGTCCGCCTCCTTTTCTCCTATGCCAACGGACCTGCTTGCCCTTCCCGACTTGGAACCGCCCATGGGCGATCTTTTCACCCATCGCCGGCTGGACGCTGGCCGGGCGGTGTGGACCCGTCCGTTACCTGGGGAGGCCGGGATGCCCAAAAAACGCATCATTCACCAGCGCGTGGTCCGGTTGCACGGCCGGGCGCGGCTGCTGCGGTTGGGCGTGCGCCGGGGACCGGGTTACCACAAATGCGGCAGTCGTCAGGACCTCGACTGGGTCGTGGGTTTGCGGGTGCTCGCCTGGGCGGACGGCCGCTGGCGCGTGATTCTGCGGCGCGATGGGTTGGAACCGGACGTGCCCGGGGCGGTGCGCTGGTTCCGCCTGCCGCGACGCATCACGTCCGGCGTGATCATCGAGCTGCGGCGCTCCGGCATCGACGGAGGCTGGACGCCGTGGAACCTGGCGATGTCCGCGTTTATCCTCGAGGGAGAGCTGATCGACCCGATCGCACCAAGGGATGAGCGGCTGCTGTCCCTCACGGGCGTCGACCTGTCCCGCCTGCCCGCAGGCGTCCGGGCCGAACGTCGGGACGGCGAGGTGCGGTACCGTACGGCCGACTTCGAGGTCGGTTTTGCCCTCGGGCGTCCGGGCTTCACGCACCTTGGCCTGCTCATCGAAGACCGGGCGAAGGCCGGGGTGAACGTGCTCGCGTCCCGCCCACCGCAGTTTTGGCAGGGTCCGCAACTGCATCCTCTCGGGGCCGCACCCGTGCTCGCCCCATCGGTGCGGTGTGCGCTTGAGGGGACGACCACGGTTCGTGGCGCGACGGTGACTTACACGTTCGTTGCCGCGGGTCAGCGCTACCGGCTCGTCTGGACCGTCTCACGGCGGGGACTTACCTTGCGGGCGTCGCGTTCGGCGCAGAAGGCCGTGGTGGCGTGGCACAGCGCGGCCTGGATGATCGGCCTGCGCAACAGCGTGGCCCCGTCCCATGTGCTCGGCCGTCTTCATGAAGACGGGGAAACTGGAGCGGTGGCGCTGCCCGCCCTGCTGACCCTGCCGGGCTTTGGCAGTTGGCGGATCTCGACCCGCGGCGCCGCCGCCTGGGGGCGCAGCGACTGCTTTCGCGCCCAGGATCTGAACACGCTGGAGCTCAAGCTCGGCGAAAACCGTACCCGCGAAGGCCTGTACCGGCTGCCGGCGGGCACACACACGGCGACGCTCGTGCTCGCTCCGGCGCGGCCGGCGCCGCAGTTGTCGGACCGCGCGCCGGCCGTGGTCCGACGGGCGATGGAGCGCACGTTGTGGACGTCGCTCACGTTCCGCACCGACACCGCGACCCTGAGCAACAACGGGGCGTCGATGCACTGTCCCATTTGCATGGATACGTGGGCGGCGGTGACTCGGGCGCAGGGCGACGTCGTGCCCGGCCTGCCGGCGGTGGAATTCCTGCGCTGGTCGCTGGAACGCTGGCTGACCGGCGGCCCCGGCTATGCCGCCGGCCGTCTTTTGCAGGACGGCACGTCGCACGACGCCGACGACGAGTATCTACAGACCGGCGCCTCGGCGTTGCGGGGGCTGGGCGAGTACCTGCGGCATCACGCCACGCCGGCCTGGTTCCGTACCTTCCGGGACAGCATCCTGCGCAAGCTCGACGCGGCCCGCGATCGCGACCTCGACGGTGACGGTCTGATCGAGAGCATGCACCGCACCGGCGTGAGCGGCACCCGCCAGTGGAGCACCTGCTGGTTCGATGTGATCTCGTTCGGCTGGAAGGATGCCTTTGCCAACGCGATCTTGCACGGCGCCCTGCGGGAGCTGAGTGGGGGACTGCGCCGGTGCGGCGAGGCGCGGCGTGCGGACGATATGACGCGCTGGGCCGACTGGTTGCGCGCCAACTATCGCGATACGTTCATGAATCCCGCAACCGGGTGGCTGGCTGGCTGGCGTTGCCGTGAGAACGTGCTGCACGACTATGCCTTCCTGCCGGTCAACGGCGCGGCCATTGCGGAAGGCCTGTTGCCCGTGGCGGAGGGCCGGCAGGTCCTGCGCCGCCTGTTGGCGGAGGCCCGCCGGGTGGGCATGCCCGACCCGGCGCTCGGCTTGCCCGGTAACCTGCGGCCGATTCCGGATCATGATCTCGCCGATATCATGCAGGGGTATCCGTTGGGCTACTACCAGAACGGCGGACGCACCCACGCGCAGACGCGGCACTTTGTCATGGCCCTGTACCGGTGCGGTCTGCGGCGCGAGGCCGATGCCATGCTCACGCGGCTCTGCGCCGGCTTTGCGGCGGCCCGCGTCTTTGGCGGCAACCAGAGCGGCGTCGACTGGCGCCACTGGGACGACCGGCCCTGCGGCTATGAGGGCCTGCTCACCGATCAGTTCGGCGTGCTCGAGCCGGTGTTCTGGCGCTGGGGGCGTCGCCGGTTGGCCGGTGGGCTGGTGTCCGGCTCCGAAGAGGTCCGCCAGACCAGCGGACTCGATCCGGTGCTCGCCTTGAAGGCGCGGTAGAACGTGGTCAGGTCGTCATACCCGCATTCGTAGCCGATCGACGCGATCGACCGGCCGGTTTCGCGCAGGAGGCGGCGGGCGTGGGCGAGGCGGTGTCGGTGCAACGCCTCCAACCAGGTTTCCCCGGCCGTTTCCTTGAACAGCTGCGTGAACCGCCGGCGGCTGAGGCCGAGGCTGGCGGCCGCCTCGCCGATCGACTGCCGGTGGTAAAACGTGCGGGCAAGCTCGGCGGCATAGGCCGCGACCCTGGCACGCGCGGGGTGATCGTCGGGACCGGCCGTGACGGGTGTGCTGCCTCCGGCGGCCCGCGCGAGGTGTCCTAGCACCTGCCACGCCAGCCCCGCAATCATCAGCTCCGAGCCTGGGCGTGCGAGCGTCTGCTCGTGCAGCAGGTGGCGAAACAGCCCCCGCATCTCGCCCGCCCACACCGGATCCGGAAAATGACGGAAACGCCCGAGCGAGTCCGGCAAGGGCCCGTACCGGGCCGGAGACAGGCAGAGCGCATAGAGGGAGAGCGGCCGGGCCCCGTCGTCTTCGATGTGATGCCGGACGCCCCGGGGCACGAGCACCACGTCACCGGGCCGCAGGGGCACGCGGGCCCCGCTGCGCACCAGCCACCCTGCGCCGGAAAAGGGATGGACGACCTTGAGGAAATCGTGGCGCACCGGTGTCATGCGGAATCCGCGTGCGTGATGACTTTCGAGCACGAACACGCCGCCGGACGGCAGACGGACCTCGATCGGCTGGCGGGCGTGAGCGTCGAACATGGACCCAGGGTGGGGAAGGTTGCCCGATTTGCAAAGGTTCAATGCCCGGAGCGCCACGACGCGGCCGGCGAAACGTGCTAGGCTCCGGTCACCCACGATGCTTTCCGAGGAAACTGTCCTTTCCGCGCTGCGCCGCACCTGGCAGCCGGTCGCCAATGCTCCGTCCCTGGCCCGCGGGGCCGTGACCGGAGTCACTCTGCTGGAAACGGAGCTGGTCATTGCCCGTTTTGCGAACGGGAACCTGCTCGCCGCCGATGTCGCCTGTCCCCACAAGGGGGCGCGTCTCTCCGCCGGTTGCATCCATGACGGCGCCTTGATGTGCCCGTACCACGGCTGGACCTTTGCCGAGGACGGCACCTGCCAGTCGATCCCCTCGCTGGTCGAGCCCAGCCCGGAGAAGCTGGCGCTGTCCCACCTGCGCACCTATGCGGTGTGCGAACGCTACGGCTTCATCTGGGTGAAACTCGATCCGTCGCCGCTGCCCGACGGCACGATGCACGAACTGCCCGACGTGCCGGAGTTTGAGGATCCGCGCTGGACCTATCGTCTCGGCCCTCCGATGGCGTTTGCCGCGGGCTGGCGGCGCGAGGTGGAGAACTACCTCGACATGACCCATTTCGCCTTCGCTCACCGCACCACGCTGGGCGCCTGCGCCGATCCGCGGGTCAAGGACATGCGCATCACCACGCACCCGGATGGCGGCTACCAGATGGATGCCCCGTTCCCCGCGCTGGAGACCGCGCACGAGATGGCGGGCAAGCTGCAGAGCGCCCATCACCGGCGGCAACGCAGCTGGCTGCCCAACTTCACCACCATCCGGCAGACCTTCGAGGACGGCGACGAGCGCGTGCTCGTGCACATTCCGTCGCCGACGACGCGCGAGAGCTGCACCTGTTTCTGGTCGTTGGCGATTTCACCGGGCTTCAAGGGACCGCCGCCCGACGACCAGATCGCGTTTGCCGTCAAGGTGCTCGACGAGGATCGGCGCATGTGCGAACTGCAGATTCCCCGGGAGGTGCCCATCAACCCGGCCCGCGGCGCGTGGGGCGTGCTGGTGATGCCGGGCGACACCCTCGCCAACACCTTTCAACGCCAGTTGCGCCGCTGGCTGCTTGCCGGCACGCCGGCCTGATCCCAACGTCCCTCTCTCCCAACCACCCCAAAACCTCCATGTGCGAATCCTGCCTGTCTGACTCCAAACCTACCCACCGCCCCAAGACGCTGGCCGCCGCAGCCGGTCTCAAGCCCGCCTCGGTGAAATCCGCCCGGCCCGCGTCCGGCACGATCCCGAAGACGCCGCGTATTCTCACCACGACCGTCGGCTCGTATCCGGTGCCGGACTGGCTCGCGGCGCTGCCGAGCGAGCAGGGCGTGATCGATGCGACGCGCGTGGTCTTCGACCTGCAACGCCAGGCGGGAATCGATCTGCCGACCGACGGCGAACTCTATCGTTTCGACGTCAATCATCCCGACACGAACGGCATGATCGAGTACTTCATCCGCCCGATGGCCGGCATCTCGTCCGTGGTGGGCCGGTCCGTCACGGAGGAGTTCACCCGGCACTCGCCGATGGGCTTCCGGCGCAAGCCGGCCGGCGTGGTCACTGGCCCGCTCGGCGAAGGTTCGCTCAACCTGCTGGCGGACTGCCAGCGCGCCGCGGCGGTCGCCGGTGGCGCCTTCAAGTTCACGGTGACGAGCCCGTACATGCTGTCGCGCACGCTGCTCGACCATCACTACAAGGACTTCCGCGCACTCACCCTCGCGATCGCCGATGTGCTGGCCGATCAGGTGCGGGGACTGCCCGCGGCCTGCGTGCAGGTCGACGAAGCCAACATTCCCGGCAATCCCGCCGATGCGCCCCTCGCGGCCGAGGCGATGAATCGCGTTTTGGATGCGATCGACAAGGGCACCGAGCGCGCCGTGCACTTCTGCTTTGGCAACTACGGCGGGCAGACCATCCAGGCCGGCCGTTGGAAGGAGCTGATCAAGTTCCTCAACAGCCTGCACTGCGACCATCTCGTGCTTGAACTCGCCCACCGACCGGCCTCGGACATCGATGCGCTCAAGCAGATCGACGCCAAGATCGCCCTCGGTATCGGTGTGGTGGATATCAAGGTGAACCACATCGAAACGCCGGATGAGATCGCCGCACGCATCGCCGCGGTCGAGAAGAAGGTCGGCGCCGACCGGGTTCGCTGGGTGCATCCCGATTGCGGTTTCTGGATGCTCAAGCGGTCCGTGGCGGATCGGAAGATCGAGGCCCTGGTGCGTGGCCGCGACCTTTACCTCGGTCGCTGAGCCCCGTTTATCCGCCCAACTCTCGGGCCCGCCGGCACTTCAACGCTGGCGGGCTTTTTTGTGC
>ERZ1066133.309-NODE-309-length-24915-cov-9.137369_pt1 | contig 24915 bp, 21 predicted proteins | sample MGYA00382780_ERZ1066133 | MGnify/ENA primary metagenome ERZ1066133 (study PRJEB33369, sample SAMEA5778363) | biofilm metagenome | biome: Industrial cooling water; feature: Water cooling tower basin; material: Biofilm | place: United Arab Emirates | collected... | reverse complement strand
GGCAATCCGTCCGGCACGCTGCCCTTCGGCGGCGTCCCGCAGGTGCTCTCCGGCAGCGGCACGGTGCTGACCCAGGAAGTCTCGCTGACGGCCACGCTCACGGTCGGCATCGCGGCCGGCGGCATTGCGAGCTTCAGCGTCAGCGACGTCGCGATCACCCCCGCCGCCGTCGGCGGACTCCGCTTCGTCACCGGCGCCGTCACGCTCACCGCGATCCGCTGCATCTGGGATCTGAACTTCGACGGCCTCGTGGACGACGCCGACTTCCAGCTCTTCGTGCCCGACTACGAGACGCTGCTGCTCGCCGCGCCCCAGACCGGAGGCGATTTCACCGGCGACGGCCTGTGCGACGACGCGGATTTTCAGGTCTTCGTCGGCGCGTACGACGCGCTGCTGTGTCCGTGATCGCGCCGCCCCGGACGGTGCAACGCGGGACGGGACGTCCTCACTCCTGCCCGGGCGCTCGTCGGACTCCGCTCCTGTTCTGCTCTGCCCGGACCGGCATCGCTCCGTACGATCGCGCGGGAGGGTCGCCATGAACCAGACCAACGCCGGGACGCAGGGACCATCGAACATCCTCGTGCTGCGGGTGATCTGCTTCGCGTTCTGCAGCGGCATCGCCATCTTCGGCGCGATCACGATCATGATGACGATCGAGCGATCGACCCCCGCGTTCTCCAGCGGTGTGCCGACCCAGCAGGCCCAGGACATCGCCAAACTGCTCATGCCGGGGATCGTGGTCCTCGGGCTCTCGATGCTCGCCGCGTGGCCGCTCATCCGCCGCGCGCATTTCGCGACCGGCCGCCGAGTCTGGCAGTCGCCCGAGCCCGTCGATGCCCGCGAACGCAAGCTCTTCAACGGGTACTCGGTGCTCGCGACGCTGCGGGCGGCCCTGGCGGAAGGCTTCGGCCTCTTCGGCCTCGTGACGTTCTTCCTGACCGCGCAGTGGCCCGCCTTGATCGCCCCGACCGCGGCGGTGGCGTTCATCGTCGCCACCATGCCTTCGCAGGCGCGATACGAGCGTTTCCTCGAGTCGGTCACGCGACCTTGAGCACCCGCTCTACCGTTCTCCATGATCATTGAGTACGCCACGCCCCGCGGCCCCTCCGAGTGCGACGCCTACGCCCGCATCGTCGCCGAGGCGTTCGCGTGGAACCCCGAGATGGCCATCGGCTGGGTGCGAGACTGGAACCACGCGTGCATCCGCACCGTCCGCGTCGATGGTGTGCTCGCCGGCGGGTTGCAGCTCATCCCGCTCCAGACCTACTTCGGCGCACGCGCGGTCGGGCTGACGGGCATCGGCGCCGTCGTGCTGCTGCCCCAGTACCGGGGCAAGGGCGTGGGCAAGAAGCTCATGCGCGAGGCGATGCTCGAGGTCCAGCGTTCCGGCACGCCCCTCGCCGGGCTCTTCCCCGCGACGCTGCCGGTCTACCGCTCCGCCGGCTTCGAACAGGCGGGCGTCCGCTGCGAGACCACGCTGACGCTCAACCAGATCAAGCTCCGCCCCGAGATCGACGCCCTCGTGCGCGCCGACCGCGGCCTCTCCCTCGTACCCATCGCCAACGACGAGTCGATCCGGTCCACGCCTCCCGCACCCGGGTCGATCCACGAGCAGGTCCGGGCTGTCTACGCCCGCGTCGGGCCGCACTTCGACGGCCATCTCACCCGCCCCGACAACGTCTGGCGCACCCAGATCTACGCCTTCAAGCGCGAGGAGACCAAGGGCTTCGCGATCGTGCGCGACGCGACCGGCGCCGTCGAGGGGTACTTCTTCTACACCCAAGCCCGCGGCGACAGCGGCATGCACCTGCACGTCCGCGACGCGGCGTGCACCACGCCTCAGGCGTGGGCGACCTTCCTCCGCTTCCTCGCCGATCACTGGTCCACCGTGCGTGAGGCGACCTGGATGGTGCCCGCCGAGCACCCGGCGCTCTCGATGCTCGCCGAGCACTGCGGCCGCACCAGGCTCGGCTCCGCGTGGATGCTTCGCGTCATGAACGTGAAGGCCGCGCTGGAGGCACGGGGGTACGCCCCCACGTTCCGCGCGTCGTTCACACTCCGCGTGCGCGACGACATGGTCGCTGCCAACAACGCGACGTGGAAGGTCACCATTGCCGACGGCCGCGCGAGCGTGACCGCGGGACACGGCGCCGAACCCGCGATCGAGGTCGATGTGCGGGCGTTCGCTCCGATCTTCAGCGGCTATCAGTCGCCCGCCGCACTGCGGCTCGCGGGGCTGGTGCGCTGTGACGACGACACGATGCTCGAAGTCGCGGCGTCCGCGTTCGCGAACGCCCGCGGCTCCACGCCGTGGATGAGCGAGATCTACTGACAGCTCGCAAGAAGCACTGCTCGCGCCTCCTCTCCCCGCATGCGGGGAGAGGACGACTCGACGCAAAGCGTCGAGTCAGGTGAGGGGATGGCGGGTGCCTGCACGCTGCTGCGTCCGAACGCGAAACACCCCTCCCCGGTCTCGCAAAGCCTCGACCACCCCTCCCCGCTTCGCGGGGCGGGGAGGCGCGGGGGCGCCCCTCGGAACTCGATGCACATCGTGACGGGCGACGCACGGCCTCACACGCCGCGACGCTTCTTGCGCTCGATCCCCGCCTCGAACAGACTCATGTACTGCCTCGACTCACGCTCGCTCGAAAACTCATTCTCACACACGCGGCGGCATTCCTCTCGCATCGTCGTCGCGAGCGTCGGGCAGTTCACGGCTTCGACGAGCCGGGCGCACAGGTCTTTCGCGTCTTCGGGCTTAGCGAGGAAGCCGGTCTGACCGGGGCGGACCATCTCGGGCACGCCGCCGACGCGGAAGCAGACCGCGGGCGTGCCGCAGGCCATGCCTTCGAGTACCACGAGCGGCAGGTTGTCCATCCGCGTGGGGAAGATCACGATGTCGGCCGCGGAGAACGCGCGGCACTTGTCGTGCTCCTCCTTCAGATACCCCAGATCGATCTTCTCGATGTCGGTGTCCTTCGTCGCGGCGGTCGCGTTGTGCCCCGCGAGCATGAGCACGCAGCGCGATCGCACCTCGCCGGGCAGTTCCTTCAGCGCGGCGACCAGCAGATCAATCCCCTTCCGCGGGTCGCTCAATGTCTCGGCCATCGCCATCAGCACCGTCTTGCCCGGGGGCACCTTCAGCTCGCGCCGGCACTGCTCGCGATCGAGCGGCTTGAACAGCGACAGATCCAGCCCCAGGGGCGCGTGATGCACCTCGGCACGCTGCCCCAGGAACGACTTCCGCGCGATCTCCGTCAACCAGCGGCTCGGACACGCAAAGGTCGCGTCGAGCTTGCTGATCACGGACTTTTTGAGGCGGTACTCCCACGTGCCGGGCGGGTACCCCTCGGGCCTGGCCTCGAAGCGCGGGTCGTAGTACTCGCCGTCGGTGAACCACCACATGTCGTGCAGCGTGAAGACCGCGGGCTCGCTCGCCAGCAGCTTCGGCAGCGCGAGATAGTTGAACCAGCGGCCGTGGAGGTTGTGCAGGTTCACGGCATCCGCATCCCGGAACGCTGGCATGCTCGCGATCCGCTTGGTCGATTGGATCGTCGTGAACTTCAGCCCCATGTTGCGGGCCAAGACCTCAGCCTTGCGGTTCAACCAACCCGGCATCGGCGCCTGCTCGATGCGGGGGTCCTGCAACCCCCGGTATCCCACGATCATGCGGCTATCGACACCGGCCTTCAGCAAGCCCTGGTGCACGCGGTAGCTGGCGATCGCCGCACCGCCGTAGATGTCGGACATGCCCAGGATGCAGGTCTTCATGGGCGCTTAGTTGTTCTTCGACTCAAGGGGGCGGCGCGCCACGACGCGGATCTGGAACCACGTCCGCTCCCACCGCGCGTACAGGCGGCACACAAAGTGGAAGACCGCCGGACTCACCTTGGCCCAGAAGCGATAGTTGCGGGGCCACTTGTGCAGAAACGCCTTGCTCTCCTCCACCTCGAAGCCCGCGTGCGTGAACAGATTGCCGATGCTCATCGGGCTCCAGGCGTAGATGTGCTGGTTCACGTCGCCGGGGGCGTACTTCCAGATGATCGACTCGTTGGGCACGACGAAGACGATGCGACCGCCGCGCTTGAGCTTGGGGAGCAGAGCCTTGAGTTCATCGAGCGGTCGGGTCGTGTGCTCGAGCGCGTTGTTGGAGATGATGACGTCGGCCCACTCGTCGGGCACTTCCGCCGCGGTCTCGACCGCGCGGATCCCGATGCTCTCCGCGGTCTTGCGGGCGGTCTCGTTGATCTCGATCCCGAGACGTTCCTTGCAGGTGAGCTGCTTGAGCAGGTAACCGCCGCCGCAGCCGTAGTCGATGACCTTGTCATCGGGCTTGATGTAGTCGCGGAACTTGATGAGGTTGGCCCAGCCGCCAAACTCGCCGAGCGGCGCCTGCCACGCGAAATACTTGTCGTCGTAATAGCCGACGGTGCCGTGAGAAGCCGGAGCGGATGAAGCAGTAGCGGGCATGGGTCCAACTTTATGCGGGAGCGGACGCGGATGCACCTCGCGAACGCGGAGCCCCAGCGAACAGCCTTTTCCGAGAACGCCGACCGACCGCAGCGGCTGTCGGCCCCGCACAGCAAGCCCGGCGCCTCGCAATCTCTTCGTCTCTTCGTCTCTTCGTCTCTTCGTCTCTTCGTCGCTTCGTCGCTTCGTCTCTTCGTCTCTTCGTCTCTTCGTCGCTCCGTCGCTTCTCCACCGTCCCACGTCCCCGCGACAACCCCCTCACCGATACGCGAAGATGTTCATCTGGAAGTCCATGCCGCCCATGACCGGGCGTTCGAGGAACGGGCGTGGGGCGTGGTTCTCAGGGATGGCCTGGAAGCGGAACCCGGCGTGGCGCAGGATCGAAAGGATCTCGTCGCACGTCTGCTCGCGGTCCGCGAACGAGTGGTACTCCACGAAGACGCGGTCCACATGCCCGAGCGCATCGCGGCAGTCGCGCAGGACCTCGGTCTCCGCGCCCTCGATATCCAGCTTCAGCAGCGCGACGCGTGATTCGGCCTCGCTGAGCACATCACGCAGCCGCTGCGTCGGAACGCTGACGGTGCCCTGTCGCTCCAGCGCCGCGTTCGCGAGGCTGCCGCCGTCGGCCCCCTCGCGGTGGAACGTCAGCGTCGTGTTCGACGACCACAGCGCGCACTCGCGCAGGTCCACACCCTCATACCCCATCGCGTCGATGTTGCCGCGGCAGTACGACGCCAGCTCCGGATCGGGCTCGAACGCGATGACGCGGCACGCGGGATACAGCGATCGGAAAAAGATCACCGACAGCCCGATGTTCGCGCCGCCGTCGATGATCAAGGGCGACGCCTCGGTCGTCGCGAACTCATAGATACGGTGCTCGAAGATGGATCGGTACGCCGACCGGAACGACGGCCCATCCGGCGTCCGCAGCGTCGGCCCCAAGAGCGTCGTCTCCATCGGCGTGTAGCGCGGCGCGTTCTGCAGCCGCGCCAGCTCGGCGTCGCCCTTGCGGGGAATGGAGCGGAGAACGCGTTTGGCGAGTTGCTTGGGACCCCAGGACATGTCCGATGGTAGTGGCGCGGCGAGTGCCAAGGTGTCATCCGTCCGCCGGCTCGGCGGCGCGATCGATGCGTCTGCCACCTTCACACGATCTCAGCGCACCGCATCGGTCGCGCGGCTCCGAGCAGCCGCAGGCTGGTGGCAACCATCAGGCTTTCGTTGCGAGCAGCTTCTTGATCTGCCCGTCCAGCCACGCCGCCCGCTGGTCCCAGCGGTGATCCTTCATCACCCGCCGCTGACCCGCCAGGCCGATCTCCTCGCGTTCCTTGTCGTGCTCGAGCAGCCACACCGCCTTCTCGACACACTCCTCGTGCGAGGCGTACGTGACGACTTCGCGATCGGGCTCGAAAATGTCCGCCAGATCGCTCTGCCGCTCGGTCAGCATGCACGTGCCCACACCCGTCGCCTCGAACATCCGCATATTCGAGGCGTTGTCCTTCGCCGCGTCGATGTGCGTGTTCAGCGTCAGCTTGGAATCCCGGATCGCCTGATACATCGCACGCCCGAATGCCGAAGGACGCGACGCGTTGTAAATCGAATCCGCGAGCTCCACGTCCCTGGGCGCGAGGCTCGGCGCGTCGGCCAAGTGGCCGATCCGCGGCAGCCGCCGGACGACCTTCGCGCCGCCCGGTACCTTGCGCACGACGTCGATCACCCGACGCGCCAGACGCCCCCTGGTCGATGGCCGCGCCGGAAGATCCGCGAAGATGGTCAGATCCGTCCGCTCGAGCAGCGCCAGCAGAAGCCGTTCCCGCTCGTTGTGGAACCCCGGCTTCTTCACAATCGAGCCCACGAACGAAAAGTCATACCGCTTGGGACCCGTGGTGTTGATCTTGCCCAGGATCGCCGGGTCGAAGCCGTGGTGCATGTACGCCGCGTGCACGCCGATCTGACGGAACCGCTCGATGTGACACTTGAGGTTCGTCAGCGTCAGGTCGTACGCGCCGAACACCTTTTCGTCGCGGTACGGCGCACCGCACCAGCCGACGATCACGCGGATGCTCGGCACGCGCTTGCGGGCCTCGGTCAGAAAGTCGTAGTTGAACGACGCGTAGTCGTTGCAGATCAGAACATCCGGCTTGTACCACTCGATCTGCGCCATGGTCAGCGGCAGAAACCAATCGGCGGGGTTGGCCTCGACGCTGTGCTCTTTGGCCCACTGGAACTGCGCCGGCTGGATGTTGGTCATCGGCTCGAAGCACTCGTAGCCGCGCGGGCCGACGAATCGGGTCCACAGGTCGCACCAGCCGTACGGCTCGTCGATGATCGTCTCGTACTGCTCGCGGAACGGGCGCGACGCCAGCTCCGGGCGCTGGGCGTAGAACGAGCGGACAAAGCCGTCGTAGGCGGTGGAGATGCGCATCAGTCGCATGGCAGTGGCTCGCGAGCGGCGGACGACGGCTCAGCGCGGGTTCTCGAGCAGCGCAACCGAATCACGCCCGAAGCTGCCCAGGTCGATCGAGACGACCTTCCACCCGGCGCTCTCGCAGCAGCGACGCATCGTCTCCTGATCGTTGCGGGGCCACCAGATCTCATCGTCGCGCTTGTTCTGGAAGTCCTTGGGAATGTTGTGGTGCGTCGCCCAGCCCAGCGCGTCGAGCTTCTTCCAGTCGCCGTAGTGCTGGATCGCGATGCCGCCGGGTTTGACCTTTTTGCGGGCGTTGGTGAGAACGGTCTGGATATCGGTCGCGTTGTTGTGGCACAGCACACCCAGCGAGAAGAACAGATCAAAGTACGCATCGGGCACCGGCGCCATCGTGTTGTCGGTCACCTGATGGCAGGTCAGTCGCCCGTCGTAGAGCTTGGGCTGCAGCCACTGGCTCACATCCTGGAAGTCCACCGTGTGCAGTTCGCCCTTGGGCAGGTACTTCAGCAGCGAGCGGCTCCACGATCCGCGGCCCGGCCCCAGCTCGAGAACCTTGAAGTCCGGACGCAGCCGCGGCTTCACCTCCCGCATGAAGAAACGCCGGTACGAACCGACGATCTGCCGCTCCTCCTCCTTGCGGTGCTTGTCCGGGAACCAGGCGAGCACATCGCCGCTGGAATAGCCGTAGTGAAACTCTTTGCGAAGCCAGTCGAGCGTGGGCATGCAGTCATCTCCCGCGAAGGGGAAATTCTAGGGGCGAGTCCCCGATTCGCCCCAGGCTGCCTCGAAGACGCCGACGCGGACGAGGCTCCGGGGAAGCCTCCGCATCATCTCGTCTGCATCCACCACCCGGATCACACGCCGATGGCCCGGCTCGGTGTCAGCACCCGACGCAGCCAGATCTCCAGCACCACCGCTTTGAAGACCATCGGCATGATCTCGCCCGGACGCACGCCCTCCCGCACCAGCCGCGCCGCCGCGTCCGGCCTCAGGATCCCGCGCCGCACCAGCTCGCCCTCCGGCAGCATCGGCCCGAACTTCTCCGTCAAGGCCTGCACCCACGTCTGCGTCGGCGGCGAGAACCCGCGCTTGGGCCTCGTCAGCACCCACGCCGGCAGCACATCCTCCATCACCTGCCGCAGCCAGTGCTTCGGCGGCAGATGATCGTCCCGCTGCCTCTTCCGCAGCCCGATCACCGTCTCCGCCAGCCGGTAATCCGACAGCGGCAGCCGCGCCTCCACCGAGTTCGCCATCGTCAGACGATCGCCCTGCGCAAAGCCGTTCTCCCGCAGATAAATGTCGATGATCTGCTGCGTCGCCGCCAGGTCCGCCCGCGGCGGATCGGACTCGTACGTGAACCAGCGCTGCGGCGGCGCATCCGCCACCTCGCCGCGAAAGTCGCTCGTGAACAGCCAATCGGCCGATGCCGCCACCCGCGAGAAATCCGGCGTGATGTCGTAGAACACGCACTGGCCCGCCGGACTCTTCAGATCGCGACGGATCGTCGGCCACGCCTGCGACAGGCCGCCGAACGACCGCACCCACGGCCGGCGCCCACCCATCTGCGCAACCGACTTGAACGGCGCGTACGAAAAGAACCCCCGCGCCCGCGATACGCGGAATCGCCGCTTGCGCTCCGTCTCCTGCACCGCGTCGCGCACCCACGGATAGCCCCAGAAGAGCTCGTCCCCGCCGTGGCCCAGCAGCAGCACCGGCACGCCCGCCTGCCGCGATGCCCGCGCCACCGCGAAGTAGCCCTGCCCCGAGATATCCGCGATGGGATCATCCCGCGCGACCACCATGTCCACGAACTGATCGAGCATCTCGCGTTCATCGATCTCGATCGGGTGAAACGGAATGCCCAGGTGCTCCGCCAGCGCCTTGGCGTCGGCCCGCTCGTCGCACTCCGGCCGCCCCTTGTAGCCGACCGTGAACGCGTGAATCTCGCCCTTGCCCGTCTCCTTCGCCGCCCGCGCCGCGAGCAGCGCAATCAGGCTCGAATCCAGCCCGCTGCTCAGCGCCACACCGACGGGCACGTCGGAGCGGATGATCAGCCGCGACACCTCGTCGAGCTGCGCCTCGATCACCTCCCGCGGATCGCCGTCGATCACCGGGGCGTCCAGCAGGTTCCAGTAACGCCGCTCGGTCGAAGCCACCCCGCCCGCCGCATCACGCTCCAGCGCCAGCACATGCCCCGCCGGCAGCTTCCGCACATGCTTCAGCGGCGTCCGCGGCTCCACCGGGTACGCGAAGTGGAAGTAGTCGTTGATCGCCGCCGCGTCGAGCTCCTGGGGAACCGCGGCCCCCGCCATCAGCGTCCGCAGCTCCGACGCGAACACCACCACGCCCTCCGCCTCGTACAGGTAGAGCGGCTTCTCGCCCATGCGATCGCGGAAGACCACCAGCCGCTGCCGCTTCACGTCCCACAACGCCCCGGCGTACATCCCGCGGAGGTGCGTCACGAAGTCATCGCCGTGCTCCTCGTACAGATGCACGATCGTCTCGCAGTCACTGCTGGTCCGGAACCGGTGGCCACGCCGCTCCAGTTCGGCCCGCAGCTCGACGAAGTTGTACACCTCGCCGTTGCACACGAGCGCCAACGTCCTGTCCTCGTTGTACAGCGGCTGCTGCCCGCCCGCCAGATCGATGATGCTCAGCCGCACCATCCCCATCGCCAGCGGACCATCCGCAAACGTACCGCTGCCGTCCGGCCCGCGGTGCGGCATCGCGCACAGCATCGCTCGGAGCGACGCCCGATCCGCCTCACCCACGCCCGCCGCCCGAAAGATGCCCGCGATCCCGCACATGAAGACGAGCGTACGCGCGGTTCCGAACGAGCCCCGAGCGTGAGCGAGTGGGTGTTCTCCGATCAGAGAGCCCCGCTCGCTCACGCTCGGAGCTCGTCAAGGCACCCCCACTACCACAAGAGCCGCACCCGGATCGTCTCCGGGATCTCGCTCAGCTTCTTGTGGATCGCCGCACCGTCCGTCGGATCAACGTCCAGCACGACGTAACCGATCTCCTCGTTGGTCCGCAGATACTCCGCCGAGATGTTCGCGTTCATCCCCGCGATCAGGGCGTGCATCTTGCTGAGCACGCCGGGCACGTTCTTGTGGAAGTGCAGGATCCGGTGCGGGCGCTTCGCCTTCTCCGTCGCCGACGCCTGCTCGGGCAGATCGACCTCCGGCACGTTCACCGCCCCGCTCGTGCTGCCCACGTTGATGAACTTGATCAGCTTGTCGCAGACGTCCTCGGCGATCGAGGCCTGCGCCTCCTCCGTGCTCCCGCCCACGTGCGGCGTCAGCAGCACGTTCGCCAAGCCCTGCAGCGGACTCTCGAACCGATCGCCCTTGCCCGCCGGCTCGTCCGGGAAGACGTCGAGGGCCGCACCCGCCAAATGCCCGCTCTTGAGCGCCGCCGCCAGCGCGTTCACATCCACCACGCTGCCGCGGGCGTTGTTGATGAGGTACGACCCCCTCTTCATCCGGGCAATCTCGCTCTTGCCCAGCATGTTCTTGGTGGCGTTCGTCGCCGGGACGTGCAGCGTCACCACATCGCTGACCTCGAGCAGCTCCTTCAGCGAGCGCACCGCGCGGGCGTTGCCCAGGGCCATCTTGGGGATGATGTCGAAGAACACCACCCGCATGCCCATCGCCTCGGCAAGCACGCTCACCTGGCTTCCGATGTGCCCGTAGCCCACGATGCCGATCGTCCGCCCACGCACCTCGTGCGAACCGGCGGCCGACTTGTCCCACTCGCCCTGATGCATCTGCAGCGTCTTGTCGCCCAGCCGCCGGTGCAGCGCAATCGTCTCCGCGATCGTCAGCTCCGCCACGCTCCGCGTGTTGCTGAACGGCGAGTTGAAGACCGCCACGCCCTGCTCGCACGCGTCCTTGAGCGCAACCTGGTTGGTCCCGATGCAGAAGCACCCCACCGTCAGCAGCTTCGGAGCCGCCGCAAGGATCGGCGGCGTCACCTCGCTCTTGCTCCGGATGCCCAGCACGTGCGCGTCCTTCACCAGGCCCGCCAGCTTCTTCTCGTCCGGCGCACCCGCCATCGTCTGGACATTGAAACCCTCGGCCCCGAGCATCTCCACCGCACGGGGGTGGATGGACTCGACGAGCACAACGTTGATCTTGTTCTTAGGGAAGGAAGTCTTGGCCATGGAGGCGGATTGTTGGGGGCGGATGCGAAGCATGACGTCTTGACGAGCCCCGAGCGTGAGCGAGTGGGTCTGCTTTGCCGAACGAAAGCACCCGTCGCTCACGCTCCGGGCTCGTTTACAAGGCCGATATCATTCGGCATGCCCGCTGAGGGACATGAGTACCAGGACCGCGTCAGCCTGGAGATCGCCCGGCGAGTGGCCGCACGGCTGCGAACGGACCCATCTGTCCTCGATATCGCGCGCCAGAACCTCGCCGCTTGGCGGAGCCGGAATGCCGACGCGCCCGGGCTGGTTCGCCTGTACGACGAGTGGTCACGCATTCTCGACCGCGGCTCCGATGCGGTTGAGGCCGCGTTGCTCGATCGTTCCAGCGAAGGTCAGCGGCTCCGCCAGAACTCCCCGTTCGCGGGCGTCCTGGACGCGAGCGAAGTACGTGCCATCAAGCGTCAACTCCGCGGACCCGAAGACGATGCAAAGACGGCAGCGTGCGCACGCGTCTGCGGCGACTGACCTGATCGGCTCGGTGATGAGCGATCCGTATTCCTACCGTTTTGTCCCATGAAGGAACTGGAAATCCAGCTCAAGCGCTTCGCCGTGGTCCTGCGCGATGTCGTCGAGCCCTTGGTCTACCCCGCCGCGGCTCCGCTCGAGGCCCACGCCGCCCTCTTCGCCGACATCAAGGCCACGCCGCCCACACCCGAGGAAGCGCTCAAGCTCACCTTCCAGCCCGTCAAGCCCGGCTGGCGCTGGGGCCCCAAGTGGGCTACCGCCTGGTTCAAGGTGAAGGGCACCGTTCCCAAGGACTTCGCCGGCAAGCGCGTCGTGCTGCGCTTCAGCACGGCGACCGAAGGGCTTGTCTGGCGCAAAGAGAAGACCGGCTGGTCGCCCATCCACGGCCTCGACGTCAACCGCGACGCCCTCCGCCTCTTCGATAAAGCCAAAGGCGGCGAATCGATCGACGAACTCATCGAAGCCGCCTGCAACCATCCCTTCGGCGTCACCGGCTTCGAATGGGACGACGCCGAAGTCCACGCCCGCTGGAACTCCGCCGAGCCCGGCCGCTTCGACCGCTGCGAAGTCGCCGTGCTCGACGACGACGCTTGGCTCCTCCGCCAGCGCTTCGCCTTCGCGCTCGGCCTGCTCAAGGAACTGCCGCTCGATTCCACCCGCGCCGGCGAGCTGATCGCCGCGCTCGCACGCGTCAGCAACGCGCTCGCAACCGCGAACAACACCGCCGCCGCATCCGCGATCCTCGCGGAAGTCCTCTCGCACCCCGCCGCCGGCAGCGCGACCCGCTGCACCGCCGTCGGTCACGCCCACCTCGACACCGCCTGGCTCTGGCCCATCCGCGAGACCAAGCGCAAGTGCCTCCGCACCTTCAGCAACCAGCTCGCGCTGATGGACCGCTTCCCCGACTACCGCTTCCTCTGCTCCCAAGCCCAGCAGTACGCCTGGGTCGAGCAGCAGGCCCCCGCGCTCTTCGAGCAGGTGAAGAAGCGCGTGAAGGACGGCCGCTGGGAGCCCAACGGCGGCATGTGGATCGAGCCCGACGTCAACTGCGTCTCGGGCGAATCCCTCGTCCGTCAGATCCACCACGGCGTCGGCTACTGGTCCAGCCGCTTCGGCGCCGCCGCCACCCAGTCCTTCCTCTTCCTGCCCGACACCTTCGGCTTCGGCGCCAGCCTGCCGCAGATCATGAAGCTCAGCGGCCTCGACACCTTCATCACCAACAAGCTCCACTGGAACGCGATCAACACCTTCCCGCACACCACCTTCCGCTGGCGCGGCATCGACGGCACCGAGGTCCTCGCCCACAATACCCCCGGCATGGACTACAACGCCGTCAACACGCCCAAGGAACTCCGCCGCGGCGAGGCGACGCACAAAGACAAGCACATCACCGTCCCTGCCCCCACTTCAGGCAAGAAGGGTGACGCCACCAAGACCGACACCGCCCGCTGGCTCCAGCCCTTCGGCTACGGCGACGGCGGCGGCGGCGCCACCGACTGGAGCATCCAGTTCGCGCAGTTCGCCTCCAACTGCGACGGCCTCCCCCGCGTGACTCTTGGTCGTGCAGACGACTTCTGCAAAGCCCTCCACGCCGACCGCGACAAGCTCCGCTCCATCGGCGAGGACTTCCCCCTCATCGACGGCGAGCTCTACCTCGAACTCCACCGCGGCACCATGACCACCCATTCATGGAACAAGCGCCTCAACCGCGAGTGCGAGGAATCGCTCCGCGCCGTCGAGTGGCTCGCCTTCGCAGCGCCGCACACGGCAAGCAAGGCCGACGGCGTCGCCGACAAGGCCGCCTCCAAGCTCGACGAACTCTGGAAGCTCGTCCTCCTCAACCAGTTCCACGACATCCTCCCCGGCTCCTCCATCGCCTGGGTCTACGAGGACTCCCGCCGCGACTACGCCCACGTGCAGCGCGTCTGCGAGCAGCTCACCAAAAAAGCCACCAACGCCTGGATCGCCCCGCTCGACACCAAGGGCGCGTCGCGCCCGCTCGCGGTCTTCAACCCCGCCAGCCACACCCAGAGCGCCGTCCTCGACGCCATCAACGAACAGGGCGAGCTCGAGCCCGTCTACTGCAAAAACGTTCCCGCGCTCGGCGTCAAGGTCATCGACCGCGCCAAGCCCGACGGCGTCGTGCCCGTTTCCGTCAAGGGCAAGGACCTGGGCGTAAAAGACAAAGGCGTCGTCACGCTCTCCAACGGCGTGATCACCGCCTCCATCGACAACCGCGGCATCGTCACCCACCTTGCCCGCGTCGGATCCAGCGCCGCCTTCGATCACGCCGCCGACCCGCGCGTCGCCCTCAACGAGCTCCGTCTCTTCGACGACCGCCCGGTCATGTGGGACGCGTGGGACATCGATCACTACTACGAAGAGTCGGCCCGCGTCGCCAGCGTGCCCGCCGCACTCAAGATCGTCGAGTCCTCACCCCTGCGCGTCGTGCTCGAACGCACGCAGAAGCTCGGCCAGGCCAGCACCATCACCCAGCACTTCATCCTCAACGCCGGCTCGTCGCGACTTGATATCCAAAGCCGCGTCTCGTGGAAGGAAGATCACACGCTCCTCCGCGCCGCCTTCTCCACCGGCATCGCCGCCGCCCACTGCACCACCGGCTGCCACTTCGGCCATCTCACCCGCCCCACCACCCGCAACAACACCCACGAGCGAGCCCGCTTCGAGTTCCCTGCCCACGGCTGGCTCGATCTCTCCGTGCGCTCCCGCGGCATCGCGCTCATCACCAAGGCCAAGTTCGGCCACTCCTGTCACGACGGCGTCATCGGCCTCTCGCTGCTCCGCGCCCCGACGCACCCCGACCCCACCGCCGATCGCGGCGATCACGAGTTCACCTACGCCCTCGTCCCCCACGAAGGCGACTGGCGTGCCGCGGGCGTCACCCGCGAGGCCGAAACCCTGAACACGCCGCTGTTCGCGGAAGCCCTCAACCCCGACGAAAAGGGAACCTGCCGCGAGTGGTCGCCGTGCAGCATCACCGCCGACGGCTGCGATGTGCACGTCAGCGCGGTCAATCGCTCGCTGGACGCCAAACGCCTCATCATCCGCCTGCACGAATCGCACAATGCCCGCGGCACCGTCCGGATCAAGTGGAACCTGCCCGTGAAGTCCGTCGCCGCCGTCGATCTGCTCGAACGCCCGCTCGACGACGTGCAGATCTCCCACGCGGACGACACGACCACCATCGCCGTTCGACCCTTCCAGATCGTGACGCTCGCGGTTACGCCGGCTTGATCGCATCCACGATCAGCGACGTGTAGTGCAGCGTCTCGCCGCGGTGCTCGATCCTGAAATCACTCTGGCGATCAAACCGCCACGAGCGCCGGATCATGCCGTCTTCGGGCCGCCACTCGCGCCGCTGGAACACCCCGTCCGCATCAAACCACTCCAGCGCGCTCGGCTCCATCCCCGCTTCACGGATCGCCGCCGACAGCGACTCCACATCGAAGTAGATCGTGTGCCCCGACGTCGGCGGGATGTTCTCCCGCGTGTACCGCTCGTCGGTACGTCTGGCGTCCGGCACCGCGATCCGCAGCCGCGCCCCGGGCTTCAGATGCGCCGCGCACAGCCGCAGCGCCGTCGGAATCCCATCCACCGGAATGTGCTCGAACACATGCTCGGCCACCATCGCATCGGCCTGCCGCCCCTCGAACACCGCGCCCCAATCCGCCTCGCTCGTGATATCCAGCGTGTCCACATCCGTCGAGACCCAGCCGCGGTAGTGGATCGTGCTCGCGCCCAGGCACACCCGCCGCGGCTCCGCCCGCTCGATCTGCCGCCGCACCAGCTCCCGCGCCGTCACCGCCTGATGCAGATCGCCCTCGAACACGCCGCGGAACTGCGCCGGATCGACAAAGAACACCGTCGAGTACGTCCGCGCCACCGCCTCGTACCCCTGCCCGATCAGCACGCGACACGACTCGGCCTCCAGCACCTCCCGCATCGTGAACCGGTTCGTCACTTCCAGCGCGATCAGCGCCGGCCGATGCCGCGACCAATCGATCGACCGCAGCACCGCCATCTCGGCGTTCTCCACATCGATCGACAGCAGCCCGATCGACTGCCCCGGCGCCAGGTGCTCGTCCAGGATCTCCGACAGCCGCCGCGGCGTCAGCGTCAACGGCTCGCCCACCAGCTTCGCACCCGCCGCCAGCGACGCATCGCGGAACGCCGCATCGGTCGTGTTCAGCGCGGGACTATCGAATCGGTACAGCGTCACCGGCTCGGTCGAATCGCTCACCAGCGACTGCACGTTCGCCTCACCGGGCCGGAACTGCCGGAACGCCTCGATCGACTCCGGATTCGGATCGATATTGATCCCGCTCCAGCCCCGCTCCTTCAAGAGAAACGTGTTCGAGAACCGGAACGGGTGATGCGCCCCCACGTCCACGTAGTACCCCGGCGGCATCCGCCGCAGATACAGCTCGATCAGCAGATCCTCACCCTCGACGCTCAGGCAACGCTTGAGATACGCATGCTCCGGCGGCGGCGGCGGTGGTGGCGGCACCGGCGGCAACGGCGCAAAGCGATCCGCCACCTTCCGCGCCATCTTGCCCACGATCTCCAGCGGGCTCCTCATGCCTGCACCCCTCCACTCGCCCGATCGTCCGCCGCGTCGATCCACTGCTGACCCGGGCTCACCCGCGGGAAAGGCGTCGCCCGCGGCACGGGCCGGAACGCCGCATGCAGAAACAGCGACGTCGTCCACGAGAAATCCACCACCGGCCCCAGCCCCGCGAAGTCCACTTCGATCAAGCCCGACTCCCGCAGCAGCGCCGCACAGTTCGGATACCACTCCGAGTTATCCAGCAGCACAAAGCCCCCCGCCCGCACTTTCCCCGCCGCCGCCCGCGTGCACGCGTACCGCTCACGCCCGTCGATCACGATGACGTCAAACCCGCCCGACGACGCTTCCGCGCCAAACGCCTGCGCGTACGCGCTCTCGTCCGTCACCACCACGCGGCAGTTCGACGGCAGTTCCGCCGTCACCCACTGCCGCCATTTCGGATCATGCTCGATCGTCACCACCTCGCGCACCCGCGAGCCCCAGTACAACGTGCTGTTCCCCGCGCCCGTCTCCAGCACCCGCGCCGCCGACAAGTCGAGCTGATCGAGATAGTGAAACGCCGGATACGTGATCCACGGCATCGGCCGCCCCGCCGCGTCGATCGCCTTGCCCGTCGCCCGCGTCTCGGCATGCCCGAAACCCCGCTCCACCGTGTCCAGGAGCTGCACGATCTTGTCAATCCCCGAGAACCGCGCCCGCTCCAGCAGCGTCTCGTACAGCGCCGCGTGCTCCGGCCCTCCCGCCACCGCACGCCGCAACTGCTCCAGCCACGCCGGCGGAATCTGAGCGTTCGGATCGTGCAGCAGGTCGCGCAGACTCTTCACGTCGCCGCTCCCGTCGCACGCCCATCCGGTGCTTCAGCCCCCGCCAAAGACCACGATCCCGGCGTCACCACCACCGCGTGCCCCGCCATCGGCAACTGCCCCGTGCCGTAGAAGTCGCCGGGATCCACGTTGAGCTCACGGGCCATGTTGATGCAGTCGTGATAGCGCCCGCCCAACCCCCACTCCGGCATCAGCGCGTAACTGATCAGGTACGAACCCGGAATCAGCGTCACGCTCGGCAGCGTGAACACAATCCGCCCCTTGCCCGACAGCTTCCCCAGGTCCTCGCCGGTCAATCGGTTGTTGTGGTGCAGCGCGGGCAGATCCATGTCGGTGCGGATGTTGAACCCGACCATCAGGTCGTCCACCGTCGCACCCGGCTCCACTTCATAAAGCATGTGCAGCTGCAGCGCCTCGCCCGTCCGGATCGATCGCACCCGCCGCCCGTTCCCGTCCCGCACTTCCAGCTCCGTCAGCCGGATCTTGAGATCGCCCTGCCGGTCCTTGCGCCGGTGGAACGGCGCCATCGTCGGCGGCAGCTTCGCCTCGTCGCCGCCCGCCCGCGCCAGGGTCTTCTCGTCGTCCTCGCGCTCCATCGTCGTCGAGATCTCGAAGTACTTCTGCACCGCCTCGTCCGTCGAGCCCAGAAACGCCGCCGTGCCCTGATCCAGCACCAGCCCCCGCGTGCACAGCCCCTGCACCGCGGTCATGCTGTGGCTGACGAACAGGATCGCCCGCCCCTCCGCCCGCGCATCGCGCATCAGCCGCGTGCACTTGCGCTGGAACGCCGCATCACCGACCGCCAGCACCTCATCCACGATCAGCACCTCGGTGTCCAGGTGCGCCGCCACCGAGAACGCCAGCCGCATGTACATGCCCGACGAGTACCGCTTCACCGGCGTGTCGATGAACTCCTCGATCCCCGCGAACTCGACGATCTGATCGAACCGCCGCGCCACTTCCTTGCGCGTCAGCCCCAGCACCGCGCCGTTCAGGTACACATTCTCCCGACCCGTCAGGTCCGGGTGGAACCCGATGCCCACTTCAAGCAGCGACCCCAGCCGCCCGCGGATCTCGCCCCGCCCTTCCGTCGGCGCCGTCACCCGCGACAGGATCTTCAGCAGCGTGCTCTTCCCCGCCCCGTTTCGCCCGATCACCCCCAGCACCTCACCGTACCGCAGCTCGAACGACACGTTCCGGATCGCCCAGAAATCCCTCGCCCCGTCCCGCGGCATCGACCTCCCGCGAAACAGGTTCAGCACCGACCGCGTGAGTCCCTCACCCATGCGCCCCTTGCCGACACCCGCGATCTCGCCGAGTCGGTACTGCTTCCCGAGGTTGTCCGCGATGATCGCAAGGTCAGACATGACGGCCTTCGCGCAAGCCAGGCGGCTCGCACCGCACGATTCTACGAGCCTCGACCGACGCCGCAGCCTCGTCACCTCCGCTCCCCCCAAATGCTCGCACCGCAGCCCACGCCCTCCTGCACCACACGCCCGACCAACCCGCACACGTTCCCCTGTCCGCTCCCGCCTCCCCGCCCCGCCCCGGTACTCTTCCCCCATGCGATCGACCTGCCTCATCCTCCTCTCCGTGCTCGCCATCCTCCTCCCCGCCTGCTCCTCCGCACCCCGCGTCGGCGAACGCCTCGAACGCAAGGGCGATGAAATCGTCGTCGCCGGCCAGTTCTTCCACACCGGCGCCCCCGTCGTCCTCTGGACCGACCCCGGCGGCTACGACGCCTACCGCGTCGAGCGCCGCTTCGTCCCCTTCGAGGAATCCAGCTGGGAAAAGTCCAAGGACTCCATGAAGGGCCCCAACCGCTTCGACCTGCGCAGCGCCGCCCTCACCCCCGAACAGATCGAAAAATTCCGTGGCGGAGGCTGGGACCTCGACTCCCTCCGCGACGTCGTCGACCAGTTCGTCCTCCACTACGACGTCTGCGGCACCAGCCGCACCTGCTTCCGCGTCCTCCACGACATGCGCCGCCTCAGCGTCCACTTCATGCTCGATATCGACGGCACCATCTACCAGACCATGGACGCCAAGGAACGCGGCTGGCACGCCACCGTCAGCAACACCCGCTCCGTCGGCATCGAGATCGCACACATGGGCGCCTACAAACCCGGCAACAACGCCACCCTCGCCAAGTGGTACGCCGCCGATGAATTCGGAAACGTCCGCATCACCATCCCGCCCGAAAAGGGCGACGGCGGCGTCCGCACCCCCAACTTCGTCGGCCGCCCGCTCGTCAACGAACGCATCCGCGGCGAGATCCACGGCGAGATCCTCGAGCAGCCGGACTTCACCCCCGAGCAGTACGAATCCCTCGCCCGGCTCATCGCCGCCCTCCACGTCGCGCTTCCCAAGATCGAACTCACCTACCCCAAGGACGCCGACGGAAAAGTCCTCACCCGCCACCTCAACGAGGAAGAACTCAAGAACTTCCGCGGCGTGCTCGGCCACTTCCACGTGCAGGACGACAAGATCGACCCGGGTCCTGCCCTCCGCTGGGAGATGCTCATGCAGCGCGCCCGCGCCCACATCGAGGGACGCCGCGTCCCGGCGCTCAAGCCCGAGATCCGCACCGCACCGCCCCGCGAGCCCAGCGCCAGCGAATCCGCTCCCGACCGCTCGTGACATCAGCGCCGGGCCGCGATCCCGCCCTCACGCATTCACCGTGACAAACCCGCTCAACGCCAGGATCAGCATCACGATCCCGAGCACGATGCGGTAGTAGCCGAACGGCGCCAGGCCGTGCCGCGTCAGGAACCCCACCAGCCACTTCACCGCGATCGCCGCACTCACCGCCGCCACCGCGATCCCCACCAGCACCGGCGTCACCCCCAACACCGTGATGAACGACTCATGCCCCGGGTCGTTGTTGCTCACGTCCTTGTACAGCTTGTACAGCGTCGCCGCGAGCAGCGTCGGCATGCCCAGCAGGAAACTGAACTCCGCCGCCGCCGAGGGCTTCAGCCCGCGGAAATAGCCCGCCGTGATCGTCATCATCGAGCGGCTCGTCCCCGGCCACATCGCCACAATCTGCAGCACCCCGACAAACAACGCATCAAACACCGTCATGTCCTCGACCGACTTCCCGCCGATCCCCTCCACGCCCCCCTTCCGCGGCGGACGCGACCGCCGCCAGATCTCCACCCCGATCATGAACAGCCCGCCCACCACCAGCGAAAACACCACCGGCCCCAGATGAAACAGCTTCGCCTCAATGACCTTGTTGAGCGCCAGGCCCACCACCGCCGCCGGAAGAAACGCGACCACCACGTTCGCAAACATCTTGAAGCCCACCGGATCGCGCCCCAGGAGCCCCATCAGCATCCGCACAAACCGCGGAAAGTACAGCCCCAGCACCGCCAGGATCGCACCCCCCTGCACGATGATGTTGAACGCGTTCAGCGCGTCCTTCGTCTCCGGCTTGTCCAGACCGAGCAGATCGCCCGTGATGATCAGATGCCCCGTCGACGACACCGGAAGATACTCCGTGATGCCCTCGACCAGACCCAGTATGACGGCTTGCCACAGTTGCATGGAAGTTGAACCACAGAGACCCAGAGGCACGAAGAAAACCAGGAAGAGAGTGGCGGAAACGATCGGGTCACGTACCGCAGCATCAACATGACGCTTCTTCGCTGTGTCTCGGTGCCTCCGTGGTGAATCTTGATCGGGTTTCGACGCGGACCGACGCGAACAATACCGCGTGACCGCCCTCCCCGCGGACAGACTCACCCCCATCACCGATCCCGCCGATCCCCGGGTGCGGGAGTACCTCCGCCTCAAGGAAGGCGATCTCTTCCGCGGCCTCGACGCTCACTCTCCCCACGGCGCCTTCATCTGCGAAGGCCACTTCGTCGTCGACCACCTCTTCGCCGGCCGCTACCCCTGCCGCAGCATCCTGCTCGCCGCCTCCAAAGCCGACACCTACGCCGATCTCCTCGCCCGCGTCCCGCCCGGCGTCCCCATCTTCAGCGTCGCCGAGAGCGTCATGGAGTCCATCGTCGGCTTCAAGTTCCACCGCGGCATCCTCGCCGCTGGCAGCCGCCCGCCGCCGCCCAGCCCCGATCAGACCGACGCCCTCCTCGCCGCCGCCCCCGCGCTCGTCGTGCTCGAGGATCTCACCAACATCGACAACGTCGGCGGCATCTTCCGCTGCGTTTCCGCCCTCGCAACCGAAGGCACGCCCATCGTCCTCTCGCCTCAGTGCGCCGACCCGCTCTACCGCAAGTCCATCCGCGTCTCGATGGGCCACGCCCTTCGCGTCCCCTTCGTCACCCTCGCGCCCTGGGACACCGCCCTCGCCCGCATCCACGCCGCCGGCTTCGACACCCTCGCCCTCACGCCCGATCCCGCCGCCACCCCACTGCGTGACGTCCGCATCGCGCCGCCGCGTCGCATCGCGTTGCTTCTCGGCAGCGAAGGCCCCGGCCTCGCACCCGATACCATGGCACACGCCACCCACCGCGTCCGCATCCCGCAACGCGACGGCGTTGACTCCCTCAACGTCATGGTCGCCGCCGCCATCGCCATGGCCCACACCTTCCAGTAGGACCGGCCTCCGGCCGGTCTCAACCCAGTAGGACCGGCCTCCGGCCGGTCCGCCACGCCCTCCTCCCCTCCTCCCCTGCTCCCCTCTACTTCGCCGCATCCAGAAACACATCCACCGCCTGCCCCGGCACGATGCGATACGCACCCTTCCCGCCCACCGGCCCGACAACCTCCAGCACCACATCGATCACACGCGTGTCCGTCCGCTCGATGTTCGAGCCCGACAGCGTCGGCTTCGGCCGCGCAAACGGCTCGATCCGCACGATCTTCAGCTCAAGCTCCTGCTGCACCGCGCCGCGCGTCCGCCCGATCGCCTTCGACTCCATCCCCACCAGCCCGATGTCCTCCTCGTCCACCTGCGCCCGCACATTGAGCTTCTGCAGATCGCCAATCACCAGCGGCGCCCTCGTGCGGCTCACCGGCCCCAGGATGTACTCGCCCGCCTCCACCTCACGCCGCAGCACTGTCCCATCCCGCGGCGAACGCACGGTCAGACGATCCTTCAGCAGTTCCAGCGACGCGATCCGCGCCCGCACCGTCGCCGCCGCCGCTTCCGCGACCACCAGATCCGCCTTCCACCCGCCGGCTTTCAGCCGATCCAGATTCGCCTGCGCCGAGACAACCTCGGCCCGCGCGATCTGCACCGCCGACTCCGCCGACGCCACGTCCCGCGCCGACGCCGCCCCGGTCTTCACCGCGTCCGCCGAACGCCTGAGTTTGTCTTCTGCATCCACCAACTGCGCCTTGGCACGCAGCAGCGCCGCCTCCAGCGGCGGAACATCCTCCGCACGCGGAATCGCGTGCCAACGCGCCACCTCCGCCTCCGCCGCCACCAGCTCCCCCTTCGCCGCCACAATCTGCGACTCGATCGCCCGCGCGTCCAGCCGCATCAGAACCTGATCCTTCTTCACCACATCGCCAACATCGACCAGCACCTCCGCGACCAGCCCGGGATCGGCCGACGCGATCTCGATCGCGCGCCCCGAGGGCTCCACAATCCCCAGCGCCGCCACCCCCTTGCCGAACGGGTTCACACTCGCCGGCCGCGCCAGAGGCGTGTCGGGAATCTCCTGCTTCCCCACCGCCACGGCCACAACGCCGACCGCCAGGCCCACCACCGACAGCACAATCGTCAACCAGCGCAACATGACTGCCTTCCTCGTTCGCAAACCTCAACTCGCCGAACTGAACACCGCTCCCGGGCTCACCGAGATCACCCGCCGCAGGCTCAGCACGCTCCCCAGCATCACCGTCATCAGCATCGCCACCAGCGAGATCACCAGCAGCTCCCAAGGCAGGATCGCCGCCAGCTCGCTCTCGGAGTACTTCGTCACCAGCGTGAACGCCCCCGCCATCCCCACGCCCATCCCGTACCCGATGAACCCGACCACCAGCGCCTGCAGCAGCACCATGCTCGACAGCAGCCACGCCGACGCACCCAGCGCCTTCAGCGTCGCAAACTGCCGCAGATTCTCCAGGGTGAACTGATAGAACACGCTCGCCGACAGCAGCAGGCCGACCACAAAGCCCAGCGCGATCGTGATCCCGAAGTTGAACCCGATGCCCGTCGCGATGGTGATAAACCGCATCGTGTTGATGCGGAACTCGTCGGTCGTCCACGCCGCCACGTCCCCCAGCGCGTTGATCCGCTGCTTCAGCACATCCAGCCCCACGCCCTCCTTCGCCCGCACCAGGATGTAGCTGATCGCCTTGCGACCCACCGGCGTAAACCGCGTGGCGTTGTCGTATGTCGTGTAGATGATCGCGTTGCTCTCAAAGCCCTGCCGCGCCTTGCAGAAGCCCACCACCACCGCCCGCTTGTCGTTGATCTTGATCACGTCCCCGATGTTCACATTCCCCAGCTTCGCGCGACTCTTCTGCTCCACGATGATCGCGTCGGGCGTCCACAGGTCCTCGATCCGGCCCTCAACCATCTCCGGCGGCCGTCCCGCCAGCGTCGTCCGCGAGATCCCGATGATCTGCACCCGCTTGAACGTCCCGTTGTTCAGTTCCGTGATCGCATAGTTGCTGAAGAACGGCTCCGCCCACGCCACGCCCTCCACGCTCCGCACCCGCTGCAGCTTCGTGTCCGACAGCGGCCGATACTCCGCGATCCACTCCGTGCTCGGATCCACGATCCACAGATCCGCCTGGCCAACGTTCTGCAAAGGCCCCGTCGCCTGCCGCAGCAGCCCCAAAAAGATCGCCCCCTGCTGGTTCATCAGCATGGTGGCGAACGCCAACGACAGCACGAGCGTCAGGTACTTCGTGCGGTCGCCAAACAGCATCTGCATCGCAATGCGCAGCACGGCTGAGGGTAGGTTTCGGCCCGGCACACCCCTCAGATTCGTCAGATATCGATCACGCCACGCCGCTCCCGAATCACCTCCGGCGCAAACCGCTCGCCGCGGTCCATCCCCGGACAGATCGCCTTCCCACGCTCCCAGTGCCGCCGCGAATGCAGCAGGCTCTTCCAGAACGGCCACGTGCGGCACTGCTTGGGCCGATCCTCATACACCCCGCACACCGCCTTGCCCGGCATCTTCTCCCGATCGAGAAAGACGCAATCGTTCCCGTGCTCGGTCACCCGCTCCGTCAGCGACCGCCCCGCGCTCGTCGCCCGCGTGTAGCGCTCCACAAACTCCCGCACCGAGATCCCCAGCCGCTTCGCCAGCGCCGCCGCTTCCGCGTCGTCAACCAGCACATACCCCTCCGGCCCGCTGCAGCAGTTGCCGCACATCGTGCACGAAAAGCGCAGCCCCGCCTCGCCCTTCTCATCGGGTCGATCGAACCACTCGAGTTGTGGGAGCGCGTGACTCATGCGGCGAAGCATCGTTGCCCACCAACTGAATCACTTCTTCCGCCGCGACACGACAACCGCAACAAGACTCACACCGACCAACCCCGCGAGAAAGCCAAATCCTGCCATCGCCGCGATCTCAAACCACGAGATCACCACAGATCTTCCTCCCACCGGACACCGACGCCCGCCGCCGTGCTCACGCCTCGTCCTTCTTGGGCTTCTCGCCCGCCGCCATCAACCGCTCCCCCTGCTCCGGCGTCATCGACCCCTCCGCGATGTACGCCGCGATCTCCCGCCGCGACTGCTCGCGCTGCTTGGTCGCGTGCGTCTGGGTGATCGTCGACATGATCGTGTGGATGATCCACACCGCCACGCCACCGACAATCGCGATGATCGGGATCAAAATCTCGGTGTCATTGGCCAGCGTCAGCATCGGTGTCATACCTCGGTCCTTCTCGGCGCCTCTAACACTTGTCCCAGGAGACTTTCTCGGTGCCCGCGTTCAGCAGTTTCTCCCCCTGCTCCGGCGTCATCGACCCCTCCGCGATGTACGCCGCGATCTCCCGC
>ERZ1066133.300-NODE-300-length-25421-cov-12.110029_pt1 | contig 25421 bp, 17 predicted proteins | sample MGYA00382780_ERZ1066133 | MGnify/ENA primary metagenome ERZ1066133 (study PRJEB33369, sample SAMEA5778363) | biofilm metagenome | biome: Industrial cooling water; feature: Water cooling tower basin; material: Biofilm | place: United Arab Emirates | collected... | reverse complement strand
TCCGGCGGCCGCACAGCCTGGGATCGGTGCTGCGCACCGATCATTCCCCAGGCTGTGGCGGGTTGAGAACTATCGACTCGGGCTGCGCCCGAGCCGCGATACCAACCCGTCAGATGCCTTTGGGCCGCCATCCGGCGGCCGCACAGCCTGGGATCGGTGCTGCGCACCGATCATTCCCCAGGCTGTGGCGGGTTGAGAACTATCGACTCGGGCTGCGCCCGAGCCGCGATACCAACCCGTCAGATGCCTTTGGGCCGCCATCCGGCGGCCGCACAGCCTGGGATCGGCGCTGCGCACCGACCGTTTCCCCGGCCTCGCCCTTCCGGGGCGCTGCCCGGGGACCCGGGACCAGCCGGGGAGCCCGGGGCGCCGGCGGCGCCCGAGCCCTGGAGCCAGCCGGGCGCGATCGCGGCGGGCCCGCACGCTCCGGGCCGGGGACTGCGACTTTCCTCTGCGGCGGGGCCGGCGCGGCTGCCCCCCGGCCCGTCCGGGCCGGCCTTTGGGTCGGGGGGGGGGCGGCGGGGCCCCCGGGGCCCGTTTTTTTGGGGTCCGGCCGGAGGGGGCTCGCTATGCTCTTCTCCCCCCGCAGGCGGCCGACCCGCTGCGCAGCCAGGCCCCCCCCGGGCCCGGGGCGCGCCTGGGCGCTCGGCCCCGCGGCCCCGCCGCTCACCCACGCTTCTCCCGGAGACCGCTCCGGACCTTCGCCTCCGTTCGATGACCAACAGCAAGCAATCCGCCAAGCGCCTGCGCACCAGCGAGCGCCAGCGCCTCCAAAACAAGGCCATCCGCACCGCCATGCGCACCGCCATGAAGGGCGTGCTCAAGGCGGAGAGCTCCGAAAAGGGCAAGTCGGCCCTGGTGCAGGCCATGAAGCGCATCGACAAGGCGGCCAAGTCCAACGTGATCCACAAGAACGCGGCCGCGCGCTTCAAGAGCCGTCTGGCCAAGCGCGTCGCCAAGCTGGCCTGACCCGCCTCGCGCCCGTCGCGCCCGCCCTGCCACGCCGCAGGGGACGGTCGCCGTGCCGGGAAGCCGCTCGCCTCCTGGCCTGGCGTCGACGGTCGCCGAGCAGCCCCCGACGGGCCGCTCCCACCGCGCAGGCCCCGTGAGCGCCGCGCTGCGCCGCCGATGTTCCGCCCCCAGGCCGGGAGCTGCGCCAACCGCGGGCAATTCAAGCCCCGCCCCCTAGATCCCGGCGCTGATCCCCGCGAACGCCCCCCGCTTCGACCCCATGTTCGAGTCCTCCGACAACCAGGCCGACCTGCGCCTCAAGCCGCTGCGCGTGCCGCGGCTCAAGGACGGCATCTTCAGCGAGGCCGTCGACCTGGTGGAAGCTCTGCCGGGCTGGAGCCTGGTCTCGAAGGACGAAGCCAAGGGCGTGATCGAATGCACGCGCAAAGCGCGGCTCCTGGGCGCGCAAGCGCGGGTGACGATCTCCTTCGAGGCGCCGGAGGGTGTGCCTTCGACCACGGTCAAGATGCGCTCGGAATCGAAGGGCGGCCTGCTCAACCACGACAAGCAGAACGTCCTCGAATTCATGGAAAAGCTGCGCCAACGGGTGGTCTGAGCGCGCCCGTGCGCGGCCGAGTTCCGATCCGGAGGCTGGGGCTTTAGGCCGCGGGATCCAGGCCGCGGCATGCGGGTCACGGGGTATCGGCGCTGAGTTGAGCTGGGCGGGGGCAGGGGACCGGCCCCGGCTGCGCCGCGAGGGGCTGCGGCCCGCTCGGGCCAGGGCCCATCCCGTGCGCGCTGCGCGCTCTGGGCGTCCCCATCCCTGCTAGCCAGGATCCAGGGCTCGCTCGGAGTTCGGGCGGGGCCCCACCCCGCAGCGAGGCCATCCGCCGGAGCGAGCCCCCGGTCGAGCGCGCGCAGCACCGGGCCACGTGCGCCCTGCCACCCAGCTCCCCAGATCCCCAAGTTTTTTGGTCTCCGGGGTACTTCCGCGGGCCTGCGCTGCTCCTTCCCTGCGCTCCGGGGCCGGGTTATGGCCCGCTCCGGGATTGGACGATCGGGTCCGCCCCGACCCCATGCAGGGCGGGGCGGGCCCGGCTGCCGCCGCAGACCGAAGGGCGCGCGGGCCCGCGCGCAGCCGCGCGCCGCGGCGGCCGGGCTCGGTTGCGGGCCGGCCCCGGCCCGGGCGGGGACAGCTCGCCGCGCTCCGCGGGGGCGCCTGTACCTGCGGGAAACCCGGGAGTCGAAGGGGGTTTGGGCTCCGCCTGAGCCCCATTTGATGCCCCTGTGGGCCTCTTCTTCTGCCCGCTTGGCGGGCTTCTCGGTTAGCCTCTCAGCCGCTGGATCCGACCGCTGCCTCATCCCCGCCCGCGAGCCATGCGACTTTTGGTCCCCTTGGGAGTTTTGGGCCTGGCGCTCGCAGCGCTGGGCGCCGGCTGCAACACCCGCGCTGGCATCGACCCGGATGGCCAGGCGCCCGAAGGACTCGACTACGGGACCAATCTCCTCGCCCTGAGCAACTGCCAGGCGCTGCCCGCGCTGTTCCCGTCGGTCGAGGGGCAGCCGACCGCCTTCAGCGTCGAGCCGCCGTTGCCGGCGGGGCTCAGCATCGACCCGGGGACCGGAGCGATCGCGGGAACGCCCAGCGGGTCCCCCGGCACCAGCTTCCATGTGATCACGGCCAGCAATCCGGCCGGCAGCGACACGGCCGGCCTGACCATCGCGATCAGCGCGCCGGCCGCGCCCGCGGGCCTGAGCTACGCCGTGCCCCTGGCCAGCTACGACCTGGGCGTCGAGATCCAGCCCAACACGGCGAGCTTGGCGTTGGCTCCCGCCCCGGCCTACGCCTACAGCGTCGAACCGCCCCTGCCCGCGGGGCTGGTCCTCGACGGCGCCAGCGGCGCGATCAGCGGCAAGCCCAGCCTGGCCCAAGGGGGCGCCCCGTACACCCTGCGCGCCAGCGACTGCCTCGGTCAGACCACCAGCAGCGTGGTTTGGATCGAAGTGCTGCCGCCGCCGAGCAGCACCACGCAACCGGCTGGGTTCGCCACGCTCAACGGCGACGCCAGCCTGAGCCTGTTCGATCTGGATCCGGGCACGGGCGTGGTGCAGCCGGCGGGCAGCCTGCCGCTGCCGCTCGCGCCCCGGGACCTGGCGGCCTCCGCGGAGGGCACGCAGCTGTTCGTCCTGCTGGCGGGGGGCAGCGTGGCCGGTTTTGCTCTGGACGGTCAGGGCGGAGCCCGCGAACTGCCCACCAGCCCGACCCAGGTGCCGGGCTCGAGCGGCGAAGGATCCCTGGCGGCCGACCCCCTGGGACGCTGTCTGTACCTGAGCGAGCGCGGCAGCGACCGGGTCATCGCCCTGCGCATCGGCCCCCTGGGTGCGCTCGAACCCCTGGGAGCGCCGGCGGCCGTGATCGGCTCGGGCAGCGGGCCGCAGCAGCCCGGGCCCCTGGCCGTGCTCGCGGACGGCAGCGCCCTGGCGGTGCTGTGCAGCGCCAGCCAGCGCCTGGTGCTGTTCGGCCTGGCGGCGGACGGCTCCCTGTCGAGCCAGGTTTCGATCGCCACGGGCGCCGGCCCGGTGGACGTGGTCGCGGGCCGGCTGGCCAACGGGCAGCAGCGCCTGTACGTGGTCAACTCGCTGGATGCCAGCGTGTCGGTGTTCCGCGCCGACGGAGGAGTTCTGAGCCTGGTCGAAGTGCAGCCCCTGCCGGCCGGCTCCCTGCCCACCCGCGCAGCCTTCGTCGAGCGCAGCGGGCAGCGTTTCCTGTTCGTGGCCAAGAGCGCCACGCAGCTCGTGGCGCCCCTGCCGGTCGAGGCCGCCAGCGGCGCCCTGTCCGGGCCCTTCATCGGCTTCCCCGCGACCGGCGTCAACGAGCTGTGCTTCGCGCCGGGCGGCCAGTACGGCGCGCTGTCGAGCGCTTCGCAGCAGCAGCTGATGGGCGTCTCCGTGGGGGCCGCGGACGGCGCCCTGACTTCGACGCTCCAGGGCCCCCTGGCCTGCCTGCGCCTGCGGGCGCCCAGCGTGGCGATCGTGCCGCTGGCCTCGGTGTACCTCAAGACGCGCCGATCGACCCACGCCTACGCGCTCAGTCCGGCGACCCAGTCGGTCAGCCAATTCGAATTCGACCCGGGCGCACCCAGCCTGGTGCCGCTGCAGCCGCCGGGCATCGGCCAGCCGGCCGGCCTGTCCGGTGCGGCCGTGGCCCGCGGCGGTCAGTTCGCCGTCCTGAGCGCAGCGAATGGGGTCAACGGACCCGACGTGTTCCTCTACCGCATCCAAGCGGGGGCCCTCGCCCTGCAGGCGGCGGCCGAGCTCGGGGCCGCCAGCGGCCAGTCCCTGTTCGACGCCCTGCTGGCCGGCATCGAGCCCAGCGACCGTTTCGCCTACGTGCTGCGCCGGGGCAGCCCCGGGGCCCTGCACGGCTTCCGGATCGGCGCGGCCGGCCTCGAGGCGCCGGTGGTCGCCGGCCTGGGCGCGGACCCAGCCGCCCTGTGGCTCGAATCGACCGGCCGCTTCTGCTACGTCGCCAACCGCGGCGACGACACGCTGAGCGTGCTCCGGCTCGACCCCTGGAGCGGCCAGCCGAGCCTGGTCAGCGTGGTGCCGGTCGCCGCCGGGCCGCGCGCCCTGGCCGGCGATCGGGGCGGCTGTTTTCTGTACGTGTTGCACGCACCGGACGGGCGCGTCCGGGCCTACCGCGTCGACCCCCAGAGCGGCGTCCTGGCCCTGCTGGGCCAGAGCGTGGCCGCCTTCGCCGGGTCGAAGGCCCTGGCGGTCGATCCCCTCGGGCGGCTGCTGGTGGTGGCGGACACGACCCAATCCCTGCTGCGCCGCTATCGCTTTTCCGACGGCAGCGACGGCGAACTGCCCGGGACTCCGGTCTACATCGGCGCCACGGCCGCGATCGGCCGCCCCAGCGCCCTGGCCTTCGACGCCCAGGGGCTGGCGCTGCTGGTGGCCCTCGAGGACAAGGGGGAGGTGCGCAGCTTCCGCTTGGTCGGGAACGAGCTCCTGCCCGTGGACGTGGACCTGGCGGGCGCCTTCGTGGACGGCCTGGCCCTGCGCAGCGTGCGCCAGTGAGTTCCGCGGGGCCCTGGCCCGCGCCGGCTCGGGGCGCTGGCCCCGCGGCCCCCTGGGCACGCTAACCTCGCGTGGATGAGCGCGCCCCCGCAGCCGCCCCAGAAGGGCTTGGACCTCGAGGCCTGGCTGCGGCCGGGGCCCAGGCGCCTCCTGGCGATCGCCGTCGCCGTGCTGCTCTCGGCGGGCCTGACCACGCTGCTGTTCCGCGAATTCGGCTGGCGGCGCCAGGAGACCAGTTTCCCCTATGGACTGCTGTTCGCCGAACAGGCCCTGGGTTTCGGGGTCTGGGCGCTGATCGCCGGCCCGCTTTTCCGTCTGGCGCGCTGGATCCAGGCCTGGGCCCGGCCGGCCGTTTTCGGGCTGTTGTTGCAGCTCCCGCTGGCGCTGGGTTCCAGCTATGGCATGGCCGTGCTGGGCGGCGAACTCCAGAGGTTGTTGATCTGGCCGGAGTTGGAAGCCCGCTGGGCACGGCCGAGCCCGCCCCCTGAGGAAGGCGAGGTCCGCCCGGGGGCCGAGGCCGAGGGCGCGGAGCGGCCCTCGGCCGAGCGCCGCGGCGAGCGCAACTGGGAGCGGCGCTCGGGCGGCGATCGGCGCGGCCAGGCCTTCCTGTGGATGCGCCTGCCGCGCGAGCTGGCGATCTATGTGGCGCTGCTGGGCCTGGCGGCGGCGACCAATTCGTTCCTCGGGCGCCGCCGGGCCGAGCGCCAAAGCGCCGATCTGGCCTTGGCGTCGGCGCGCCTCGAGGGCGAGCTGCTGCGCGCGCGCCTCGAGGCGCTCGGTCAGCGCCTGCAGCCCCACTTTCTGTTCAACGCCCTGCACGCCGTCGGCGGCCTGGTGCGCGCCCAGCGGTCGGACGCGGCGCTCGGGGCCCTTTCGGACCTGGCCGAGCTGCTGCGGCTCAGCCTGGAACACGGCTCCAAGCCCTCCGTGCCCCTGGGTGTCGAGCTGGACCTGATCGAGCGCTACCTGGCCTTCGAGGGCCGCCGCTTCGGGCCGCGCCTTGAAGTCGAGGTCGACGTGCCCGGGGAGTGCCTGTCGGCGCGCGTGCCGAGCCTGGTCTTGCTCCCGCTGGTCGAAAACGCGGTCAAGCATGGGGTCTCGCCGCGTCCGGAGGGCGGGCGCGTGGTGGTGGCGGCCCTGCGCCAAGGCAGCCGGCTGCGCGTGTCCGTGGAGGACGGGCCGCGGCGCGACGCGGCCCAGGCGGCCGGGAGCGGGCAGCCGGCCGCCGCCGGACCGTCCTTGGGCCTGGGTCAGGGGCTGGTGCGCGAACGCCTGGCGCTGTTGCACGGCGCGCGCGCCTCGTTCGAGGTCGAGACCCGGCCCTCGGGGGGCTCCATGGCCGTGCTCGAGCTCGACTTCGATGTCGGGGAGGCGGCCGATGGCGACGCCTGAAGCGGCGCGGTTTTCCGCCCTGGTGATCGAGGACGAACCCCTGCATCGCCACAGCCTGCGGCGCCTGATCGAAACCGATGGGCGCCTCGAGTGGGTCGGCCAAGCCGGCGATACGGACGCCGGACGCACGCTCTTGCTCCAGCTCGAACCCGCTCTGCTGTTCCTCGATGTCGAGCTCCCGGGGCGCAACGGGCTCGAGCTGCTGGCCAGCCTGCCGGAGGGGCGCCGGCCGGAGGTGATCCTGACCACCGCCTTCGAGCGCTACGCCCTGCCGGCTTTCGACCTGGACGTGGCCGATTACCTGCTCAAGCCCTTCGACGATCAGCGCTTCACGCGCGCCGTCGGCCGGGCGCTCGAGCGCCTGGAGAAGCAGCCCAGCGGCGGCCGGCGCGGATTCCTGACCATCCCGCGCGAAGGGCGTCTCGAGCGCATCGAACTGGACGAGATCCGCGCCATCCTGGCGGCGGATCAGTACGTCTGGATCCAGACGCCCCGCGGTCGCACCCTCTATCGGGAGTCGCTCAGCAATCTCGAGCAGCGCCTCGACCCGCAGCGATTCGTGCGCGTGCACCGCTCGGCGCTGCTCGCCTGGGACGCCCTGCGGGTGGTCGAGTCGACCGGGGGCGGGCGCGGGCGGGCGGGGGTCGAGATCGAATCTGGACGACTGCTCTGGGTGCCGGTCGCCCGGGCGCGGCTGGCGGGGTTGCGCGCCCGCCTGACCGCCCCCGGGAACCCTTCCCAACAGGATTGACCCCGTTGGCTCCAGGGGGCTTCCCGGGGCGCTGCTGGCAGGCGACAAAGCGGTTGAGCGCGCGGCGGACCCGCCTTCCGCGCCGCGCCCCCCGGCTCCGGGGGCAGCCCGACAGCCCCCGATCATGACCCCCGATCCCCTGGTTCGACCCCCGATCCGACCCGCCTGGACGCTGCTGCTGGCCCTGCCCGCCGGGGCCCTGGCCGCGAGCGACGTGCGCACCCAGCACCGGGTGGGGGAAACCTACAGCACGGCCGTCCAGCTGAGCCTGGCCACCGAGACGGTGGAGTTCGAGTTCCTGCGGGACGGCGAGCCCCAGGAAGGCCCGGGCATGGGCCTTTCGCCCGCTCACCAGGAGCTGGCCTACACCTGCGTCGATCGACTCCTCGCGGCTCAGGATGGCCAGCCCCTGGCCCTCGAAAGGCGCTACGGGGACCTGTCCCTGGTCAGCCGCTTCGTGCGGCGCGACGAGGAGCAGAGCCTCGAGGCCAGCTCGCCTTTCGAGGGTGTGGTCCTCGAGCTCAGCCGCTCCGAGGACGGGGCCGTGGCGGCCAAGGTCCTCGAAGGGCAAGCCCCGGCCCCGGAACGCCTGGCCGGCTTCCAGCTGGCGCGCTGCCTCGACGGGCTGCTGGAGGATGCCGCGGCCGCGCCGGGTTCCAGCTGGGAACTCTCCGGGGAGCAGATCCGGCCCCTGTTGCAGGATGCCGAGCAGCGGCGCCTGTTCGAGTTCCCGGCGGCGCCGGCCGGGGAGGGCGGCGGCCGGGGCGGCCGCGGAGGGCGCGGCCGCGAGGGGCGCTCCCCGATCTTTGCCGAGGCGGACTGGACCGGGACCGCCACCTGGGGTCAGGCCAGCGCCACCTTCGAGGGCGCCGAGCTGGCCGTGATCGAACTCGAACTCGAGGCCAGCGGCGACCTGCCCGAGGGCGGCGGTTTCGGCGGCGGAGGCCCCCGCGGGGGCCGGGCCCTCGAAGCCGCGGGCGGCCTCGACACCAACACCTACGACTACCGCCTCGAAGGTCGTCTGCTGTACTCGCTCGAGGAGGCGCGCCCGGTGGCGCTGCAGCTGGCCGGCGACCTCGGCAGCTACAGCGAGCGCTCGATGGAGCGCGAGGATGCCTTGATCGAGATGCGCATCCGGCGGGTCACCCATCTCGAACTCGAAATCCAGATCGCCGCCGAGCGGGACGCCGACAACCAAAAGGGCAACGACCAATGAGCAAGATTCTCCTCAGCGCCGCCCTGTGCGGCGCCCTCGCTGGCGGAGCCAGCTACGGCCTCCTGCACCTGACCCAGGGCGCCTCGGCCCCCGCAGCGGCCGCTTCCGCCGCGCCGCTCCCCGAGCACCGCGCCGCCGCGCCCGAGGAGGGCTGGCGCGCCGAATTCGAGAAGCTGCGCGTCGAGAACGCCATGCTGGCCCAGCGTCTGAACCAGATCGAATCCGGCGCCGGCGCGGCGCGCGCAGCCGTGCCGACGACGGAGACCAGCCTGTCGAGCGACGAGGTCAGCGCGCTCAAGCAGCTGGTGCAAGCCAGCGCCCCGAGCGCGGCCGCCCCCGGGACCGCCCCGGTCCTGTATGCCAACGTCAAGGGGGCCCTCGAAGACATCCGCGCCCAGGAGGACGCCGAACGGGAGGAGCGCCGGCGCCAGGCCGAGGCCGAGCGCCTCGAGCGCGATCTCGAACGCATGACCAGCGAGTTGGCCCTGGCCCCTTACCAGACCGACGAGCTGCGCCGGGTGCTCACCGAGCGCAACGATCTGCGCGCGCAGATGTTCGAGCAAATGCGCGAGGGCAGCGGCGATTTCGAAGCCATGCGCGAGCAAGGCCGCGCCAACATCGAGCGCCTCGAGGGGCAGATCAAGGCGACCCTCAGCGAGGAGCAGTTCGCCGGCTTCCAGGAAAAGTTCGGCCTGATGAACTTCGGCGGCCGCGGGCCGGGCGGGTTCCGCGGCTTCGGACGCGGCAGCACGGGCGGCGGCGGCGGGGGCAACTGAACCCAGCCGCGCGAGCGATCGGCTTCCCCGGCCAGCGCCGGGGAGGTCTTTTGGGGCCGGTTCGGCGACGCATGGGCAGGCGCCGCTAGAACCGGCCCTCTTTCTTTCCAGGGACCTCGCGCGCTCCTGCGGTCGGCTCGCCCGCAAGCCCCGCCGCGTCGGCGGGGGGCCTGGGTCCAAACCCGCAGGGCTTCGGCTCGATCGCTCGCCGTGTTCCCGCGGGCTTCGAGCGCTCCCCGCGGGGACCCTCGGCCGGTGCAGATCCCACCCTTACCGCCTGGGGGGCCGAGCGCCCGCAGCCGCGGCGGGCCGGGCCTGGCCCGGTGCCCTTCGCGGTCCGCCGCCAGGCCTGGGAGGGGGCCGCCCAGGGGGTCGCCCCAGAGGGCGGGAGGCCGCTGCCAGGGCTCGGCCGCGGCGGGCGCGGAGCCCCGTCGGCTGGGCACGCCGCTGAGCTCCCCTCCGCGCAGCCCCAGCCTGCGGGACCTCGGAGCTTGCCCAGGGCCTCCCGGTCGGTCGCTCCCCGCCATCTCCGATCCGAGACGGGCGGGCTTCGGGATCTCGCCTGGGCAGCGATTTCGCGCCATGGCAGAGCAACCGGCCGAACCGACCGCATGGACGCACCGGCGGCCCTAGAGGTCCAGGGCGAGAAGCAGCGCCGTTCAGCCGACGCAGCCCTGCCTGCAAACAGGGCGTCCACAGGGGTTTGCGAGGCTCCAAAAAAGGGGATGGCCACCCGCCGAGCCAAATTGGCTCGGTCGGGTGGCCCATCCCCGGGGGATCGGCCCCTGCCACTGGCCCATCCCCCGCGGGCAGCTCGACCGGAGCTGCCCGTGTTCGTGTTGTCAGAGTGTTGTCAGACTATTGTTGGTGTGTGGCAGGGGTGTTGGCTAGGGAGGTTCGGGCGCCGGTTCGAGGGTTGGTCCCGGGGGCCTTCCCGCAGGCGCAGCGGCCTGCCCGAATCGCACTCCGGAGGCGGCGACCTGCCTGCGGTGCGGCGCCCGAGCGCCGGGACAGCGCCGGCGCTCCGGCGGCGGCCGGCAAGCCCTGAACCCATCCCGCCGCCCAGATCCCGCGGCCCACCCTGCGGCCCACCCTGCGGCCGATCGATGCGCCCGGCGTTCGGACTTCAGGCACTCGAACCTGACGTGAACTGGAGCCCTGTGCGGCCGGACCCCGGTGATCGGTGGTGCTTGCGAGCATTGAGGCCTATTCGGCCAACGCCTGGCGGCAGTGCGAATAGGGCAATTTCCCCAAAACACCGATCAACCCCGTGAACGGTGCCGCCGTGACGCCGTTCGCCGCGACTCCGCAGGCTTCCGAGGGGGGCGGGCGGGTCGAAATGCGCCCAACTCCGGCGTTTCGTCCAATTTATTGGGAAAAGTCGAGATTTGGGTACAGGGCCGCGACTTCTGTCGATTTTTCCCGATTCGGACACGGGCGCCGGCCCGATCGCCGCGCGGGTGCATCGGGGCGAGCCTGATTTCGCACCAAGCATGCTCACCGGCGGAACCTCCGCCCCAGCGGTCCCGCTGGCCGGCCGAGCCGGCGGCTCGCCAGGATCGCTCCGGGCGGATGGGAGCGAAACCGCCGGCTGCGCTGCGGACCCCTGGGCAGCGATCGATGTCCCCCCGCTCAACCCGCGCCGATGCCCACCTGGAGCGCCCACCTGGCCCAGGCGCAGCAAGAGGCCCGGTTCGTCCCAGGGCGCGCGGCGCGCCGCCCGAGGCCGGGGGGCTGGCCGCGGCCGGGGCCCCTGCCCATAGCCCGGGGAAAGCGATCGGTGCGCAGGGCCGATCCCGGGCTGTACAGCCGGCGGACGCCGGCCCGAGGGCATCCGACGGATCGCCTTGCGGCTCGTGCTCAGCCCGCGGCGAGCTTGTCTCAGCCTGCCAGACCGGGACGCGGTGGGGGAGTTCGGGTTGCTCCCGCAGGGGCCCCCGGTTCGTCAGGCCTCCGCCAGACCTTCGCGGATCGCGAAGCGGGCCAGCTCGACCCGGTCGTGGATGTCGAGCTTGGCCATCAGGTTCTCGATGTGGCGTTCCACGGTGGCCGGGCTCCGGCCCAGCAGCTGGGCGATCTCCTTCTTGGAGAGCCCGCGGGCGGCGTAGCGCAGCACCTCCAACTCCCGCTGGGTCAGCGCCGAGCTGCGCGTCAAGGTGCCCGATCCCGCCAGCTGCAGCTCCCCAGCGCTGGTCAGCACGAGACGCGCCCGCACCCGGTCGGAGAAGCTGGCCACCCCGTCGGCAGCACGCCGGATGGCCTCGGCCAACTCCTCGCCGGACTGGTCCTTGGTCAGGTATCCGGAGGCATTGCAGCGCAGCGCGGCCTCGATGTACCTGTCGTGGAAGAAGGCGCTCAGGAACAGCACGCGCACCTCGGGCATCTCGCTCTCGAGCTCGCGCGCCACTTCGAAGCAGACCCGCCCGGGCATGTCGATGTCCATCAGGATCACCTGGGGCTTGCGGCTGCGAGCGGTCGCCAGGGCTTCATCCTCGGTGCCTACGGATCCGACCACCTCGATGTCGCCCTGGGACTCGAGCAGGCCCGCCAAGCTCTGCCGCAGGAGTTTGTGGTCGTCGACGAGCAGCACGCGGATCGGAGCATTCATCCCGGTTGCCTCGATAGTTCGCCCGCCGCCGGTTCGAGCGCTGCTTGGGCGCAACTTTCGAGCAGGTGCTCGAGCGAGCTGATCAGTTCCCCGAGGGGCAGGGGGAAACTCAGCAATTCGGCCCGCGGGTCCGCGAGGCGCGCGACGGCGGTGCCCTTGGGCGCGGCCAGCAGCGCCGGCGCGCTCAGCCCGCGGGCCCGCAGGCGCTCCAGCATCTCGACCGTACCCGATTCCCCCGATCGCTCGATCAGCACCAGGGCCGCGGGCGCGGGCAGCAAGCTGGCGAGCATCTGCTCGGCCCGCGCCAGGCTGGGGGCCTGAACCACGGAGAAGCCGGCGTGCAGCAGGTCCGCGGCCAGGATCGAGCGGTGCTGGGCGACCGAATCGACCAGCAGGACGCGCCGCTGCGCGGGGGGGGCCGGAGCGAGTTTGGGAGCCTCGGGCAGCGGCAGGCTGAGGCGCACCCACGCGCCGCCGTCGGGCGAATCCAGCAGGTCGGCCCGGCCGCCATGGTCCTCGGCGATCCGGCGCACGATCGCCAGCCCGAGACCCGTGCCCTGGGTGCTGCTCTTGGTGGTGAAGAATGGCTCGAAGACGAAGGGCCGCAGGGCCGGGGCGATGCCGGGACCCTGGTCGATCACGTCGAGCAGCGCCTGGCCCTCCGCCGTCGAGAGCCGCAGCCGCACGCTGCCCCCCTGGGGCATCGCATCCCGCGCGTTGAGCACCAGGTTGAGCACGGCTTGCTGCAGCTGGCCGATGTCGCAGGACAGGTAGGGGCCCGGCTCGGGCCCCAGGTCGGCCTGCAGGGTGATCGGGTGGCCGATCAGGCGCTGCAGCGTCGGCAGGAACTCCGCCAACGCCGGGCGCAGCAGGGTCTTGCGTTTGTTGCCGCGCACGCTGCGCGCGAAGCTCACCAGGGAGCGCGAAAGGCTGCTGGCCGCCTCCAGCGCCGTGCGCACGCCATCCAGGGACTGGTCCGCGGGGCTGTTGGGCGGCAGAGCGGAACCGACCGTGTCGCAGTGGTAGCGCACCACCGAGAGCAGGTTGCCGAGGTCGTGGGCCACCCCGCTGGCCAGCTGGCCGACCGCCTGCAGCTTCTGGGCTTGGATGAGCTGGTACTCGAGCAGGCTGACCTCCTGCTCGCGCTCCTGCTGCGCCGTGGCGTCCTCGGCCAGCCCCAGCACCAGCCCGCCTGCGGCACCGACGCGGCACATCCGCTCGCGCAACCAGATCCACTTCCCATCGCCCCGGCGCAGCCGATAGACCAGCTCCGCGCATTGCCCGAGGCTGGCCCGCTCCAGGGCGGATTCCAAGGCGGGGCGATCCATGCCGTGGGTCCAGCGACCCCAGTGACCGACGAGTTCCCCGAGCTCCGCCGCGCTGCGGCCCAGGAGCTCCTCGGCGTTGCGGTTCCAGAGCACCAAGCGGCGCGTGGCCGGGTCGCCGAGCCAGGCCATCTGCGGCAGGGATTCGATCAGCTGCGCCAGGGCCGGGTTGGGGGGCTCGCCCGGCTCGCGCGCGGACCATTCGCAGGCCGGTCCGGTGCGAGCGGTCGAGCGCGGGTCCCGCGGGCTGGGCCCTCGGCGGCGGGGCCAGCCCAGGCCGGCCCAGAATCCGAGCCCCGAGCAGCCGAGCGCGAGTCCGGTGAGCAGCAGGGGGTCCAGGGGCACCCGGGCGATCTTAGCGCCGGCCAGCGCGGGCCACGGGGTGGTGCAGATCCGGGACCGGGGCTGGGTCGCCGGGGCCCCCGCGCCGCTCCCGCGCCGGCGGAGGGGCCGGCGCCGCCGCGGTCCGGGCTCAGCTCCGCCGGCCCACGAAGGTGTGCCAACGGCCGCGCACGCGGATGTCTTCCAAGCGCAGACCCGCGGAGGCGATCGCCTGCTCGGTCGGCAGGCGGTGCTGGCTGGGGCAGCCCGAAAAAGCGAAGCGTCCGCCGGGCACGAGCACGCGCCGCAGATCCTCGGCGTGGCGTTGGATCACGTCCGAGTAGATGTTCGCCAGGAGGATGTCGAAGCGCTCGGAGAGACCGTCGAGGGCTTCGAATCCGGAATGCTGGAAAACACACGTCCCCTGGACCCCGTTCCATTCGGCCAATTCGCTGCCGTTCGGGGCGGCGCGCTCGTCCACGTCGAAGGCCTGCACATGCGCGGCCCCCAGGCAGGCCGCCGCGACCGAGAGCAGCCCGGATCCGGACCCGGCGTCCAGCACCCGCGCTCCCGCCAGGGGCTGCTCCTGGAGGAAGGTCAAGCAGGCCCGGGTGGTGGCGTGGCGGCCCGTGCCGAAGGACCCGCTCGGTTCGAACACGAGCCGCAGGTCCCCGGCGCGCAGCCGCCCCTGCCAGGCCCGATCGGCCAGGACCAGGCGACCGAGGCGGAAGGGCCGCCAGACCTTGCGCCAGGAGTTGGCCCAATCCTCCGGGGGCAGCTCGCGGAACAGGGGCCTCAGCGGACCCAGATCCGGCTGGTCGACGCGCTCGACCAGGGCCGAGAGGCGCCGCTCGAGCTCGCCCCGGGCGCCGGCCGAGTCCCGCTCCAGGGGGTAGAAGGCGCGCAGCCAGTCCTGGCCCGCCGGGGCCTCCGGCCAGCCCAGGGAGGGCCGGCCGAAGGCGGCGGCCCCCCCGGTCCAGGTGGCCAGCTCTTCGGCGATCAGCTCGCACCAGGGCTCCGGCGCCAGCAGCCGGACTTCGATCCATCGCTCGGGCATGGGGCGCAGGATAGGGGGGGCGGGCCGGCCCGGGTGCGGGTCCGAATTGGCGGGCGGGTCGTAAATTCCTGTCGAGAATAGGTTTGCGTCGGCAGGATGGCCCCGACCAGCGACCGCCCGGAGCCCGCGGCGGTTGACTCTGGGCCCCGGGGCAGCCTGTCATTCCGCGGCTCTCCGCCCGGCGGCCCCTCCCGAATCGCCATCCATCCGTGGTTTCCAAAGCCAAGCAAGGTCCCGTCCTCGTGATCGTCGAGTCGCCCACCAAGGCCAAGACGATCTCCGGCTTCCTGCCCGAGGGCTACCTGGTCGAGGCCAGCGTGGGCCACGTGCGCGACCTGCCGCCCTCGGCCAAGGAGATCCCGGAAGCCTACAAGGGCCAGTCCTGGGCGCGGCTCGGCATCGACATCGAGAAGGGGTTCACGCCCCTGTACATCATCCCCGAGGCCAAGAAAAAGCAGGTCAAGAAGCTCAAGGACCTGCTGAAGAGCGCCTCCGCCGTCTATCTGGCGACCGACGAAGACCGCGAGGGCGAGTCGATCTCCTGGCACCTGCGCGAAGTGCTCGAGCCCAAGGTGCCGGTCAAGCGCATGGTGTTCCACGAGATCACCCGCGATGCGATCCGCAAGGCCCTCGAGGAGCCCCGCGACCTGGACCTGGGCCTGGTGCAGGCCCAGGAGACGCGCCGCATCCTCGACCGGCTCTACGGCTACGAGCTTTCGCCGATCCTGTGGCGCAAGATCGGCCCGGGGTTGTCCGCGGGCCGGGTGCAGTCGGTCGCGGTGCGCCTGATCGTGCTGCGCGAGCGCGAACGGCAGCGTTTCGTGCGCGCCGGCTACTGGGACCTCCTGGGGCGCTTCGAGCCCGCCGGGCGCTCGGCGTTCGAGGCCGAGCTGACCTCCCTGGGCGGCAAACGCCTGGCCACGGGCCGCGATTTCGACCCTGCGACCGGCAAGCCCACCAGCTCCGGGGTGCTGTGGCTCGACGAGACCGCCGCGCGCGCCCTGCAGGAGCGGCTGCAGCGCTCGAGTTTCCGGGTGAGCAAGCTCGAGACCAAGCCCTACACCGAACGGCCCCAACCGCCGTTCACCACCAGCACGCTGCAGCAGGAAGCCAACCGCAAGCTCAGGCTCAGTTCGCGGGCGGCGATGCAGGCCGCCCAACGCCTGTACGAGAACGGTTTCATCACCTACATGCGCACCGACTCGACCTCGCTCTCGGGCGAGGCGATCGCCAGCGCCCGCCAGCGCATCGCGGAGCTGTACGGTCCGGACTATCTGCCCAAAGCGCCGCGCAGCTACAAGACCAAGGTCAAGAACGCCCAGGAGGCCCACGAGGCGATCCGCCCCTCCAGCGAGTTCCGGCGCCCCGAGGACGTGCGCAACCAGCTCGGTTTGGACGAATTCAGGCTCTACGAGCTGATCTGGAAGCGCACCATGGCCTGCCAGATGGAGGACGCGCGCGGCTCGCGCTTGTCCCTGGAGGCCAGCGACGGCGAGGCCGTGTTCCAGGCCAGCGGCAAGACGATCGAATTCCCCGGCTTCCTGCGCGCCTACGTGGAGGGCGCGGACGATCCCGACGCCGAGCTGGCCGACAAGGAGATCGTGCTGCCCAGCGTCAAGGTCGGCGAGCCCTTGCGCCTCGAGCGCCTGGAGGCCAAGGGGCACACGACCCAGCCGCCGCCGCGCTTCACCGAGGCTTCGCTGGTCAAGGAGCTCGAAAACAACGGCGTGGGGCGCCCCAGCACCTACGCCATGATCATCGAGACGATCCTGCAGCGGCAGTACGTCACCAAAGAAAAGGGCGCGCTGGTGCCTTCCTTCATGGCCTTCGCGGTCGTCGGCCTGCTCGAGCGCTACTTCGCGCACCTGGTCGACGTGGCCTTCACCGCGCGCATGGAGGACGACCTCGACCAGATCTCCCTCGGCCAGCGCGAAGCCCTGCCGTACCTGCGGCACTTCTATTTCGGCGCCGGGCAGGATCTGCAGGGGTCCAGCGAGCAAGGGCTCAAGGATCTGCTCGGCGCGGAGATCGACGCGCGCGACATCTGCACGCTGCCGCTGGGCAAGGACGCCGCCGGCCAACCGATCAACGTGCGCATCGGCCGCTATGGGCCCTTCCTGGAGCGCGGCGAGGAGCGCGCCTCGATCCCCGAGGGCCTGGCCCCGGACGAGCTGACCATCGAGCGCGCGGTGCAGCTGCTGGAGCGCGGCGCGGGCCCGACCGAGCTCGGCCAGGATCCCGCCAGCGGGCGCAAGGTCTACGTCAAGGCCGGACGCTTCGGGCCCTACGTGCAGCTCGGCGAGAACGGCGAAGAGCCCAAGATGAAATCGCTGCTGCCCGGAATGCTGCCCGAGGAGGTGACCCTCGAGCAGGCCATGCGGCTGCTCGCGCTGCCGCGCCTGGTGGGCACCGATCACGATGGCGAGGCGATCTACGCCGACTTCGGGCGCTACGGGCCCTACATCAAGCGCGGCAGCGACACGCGCAGCCTGGAGAGTCCCGAGCAGATCTTCGAGATCGAGGTGCCCGCGGCCCTCGAGGTCCTGGCCAAGGAGAAGCGCGGCGGATTCTCCCGTTCGACCCCCAAGGTCCTGCGCGAGCTGGGCCCCGGTCCGAAAGGTTCGCCGGTCAAGCTGTTGGCGGGCCGTTATGGCCCCTACGTGACCGACGGCGAGACCAACGCCTCCCTGCCGAAGGGGCTGGCCGCGGAGCAATGCAGCCTGGAGCAGGCGCTCGAGCTGCTGGCGGCCCGCGCCGCCGCCGGCGGCGGCCGCAAGAAGGTCGCCAAACGCGGCGCCAAGCAGGCCGCCCCCAAAACGGCCAAAACGGCCAAGACTGCCAAGACTGCCAAGACCGCCAAGACCTCCAGCGCGGCCAATGCGGCCGGCGCGGCGCCGGACTCCGACGGCGGGAAGCCCGCCAAGGCCTCGAAGCGCAGCACCAAGAAGGCGGGCGGCGCCGCCGGCGACTCCGCCTGACACGCGGCTGGGAGCGCTCCCGCGGCCCCGGTCTGCCCGTCCTCCGGGGCCGGCGGAGTCGGGCGGCCCGGGGGCCCGCCGGGCTGGGCTGACCGACGGCCCGCGACCTCGGGGGGCTCGGCGCCTCCGGGCCCGATCCGCCCGGGGCTGCGACCGGTCGGCGCAGCAGCGCGCTCGGGATCGCGGCGGGCGGCGTGCGCCCCCGGGCCGGCGTCCCGCGGGCCGGGCGCCGGCCGCCGCGCCTGGGCTCCGCGGCCCCGGTCCCAGGCCCCCGAGAGCGAGCCAACCCGGGGGCCTGGCCCCCGGCCGCAGGCCGCGGGGCGGCGCTCGCCCGGGCTCCCCGGGCTCCCCGGGCTCCCCTGGGCTCCCCTGGGCTCCCCGGGGCTCCCCGGGGCGCCGACCCGCTGGCCCCGGATCGAGCGCCGGCGACCTGCTTCAAGCGGGGGCCTGGGCGGGGGGCCGGCGCGGGCGCGGCCCGGCGAAGTGGAGCGCCGCGGTCCAGGGGGCTAGACTCTTCGCCCGCCGGATGGCGAGCCGGGCCCGCACCCCTGCTGCGTTGCGCCCCGTGAGCCCAGGCCGGCAGCCCCCCGAGGCGACTTCGGCCCCCCCGTACGTTACGCCGAACCGCCTGCAGGCCCCCCCTTCCCGCTCCGACGCCGGCTCCCCGGATCCCGCGCCCCTCCCGCTCCCATGGACATCTCCGAAATTCCGGTACCCGGCTACGAGAAGGTCGTCCGCGGCATCGACCGCGCCTCCGGCCTGCACGCCCTGATCGCCGTCCATGACACCACCCTGGGCCCGGCCCTGGGGGGCATGCGCATGCTGCCCTACGCCTCCGAAGAGGAGGCCCTGTTCGACGTCAAGCGCCTGGCCCGCGGCATGACCTACAAGTCCGCCGTGGCCCAGACCGGCCTGGGCGGCGGCAAGTCGGTGATCATCGGCGACCCCAAGGCGCTCAAGTCCAAGGCCCTGTTCCACGCCATGGGGCGCTTCGTGAACAGCCTGGGCGGCCTGTACATCACCGCCGAGGACATGAACATCGGCATCTCCGACCTGGAGGAGGTGCGCAAGGAGACCAAGTATGTCACCGGCCTTTCCCGGGAATCGGGTTCCTCGGGCAACCCGAGCCCCTACACGGCGCGCGGCGTCGTCCAGGGCATGCGCGCGGTGCTCGAAGAGCTGTTCGGCAACGACAAGTTCGCCGGGCGCTCGGTCCTGATCCAGGGCGTCGGCGCCGTGGGCGGCGCCATGGCGGTGATGCTCAAGGAGCGCGGTGCCAAGGTGATGGTCTGCGACATCAACGACAAGCGCGCCCGCGACCTGGCCGACGGCTACGGCCTCCAGGTGGTGCCCGATGCCGGCCACCACCGCATCGAGGTCGACATCTACGCGCCCTGCGCCCGCGGCGCCGGCGTCAACGACGCCACCATCGGCGAGCTCAAGTGCAAGGCCATCGCCGGCTGCGCGAACAACATCCTGCTCGAAGAGCGCCACGGCGCCGAGCTCAAGCGCCGCGGCATCCTCTACGCCCCGGACTATGTCATCAACGCGGGCGGCATCATCAACGTCTCGGTCGAGTGCCGCCCCGAGGGCTACGACGAGGCCTACTCCCTGGGCCGCGTCGATGCGATCTACGACAACCTGAAGGAAGTCTTCCGCATCGCCAAGGCCGAGAACATCCCGACCCACGTCGCCGCCGACCGGCTGGCCGAGCTGCGCATCGAAGAGGGCCGCCGCAAGAAGGCCGGCAAGCGCTGAGCGGATCGCGGCCCCGGTCGGGTGCCGATCGGATCCGCAGAGAGTTTCTGGGCCGCCTGACGGCGGCCGGGATTCGCTGCTCCCCGCGCAGCGGGGAGCCGCGAAACGGACCGGGCGAAAGCGCGCAGGGGATGCGCGGCGATCGGGGAGCGGAGGTCCGCAGCGGTCGGTGGCTGCGCAGGAGTTCGGATCGAGTTCGGGCGCGGTCCGGCGTTGAGCCGAGCGATCGCTCGAGCTGTCGGTGCGGGTTCCCGGATCCGCTCCCGGCTCTGGACCTGAAGCAGGCCCTCGAGCGGCGGCGGCCGAAGTCCGAGGGGGTGGCCGGGGGGGGCGGTGGCTGACGAATCCAGCGGGGGCCTGCTGTGTGGGGATCTCGACCAGCACGGGCCCGCACGTCGGCGCGACGGAGCCAGCACCGCTGGGGCCAGCGCTGGCGGGACCCTGCGAGGGCGGGGGCCGCTATGCTGCGGGCGTCCCTTCGGCTCCCTGCACCGCTCGTCCGATGTCCCGCCGCCTATCGACCTGGCTGTTGCTGCTGTCGCTCACGCTCGCCGCCGGTTGCCGCAGCGCGCCCACCGAGGGGGGCACGGCGCAGGGCGAGATGCCCGTGGCCGTCGCAGCGCCCTGGCCCAGGAGCGCGACCTTGGTGGCTCAGGATTTCCTGCGCAGCTCCCTGAGCTTCAACGACGGAGCGCCGGGCAGCGCGCTGAAGGACGGTCGCCTGATCAACCGCGATAGCCAGATCGAGTACGGAAACTACGTCGAGGGGGCCTTCAGCGTCGGCGTCCAGGGCGGCGAGATCGGCCGCATCGTGGACCTGGGGCACTGGCGCGAGCTGGCCCGCCTGCACGGCTACTCCGAGGTCGTCGGAGGCGGGATCGGATTCCTTTCGATCCGGCGCGAGGGGCAAGGCTTGCAGATCCTCGGCGCCGCGGGGCACCCCTCGACCCAGCCCCTGCGCGGGGCCCAGGCCCTGTTCGAGCTGGACGCCCGCGACATCGACTCGCTCGAGCCCGAGGTCGGCCACATCTATCTGCTGCGCATCCTCGACCGCAACGATGCCTCGTTCGAGCTGCTGGTCAAACTGCTGGTCACCGAGCACCGCCCGGGCGAGAGCGTGACCTTCCTGTGGCAGCCGCTGTGAGGGGCCCGCGGGCCCGCCTCCGAACCGCCGGCCGCAGCTTCGAAGCCCGGCCGCGGGCGATCACTGCCGCCGCAGGAAGTTGACCAGGTCGGTTTCGAGCTCGACCAAGCCGTAGTCGGGCACGGTCAGGCAGCGGTAGACCATCTGCGCCAAGGGCTCGGGGGTGCTCGGGTTGAGCTCCTTGGGCGGCGGATAGGACAGGAAGTAGGACAGCGAGAGGCGTTCGATCTCGCCTCCCTGCTCGCGGCCGGCGAATTGCCAGGGCACCTCGTCGAAGGGCAAGGTGCCGGTCAGGATCTCGTACAGCATCACGCCGATGCCCATCACGTCCGCCTTGGGGCTCTTGAGCAGCAGCGGGTTGTAGTGCGGCGTGGTCGAGATCAGGTGCTTGTTGCCATCGCGCATGGCCGGGTCGATCATGATCACGGAGCCCGAGGGCTTGACCAGGATGTTCTCCGGCTTGAGGTCGCCGTGGTAGGCCAGGGTGCCCGACTTCTCGAGGCGCTGCAGGGCGCGGACGATCGATAGGAACCAGTTGAGGCGAATGCCCTCCAACGCGCGGATCTTCTCGCGCAGGGTCTTTCCGCGCACGTAGTCCATCACGATCACGGGGCGGCCCTCGTGTTCGATCAACTCCCGAGCGCGCACCAGGTTCTGGCTCTTGGCCTCCTTGAGCAACTCGCCCTCCTGGCGGATCAGCAGGTCGATCTCGTGCAGGTCTAGGAAATCGACGCGCACGCCGTCGGCCCGGAAGAAGATCGCCTCGCCGGGGGTCTCGTCGGGCGAGAGCCACTCCGGGGAGCGCCGGGACGTGACCTCCATGCAACGGGTGATGTAGCGTCCGCCTCCCGCGAGGTCGCCGATCTTCAGCGCCACCTTTTGGCCGCGATTGTCCTCGGCCAGGTAGACGCAGGCGAAACCGCCGCGGGCGATGAACTCGGAGATCCGGTAGGAGCCAATCGTCTCGCCTGTCTCGAGCCGAATCATGGGGCGCTCGCGCGGTTCGGAGGGGGCTGGGGGGCAGAGGGTGGTTGGCGCGGAGGCCGCGCCGCTGACCCGTGGGCCCCTTGTCGATCCCGGCCCGATGCGCACTGGAGCCCCGCGGCCGCCGCGGGGGCCAGGGGCCGCTCCGAGTCCCGTTCCTGGAAGGCGTCCCGGGCCCGTCGGGAGCAGGGGCCTGGCGTTGGGCGCCGGTCGGGAGGGCCGCTCCGCCGGGGGATCCGGGGCGGGTGCGCCGGCTCGGCGGGCCTCCAACCGGCGACGCTCCCGGGCCCCGCGGCCCGCTTGCGGGCGGAAGTTCCTTCCGCCCTGGGCCGCGTCCCCGGCCCGCGGCGGGGCTAGGGCGCCGGAAGCTCCTCGCAGGGCCGCAGGCGGCGGCCCGTGCGCCGCGTCGGGTCCGCGGCGGAAGCGCGGCCGGGCGGCCCCTAGCCGTCCTGGGGCGAGCCGGCCTCCAGGGCCTCGGCGAGGGGCAGCTCGAGCAGCTCGAGCCGCTGCGGGTCGAGGTCGAGGATCCGGGCGACCCCCTCGGCCGTGGCGCAGGCGCCGAGCAGCTCCGGCTCCTGCCCGAAGGGCCGGTAGCGCCAGGCGCGGCCGTGCTCGTCGAGCAGTCCCAGGTCCTGGCCAAACGGATTTTGGACCACGGTCCAGCCCCGCCCGCCCAGGCCCTCGGCCCGGAAACGCAGCGCCATGCCGACCGGGACCCCGTCGAGGCGGACCTCGAAGCGCCGCTGCGGCACGGCGCGCACGAGCTCGTACTCCCCCTGGGCGGGGGGCTGCGGGGCCCTGCAGCCGCCGACCAGCAGCCCCGCCGCGCCGGCGCCGGCGCCCAGCAGCAGCGCGGCCAGCTGCGCCCCTGGACGCAAGCCCCCGCCCGGCGCCCCGGTCCGCGGGCCGCGGCGGCCGAACAGCGCCAGTCCGGCCAGGACGCACAGGGCGGCCGCTGAAATCCAAAGCCCGAGGGTCACGCTCCGGGGAGCGTAGCGCAGGTGGACCTCGCTCGGACCGGCGGGCAGCCAGACTCCCGAGAGGGCGTGGTCCACGCGCTCGACCGCGAGCCGGGCGCCGGAACGCTCGGCCCGCCAGCCCCGGTCGAAGGCCTGGGAGAGCACCACCAGCGCGGGCTGCTCGAGGTCGGCGTGGAGCCGCAGCTCGCGCGCCCCACGGCGCTCGAGGCGCACCGTCCCGGGCGGATTCGGCAGGCGATAGACATCGAAGCCCGCCGGGGGCGCGGCTTCGGTCAGCGCGGTCCAAGGATCGAATTCGGCCGAGCCGAGCCGTGCCAGGCGTTCCTGGCGGTCGTCGACGCGCTCGACCGCGCGGGCCACGAAGGCCGGCGGCAGGGCGCGGGGATTGCGGTAGACCGCCGGTCCGGGACCCGGCTCCGAGAGCCGTTCGAAGGGCTCGGGCAGGGACCGGCTGCTGAGCACGCAGCGGATCCCGAGCAGATCCGCCAGCGGCAGGCTGCGGTCGAACCAGCGGATCTCCTTGATGAACCAGGCGCTGCGCGGATCGCTGCTCAGCAGGCCGATCAGCTCGGCGCTGCGCTCCTGCTCGATCGAGTCGTAACCGCCCACCAGGCTCAGGCCGTAGAGCAGGTTGGTGTTGGCGGGCAGGATGCCGTTTTCGAGCGGCAGGCTGCGCTCCCCCGCGGCATGCGCGGACAGGAGGCTCGTCACGGCGGTCGCGGGCACCGCGGCCGCGGGCGGGATCTGCGGGTTGTAGCCGCGCGCGAACAGCACCAGTTCCAGGGCCACGGCGGCGCAGGCCCAGGTGCCCAGGGCCGCGCGGCGGCCGCGCTGCAGGGCCTCGAGACCGAAGGCCGCCAGGGCCGACAGGCCGAAGGCCAAGAGCAGCGAAAGGCGCATCAGCTTGGTCGAGCGCAGCAGCGGCACTTCGCGCGCCCAGCCGTAGAACGGATCGACCTGGAAAGCCACCAGCCCGGCGGCGAGCGCCAGCAGCGCCAGCAGCGCGCGGCGGGGATCGCGGCGGAAGGTGAACGCGCCCGCCAGGCCGAGCGCCAGGGCGATGCGCCCCACGTAGCCCCCGATCAGCTCGTTGTAGTTGAGGTTGTCGCCCAGGGGGCCGCGATAGTCACCCCGGTCGGGTCGCCCCAGGTGCTCGGGCGCCAGCAACAGCGCGCAGGGCACCGCCGGGTGGACGCGCGTGGTGACCTCCAGCTCCTCGAACAGGCGCGCGGCGCGGCTGTCCGCGAGGTATTCGCGCAGGGGCAGCAGCTGCCCGGCGGCCAGCGCCCCCGCGAGCAGCCCCGCCAGGGCGGCGCCCGCCAGACCCTTGGGGCTCAGCCGCGGACGCCCCCAGGCGAGGCGCGCCAGGGCCCAGGCCGCTGCGCCAAGGCCCAGATGCAGGGCGGTTTGCAGGTGCCCGCCGAGCCCCGCGAGCCCCAGGCACAGGGCCAGGCCGGCGATGCGCCGCGGGCTCACGCCGAGGCACAGCCGTTCGATCGCCAGCAAGCTCCAGGGCAGCAGCAGCGAGACGTGGGTGTGCGGATGCAGCGCCCAAGCGATCTGGAAGCCGCACAGGGTGAAGGCCAGGGCCCCGAGCCAGCGCGGCGGTCCGACCAGGCCCAGGGCGCCCAGGAACAGGGCCATGCCCAGTCCGGTGAGCAGCATCTCCAGCGCTTCGAGCCAGACCAGCAGGCCGGGCGCGGGCCAGGCGAAGAAGGGCCAGTGGAGGGGCCACAGCAGCGCCCCGGTGTTGGCCGCGTGGATCGGCTGGCCCAAATAATTGTGCGGGTTCCACAGGGGCAGTTCCCCGCGCCGGAGCTCGCTGGCGAAGAATTCGAGCCAGGGCAGGACCACCAGGCTTTGGTCCAGCAGCAGGTCGTTGCGCTCGATGTCCGGCGCGGGCTCGGCCTGGGAGCTCCAGGGCTCGAACAGGCGCAGGCTGCCGAGCTGGGACAGGATCCGGCCCCCCAGGAGGGACTCCCCGTAGAGGCCGAGGATCGCCAGGGGCAGCAGCAGCGCCGGCCAGGGCCAGCGGCGTTTCCGGGGCAGCGGGTCGGCTTCCAAGACAGCGAGACGATAGCCGGGGGCCGCCAAGGTTGAGACCCCGGCCCGGCGGCCCTATCCTGCGACGCGCCATGGATGCCCAGGCCCTCGAATGCACCCGCCGCGCGGGCAAGATCGCCGCGGCGTGCCGCGAGTGGGCCCGCTCCGCCGTGGCCCCGGGGGTGCGCCTGCGGGACGTCCTGGAGGGCATCGAGGAGCGCATCCGCGCCGCCGGCGGTCAGCCGGCCTTCCCCGCCCAGACCAGCCGCAATTCGATCGCGGCCCACTACTGCAGCGCCCCGGAGGACGAGACCCGCTATGAGGTCGGCGACTGCGTCAAGGTCGACCTGGGCGTCCACGTGGATGGCTTCATCGCCGACACGGCCTGCAGCGTCGACCTTTCCACCGACGGGCGCTGGACCCCGCTGATCCGCGCCTCGGCCGATGCCCTGGCGGCGGCGATCGCCCTGGTGGGCGACGGGGTGCCGGTCGGCGAGATCGGCGCCGCCGTGGAGCGCACGATCCTGGCCGCGGGCTTCGAGCCCGTGCGCAACCTGACCGGCCACGGCCTGGCGCGCTGGAAGGTGCACACGCCCCCGCAGATCCCGTCCTACGCGGAGCGGGGCGGCGGCAAGCTCAAGACCGGCATGGTGATCGCGATCGAGCCCTTCGCCTGCACCGGCAAGGGCTACATCCGCGAGCGGGGCAAGGCCGAGGTCTTCATGCTGGAGAGGCCTCCGCTCAAGGCCAAGGGGCTCGATCGCGACGTCCTGCGCGAGATCGAAGCCTGGCGCGGGCTGCCGATCGCGCGGCGCTATTTCCGCCACCTCGATCGCGACAAGCTCGAGGAGGCCCTGGCGCGGCTGGCGCGGCAGGGGGTGTTGCACCGGTATCCGCCGCTGGTCGAGGAGGAAGGAGTGATGGTCGCTCAGACCGAGCACTCCCTGTACCTGGCGCCGGAAGGGGTCGAGATCCTGACGGCCGGTTGACCGCAGGGCCCCGGCGGCGCGCCGGGGGCCCGCTGGCCGCCTTCGCCCCGGCCGCAGGCCCGTCG
>ERZ1066133.298-NODE-298-length-25645-cov-10.894177_pt1 | contig 25645 bp, 17 predicted proteins | sample MGYA00382780_ERZ1066133 | MGnify/ENA primary metagenome ERZ1066133 (study PRJEB33369, sample SAMEA5778363) | biofilm metagenome | biome: Industrial cooling water; feature: Water cooling tower basin; material: Biofilm | place: United Arab Emirates | collected... | reverse complement strand
GCAGCCGACCGCCCGCGCAGCCGACCGCCCGCGCAGCCGACCGCCCGCGCAGCCGACCGCCCGCGCAGCCGCCGCTGCCCGGCCTGGGCAGCGGCGCTGCGTCGGTTCAGCCCCCGGCGAACAGGCGCTCGAACTCCGCCCGCCGCCGGGCGCCGACCTGATCCCAGGTGTAACGCTCGGCCTGTGCGCGTGCCGCGGCCCCGAGGCGCGTGCGCAACTCCGCGTCCCCGGCCAGTTCGCGCAGGGCCGAGATCCAACCGACCTCGTCGTAGGGATCGCGCACCAGTCCGTGCACCCGATCCTCGACCACGCCCCCGGCGCCGGCGGGGCTGACCAAGCAGGGCAAGCCGGCGCCCAGGGCCAGGTAGGTCACCAGGGGGCTGCCCTCTTCATGGCTCGGCAGCACGAAGACGTCGGCCTCCCCGTACAGGTCGTCGAGCCGCTTGCGGTAGGGCAGGTGCTCGACGTCGGGGCGGGCCAATTCGCGGGCGCAGCGCTCCCGCAGCGCCGGCTCGATCGGACCGACGATGCGCAGGCGCGCGCGCAGGCCCGCGGCGGCCCAATAGTCGAGCAGCTGCGCGAGTCCCTTGCGCACCGTGCCGTTGGCCACGAACAGGAATTGCGGCACGTGGCCGGCGCCGCGCGGCGTCCTGTGCACGTGGAAGTCATGGGACTCCCAGGCGTAGGAGGTGTGGAACAGCTTGTGCTCGGGGACGCCCTGTTCGAGCAGCGAGCGGTGCACCAGGGGGCTCGGGCAGAAGACGCGCGTGGCCAGGGCCAGCTTGCGCGACTCGATGTCCGCATCGCGCATGGTGATGCCGTGGTTGGCGGGCAGTCCCAGGCGGCGATAGGCTTCGTCCAGCACGCGCATCGAATTGCGGCGATGGCTGTTGACGCGCTCGAGCACGATCGGGATCCCGCGCTCGGCCAGGCGCTCGAAGAATTCGAGCGAAAGCGCCGGCCACAGGTAGGCGATATCCCCGGGCCGGACCGCGGCCAGGTAGCGGCGTTCGAGCAGGTCCCTGAGCCCGGTCTCGGCCAGGCCCAGGCGGTACCAAAGCCGCGTCGCCAGGCGCGGCAACGGCACGCGGTGGTAGGGCCGTTGGACCGCGGGCTCGACCGCCGGCGCCCAATACTCCACGTCGAAGGCCGCGCCCTGGAGCCGATCGCAGACCGCCAGGATGCAGGCAGGGATTGCGCTGCCCGAGCAGTAGATCGGGAAGGCGACGCGCAGGCTGCGGCGTCCGGCGGGTCGTCTCGGTGCAGACACGGGCACAAAAGACTAGGACCTAAAGCGGCGCTTCTCCAAGGCTCCTCGGGGCACGCAGCGCGGAATACGCCGCGGCCGGACGCCCGGCCCAGGACGGCGGCCGCGGCTCCCTGGGACCGCCCCGTCGGCGCTCAGAGGCGCCACAGGCTGCCCTGGCTGCCGGCGAACAGCAGCCGGGCCCCGGGCACCGGGGGCAGGGGGGCCAAGCTGGCCGGGCGCCCATCGACGAACAGGCGCGCGCCGCGCTGGCGGCAGGACTCGAGGCGCTCGCCGAGCGGTTCATCCGCGGCCAGCACCCAGCCGCGCCGGTCGGCCAGGTACAGGATCGTGGGCTCCTCGAAATTGTTGCGGCGCCTCCAGAACGGGTCCTCGCGGGGTTTCGGGGAAAGCACCACCAGGAGTTCCCCGGGTCGGCTGTGTTCGGCGGCAAGGCGCGCCAATTCGACCGTCTGGGCCGAGGTCACCTCGCGGCGCCAGTCGCGCTCCAGCAGGGCGTGGCCCAGGTAGGGCATCAGGGCGAGCCCTAGGCTCGCTCCGGCGAACACGCCCCGCCCGCGCCAGGCCGGCGACCGCTGGGTCGCCACGCTGGCCGCCTTGCCCACCCACCAGGCGCCCAGCAAGGCGCCGAACATGTGGTAGTGGGCGCCGCTGTCCGGGCTGTGGCTGTAGCGCAGGGAGACGACTGCGCCCAGCCCATAGGAGGCTGCCAGCGCCAGTTCGGCGGCGCCCAGGCGGCGGGTCCACAGCAGCGCTGCCCCGGCCGCCAGGCCCACCAGGCCCGGCCCGAAACGCAGCGCCATCCCCAGCAGGTCCAGGTACAGGCCCGGCATCGCCAGGTGCTCGGGGTGGGGGAACTTGGTGTCGCCGCCCGAGAGCACGCCGAAGGTCAGACCGGTCTCGAGGTAGAGCTGGCGCGCTTGCCACAGCTGCAGGGCCGCGCCGGCGAGCACCGCGCCCCACATCAGCCAGGTCGCGGGCTGCCGCAGCCGTTCGCGGTGGGCCAGGGCCAGCAGCAGGAACTGGGCCACGCCCAGCTGCAGGGCCGGGGCCTTGATCCAGGCCGCCAGCAGGGTCGCGGCTCCCGCCAGCCCCAGGGAGCGCAGACGGCCGCTGTCGGCGTAGTCGAGGAACGCCAGCCAACCCAGGGTGAAGCACAGCAGCGCGCTGGCATCGGGCATCACGCTGATCGAAAGCGAAACGCCCAGCTGGCTGCCGAGCAGAGCCAGGCCGCACAGGGCCGCCGGGGCGTTCCCGAAGCGGCGGCGCGTGCAGAGGGCCAGGGCGCTGGCCGTGGCGCACAGGGCCAGCAGGGACAGCAGTTGGCCGGGCCACTCCGCTTCGCCGAAGCGGCCGAGCAGCAGCGCCACGCCCGCGGTGTACAGCGGCAGCTCGCTTTCGACGAAACCGGGGCCGTCGCCGCCCCAGTCGATGCGCGGGCGCAGCAGGTCGAGCCCGAAGCGGTGGAAATTGCGGGCGATCGCCTGGGTGTCGCATTCGCGCCAGGAGGCGCCGATCGAATCCGGGCGCACCCACAGCCACTGGGCCAGGGCCCAGGCGCACAGCGCCGCCAAGAACCAAGCGAAGACCCGCCTCGCGGGGGCCGAGGGCTGCAGCGGAGCGGAGGAGGGCATGGGGGGGGGACGACCCGGGGGGGCGGGGCGGCTCGGGGAGGTCGGGGGCGGCCCGGGCGGGGCGCGCCCAGCGCCAGCGGCGGGCGGCGGCGCGAAAAAAACGGCCCTAGAGGATCCGCGCGCGGCGCCCGGCGCGCAACCGCTCGGCAGCGCCGCGAACGCTGCGGACGCCGCAGTGCCGCGCCGAGACTGGACTTGCGCCCATGGGGCCGCGCGCTGCATCGGTGTCAGCCCCGTGTCGCCCCGAAACTCTTTCCGGCGTCCGCGTAGGGCCCGCGAACTCCAGGGCCTGAGGCCGCCGCGGTCGAGGGCTCCTGCTGCGGGGCCCTGTCGGCCCGTGGGCCCCGCGCCACGCGGCCGCGCCGCGACCCGCTTCAGCGCTCGGGCGCGGGCAGCGGCGTCAGCCCGCCGCCCTCGGGGTCGAAGCGGTACGCGGCGAACTCCGGCCAGGCCCGCTGCAGCTCGCGGTTGCGCGCGCCGAGGTCCCGGGCGAGCACGAACGGCTCGCGCTCGAGCGGCGGGGCCAGGTGGTAGCGCTTGTGGTCCTGTTCGCTGAGCAGCGGCACGAACACCAAGGCCGGCTGCACCGGCGCCGACCTGGCCGCCGCTTCGGCCCGGCTGCGCAGGGCGTACTCGGCCCCGGCCTGCTCGAACTGCAGCGCCAGCATCCAGCCTGCGGACCCGGCCAGGAGCGGCGCCAGCAGCGGCCGCGCCGCGGGCGCGAGCCGGCCGGCGATGCGCGCCAGGCCTGCGCTGGCCAGGCAGGCCAGCGGCGGCAGCGCCTCGACCAGGTAGCAGGGCCCGGCCCAGGGCACGCCGTGGAAGCGCAGCAGCGCGTAGAAGGCCAGCAGGCACAGGGGCACGCCCAGGGCGATCGAATGGCGCGCGGCCGGGAAGCTGGCGCGCAGCCCGACCACCAGCAGCGCCAGGCCGCCCGCCGTGCCGGTCAGCCAGCGGTCGAGGCGCCCCAGATTGAAGGCCGTGTTGGGCCAGGCGGTCGGCAGGTTGATCAGGCCCCAGCGGTCGTTCGGCGAGCGCTCGGCTGCGTACAGCTCATAGGGCGAGAGCCAGGGCGAACCGGTCAGCTCGCGGTTGAAGGCCAGATAGACACCCAGCGCCGGCAGCGCGCCCAGCAGCGTGGCGCCGAACAGGCCGGGCGCCGCCCGGGGAGCGCGCAACCACAGGCTGGCGAGGTGCGGCAGGCACAGAGCCAGCGCCGTGCCGGGACGGGCCAGGAAGCACAGCCCGAGGGCCAGGCCCGCCAGGAGCGCGCGGGCCGCCGCGGGCCGGCCCGCAGCGTGCCTGGCCAGGGCGCTCTCCGCCGCGCACAGGAACAGCAGCCCGCTGGGCAGGGAAGTGCCGTGGGCCAGCCACAGCCCGTGGATGCCGATCGCCATCGGCGAGAGCGCGAAGACCCAGGCCGCGAGGCGCGGCCGCTCGAAGCCGAGCCGCCGGGCCAGGTACCAGACCCCCGCGGGACACAGCAGCGCTCCCAGGGCCACGAAGGCCTTGGCCGCGCCGATCGCCAGGCCCGCCGCGAGCAGCAGCGAGTGCCCCGGCGGATACTTCGAGAACACCTGGGCGCCGGAGTAGATCTGCCGCGCCGGGAAGAAGTCCGCCCAGGGGCCCCCGGGCAAGCTCGCGCGGCCCTGGGCGAACAGGCGCGCTTGCCACAGATAGGCGCGGCCATCGTTGGTGAGCGGCTGTCCCTCGAGCCAGCGCTGGGCCAGGAACCAGCCCAGGCCCAGCGAGATCGCGCCCGCCAGCAGGAGTTCCGCGGCCAGGGCAGCGCGGCGCGGGGCGCGCTCCGGCGGCAGCACGGCCTGGCCGCCGCGGGCGGGGAAGGCGGCCAACAGCGCGGCCAACAGCAGCGCCAGGGCCAGGGCGCGGCGGGCGTGGTCGAGTTCGAGGGAGTTGGCGGCGCCTTCGCCCGAGAGGCTCAGCACGAAGCGCGCCTGCAAGGGGTCCAGGGCCAGGCCTCCGGCCAGCGCCAGCAGCAGCGTCCAAGGCCCTGCGCGGCGCGCGAGCAGCAGCGCCAGACTCCCCGCCGCGCCGAAGGCCAACAGGCGCAGCTCGAGCCGGTGGCGGTGCAGCCAGAGCACGGCCTGTTCGGCGGGTACCTCCGCGCTCAGGAGCCAGCCGCTGGTGGTCAGCAGCGCTCCGCTGGCGTCGGGCGTCAGCGCCAGGCGCTGGCCCAGCAGCAGCGCTGCGGCGGCGAGCAGGGTCAGGGCCAGGGGCCAGCGCAGGATCGCGGGGGTCATGGGCGCCGGCGCTGCGGGGCCCGGCGCTGCTATCCTGCGGCCGATGAGCCTCGGCGCGAAGCATCAGCCCCGCGGTCCCGGGGGCCGCCTGCTCGGGCCGCAGCGGGGCTGCGAACAGGCGCGCGGCCCGCGTTGCGCCGACCGGGGGCGTCCAGGACAGCGCTGCCCGCCCGCCGGGTGCGCCCTGGGGAGGCCAGCGCCGGGCGCCCGGCCGGGCCCCAGGCCGCCCCGGTTCGGGCGGTTCTGCGCGCCGGCGCTGGCCCCGGCAGCGGCCCTGGCGCTGGCGCTGGCTCAAGGCTGCGCGCCGGCCCCCGATGCGCCCGCGACCGTGCTGCTGATGACCCTCGACAGCGTGCGCCGCGACCACGTTTCCGCCTACGGCCGGCGCTCGGCCTTCGATCCCGAGGCCCGCACGACCCCCAACTTCGATCGGCTGGCCGCCGCCGGGATCCTGTTCGAGCGCGCCTATTCGAGCACCTCCTGGACCCTGCCGGCCCATGCGACCCTGCTGACCGGCCTGCCCGACCAGATCCACGGGGCGACGCGCAACGACCGCCACATCCCGGCCGCCGTGGAGACCCTGGCCGAATGCTTCGCCGCGGGCGGCTACCGCACCCAGGGCTTCTTCTCGGGTCCCAACCTGCACCCCGCCTTCGGCTTCGCCCAGGGTTTCGAGCGCTACCAGGATTGCTCCGGGGTCGAGGTGCCTGCGGAGCTGTTCGCGGCGCCGCAGGAAGCCGGCCGCGACGATCGCTTCCTGGGTGTGCACGTCGCCTCCCATCAGGTGCGCACCAGCCCGATCCTGCTCGCTTCGATCGAGGAGTTCCTCGCCACCGACCTCGGGCCGCAGGAGCGCTGCTTCCTGTTCGTGCACTGGTGGGACCCGCACTACGACTACCTGGCGCCGCCCGAGCAGGTGGCCCGCTTCGCCAACCCGCACTACTCCGGCCGGCTCAGCGGGCGTTTCGTGCAGGACAAGTTCGGACCCTGGGCGCCGCCCGATCTCGAACACCTGTTGGCGCTGTACGACGCCGAGATCGCCTACACCGACGAGCACGTGGGCCGCTTGCTGGCGCGCCTGGCCCTGCTCGGCCGCGAGCGGGACCTGCTCGTGGCCCTGACCAGCGACCACGGTGAGGAGTTCTACGAGCACGGCAGATGGGGCCATCAGCGCACCCTCTACGACGAGGTGCTGGCGATCCCGATGCTGCTCAGCTGGCCCGCCGCCTGGCCGGCGGGACAGCGCGTGGCCGAGCCGGTGCAGCTGATCGACCTGTTCGCCACCCTGCTCAGCGCCGCCCGCCTGCCGGTCCCGGCCGCCAGCGAATCCCTGGACTTGGCGCGCCTGTTCCAGGGCTCGGATCCGGGGCGCCGCGAGCTCTTCTTCCACCTGGACGCGCCCCAGCGCGAGATCCGCTTGGACGCCCTGCAGCAGGGCAGCCGCAAGCTGATCGTCGGCGCGGACGGCTCCGAGCCCAGCTTCTTCGATCTCGAGCGCGATCCCGGCGAGCGCGCCGAAGCGCGGCCCCTGCGCCCGGGCACCGAGGCCGCGGACCTCTACCAGCGCCTGGGTCAGGAGCTGGCGCGGCGCCGTGCGCTGCACGCGAGCGCCGGCCACCTGGAGGCCGGCGCCGGGGCCGAGTTCGGGCCCGACCTGCGCGCGGCCCTCGAAGCGGCCGGTTATCTCCTGAACGACTGAGGCCCGCGCGGGGCGCACCCGCGCCGCATCCGGGCCCGGGACCTTCTGCGACACCCATGGACCAAACAGCTGCCGCCGATCGCGCCTGGGAGCTTTGGGAGCGCGGCGAGACCGAGGCGCTGGCGCGCTTCCTCGAGCGCTGCCAGCGCCGCGGATCGGGCGAGCCCAGCGGCGGGGTGCTGTCGGCCCTGCTGGCCCTCGAGACCCAGGACATGCCCGGGGCCCAGCGCTGGCTGGAGGGCGCGCGGCGGGCGCTGCCCGCGGCCGATCCGGGACTGCTGCTGGCGCAGGCCGAGTTCGACCTGGCCCACTGGCGGCTCGAGCCGGCCCGCGCGGGATTCGCGGCCCTGCTCGAGCAGGGGCCGGACGCGCCGCTGTGGCTGCGCTATTCGCTGTGCGCCGACCTGCTCGGGGACCTGGCGGAGGGCGAGCGCGCCGTGCGCGCCGCGGGCGAGCTCGATCCCGAGGGCTTCGGCCGGCTGCCCTGGCTGGAGGTCGACCAGTTCTCGGCGCTCGTGGAGCGCGCCGCCGAGCGCTTGGCGCCCGAGTTTGCGGCCGCCCTCGGGCGCTGGCCGGTGCTGATCGATCCGGTCCCGAGCCGGCTGCTCGCCCGCGAGCGGCCCCTGGAGACGCCCCCCGATGCCCTGGGGCTGTTCGTGGGCCATTCCGACCTCGAGCGCGGCGCGGAAGGCCAGGGAACGGCGCCTGCGGCGATCTACCTGTTCCAGCGCAATCTGCAGCGTTTTTGCGGCGACGCCGAGATGCTCGAGGAGGAGGTTGCCACGACCCTGTACCACGAGCTCGGCCACGCGCTCGGCTTCGACGAGGAAGGGCTTACCGAGCTCGGACTGGAGTGATCTAGGTCTGGACGCCGCAGGGACTTGCGTGCAGGGGGGAGCGTCCGCGGCCGGTTTTTCGCGCCGCTTCGCTTCGGGGCCCTCGACCTGCGGCGACCGCGGCCCTGCCAGCGGAATAGAATCTGTGCGTTCCCAGGCCCGCATGCACCCCAGCCGAGAAGACCTGGCTTCCCGCGGGCTTCCCGTGGGGGCCCCCCCGCCGCGCGCCGCGGGCGGACCGCGGCCGCGCCGATCCCTGGGCTGGTCCGGGCGCGGGTCGCCCGCGCCGACCAGCCCGCGGCGCTCCCGCAGGATCCAGCCGGGGGGCAGCCCTCCCGCGGCGCGCCCGGGCCGCGCCGTGCAGCTCCCCGGCCCGTGCTGTCCGCTCCCCGCTTGCCCCCACTCCAGGTGATCCCCCAAGCAATCTGCCGCCGCCTGCCGCTTGCGCTGGGCGCGACCGCCGGGCTGATCGCTGCGCCCGGCGGCGCCATCGCCCGGGCCCAAAACCCCTTGGACCTCGAGCGCATCGCCGGCGGCCAGATCGGCGCGCCGCTGGTGTTCGAGGTGGCCGGCCAGGACCCCCTCGCGGCGCTGCCCAAGCTGCTCGTCTTCGATCTGGCCCAGCTCAATCAGGGCCTGTCGGTGCCGCCCTTCGGGCTCCTGTTCCTGCCGCTCTCGCCGCTGGCCTTGGCCTTCCCCGGCGGCAGCACCAACGCCTACGTCCTGCCGGTCAACGACGCTCCGGGCCTGGTCGGCCTGACCGTTTTCGCGCAGGCCATCGGACCGGTGGCCGGGCAGCCTTTTGGAACCCTCGGCTTCTCGGATCTCGAAAGCGTGACCCTGGTCGATCAGGAGCCGCGCCTGCGGCTGCTGTACGCCGCGGCGGCCCTGGACAACGGATTCGGGGGTTTCGCCTACGACAGCGTCGCGAGGCGCCTGCACCCCTGCGGCTTCGCGGCCCTGCCCGAGAACCCAGCGGCCCTGTGCACGGCCCCCGACGGGCGCTTCGTGTTCAGCGCCGAACCGCTCTCGGGCCTGGTCAAGAGCTTCCGCGTCAGCGGCACCTGCGGCAGTTTGACGCCCACCGGCAGCTCGGTCTCCGACCCGGGGACGCAGCTCCTGGCCGCCGATCCGCTCGGCCGCTTCCTGTTCGCCGCCAGCCCCCAAACCGACCGCATCCTGACCCTGGCCCTGGACCTGGCCAGCGGCGCACCCAGCCCGAGCGGCCTGGCCTCGCCGCCCGCCCTCGCGGATCCGATCGCCCTGTGGGTCTCCGAGAAGGGCACGCACCTGTACGCGCTGTCGGGCAGTGCGGCCTCGCTGCGGCGCTATTCGATCGACCCGGGCAGCGGTGCGCTCACGCTGCAACAGAGCCTGGCTGTGCCTGCGGGGTCCGGTCAGCTGGCGATCAGCCCGGTCGGCAACCTGGCGCTGGTGTTGGCACCCCAGTCCGGGCAGGTGCAGGCCTTTCAACGCCAGCTTTCCGACGGCGCCTTGACGGCGCTTCCAGCCGGCGTGCAGAGCCTGGGCTTCGCCGCCGCCGGCATGGCGCTCGACGATCAGGCCTCCGGCGGTTGGCTGCACTTCTCCGACCCCGTCGGCGGTCGCATCCAAAGCTTCCAGGTCCTGGCCAGCAGCGGTGTACTCCTGCCGGCCAGCCCGGCCAGCTTGAGCTTGCCCAGCGCCCCGGGCGAACTGCTGCTCGATCCGGCCCTGGACGTGTTGATCGCCGCCCTGCCGGCCCAGGCCGAGCTGATCGTGCTGCCCTTGTCCGCCGCGGGACTGCCCGGACTGGGCGCGCGGCTGCGCGCGCGCGGCGCGCTCACCGACCTTTCGGCGGCCCGGGGTCTGTCGGCGCTGGTGCCGCGCTCGCGCAGCGCGATCCTGGCCAGCGAGGGGACCAACGAATTGCGCTCGTTCCTGTATTCGCCCAGCGACGGCAAGCTGGTCTCCACCGGCGGCGGCTCGAATCCCACCGGGCCGGGACCGGTCGGTGTCAGCCTGGCCCCGGACAGCACCTTGGCCTTGAGCGCCGACTTCGGCGGCGGCAGCGCGACCGCGTTCCCCTTCGACAGCATCACGGGTCAGCTCGGCCTGGGTCAGCCGCAAAGCGCGGTGTCCCCCTTCGACACCGCCTTCGAACCCAGCGGCCGCTTCGCCTACGTCTCCAATTCCGGCGATTCCACCGTGCGGATCTTCGTCCGCCAGGGCAACCAACTCGTGCCCGCCGGCAGCGTGGCCCTGCTGGCCGGTTCCGTTCCCCGCGGCTTGGCGGTCGATCCCTCCGGGCGGTTCCTGTACGTGGCCCTGAGCTTGACCAACCGCATCGCGGCCTTCCGCATCCATCCGGACAGCGGCCAGCTGGCCCCCGTGGGGAGCACGCTGCAGTCCGGCGGCCCCTTCGACGTGTTGGTGCATCCCTCCGGCCGGTTCCTGTACGCCACGCTCTCGACCTCCGACCGGGTCAAGGCGTTCGCCATCGATCCCTTCGACGGCAGCCTGGCTCAGCTCTCGGCGACCAGCAGCCCCACGGGCGCGCTGCCCACGGTGCTGTGCTCCGATCCAGCGGGCCGTTTCCTGTTCTGCGCCAACAGCAACGGCGATTCGCTCTCGATCTTCAACATCGATGCGGCCAGCGGAGCGCTGACCAGCGCCAGCGGCAGCCCCCTGGCGCTGCTCGACGATCCGCGCGGCTTGGCGGTCGACGCCAGCGGCACCGTGCTGCTGGTGGTCAACCGCGGAGTGGATCTGGTGCAGGCCTTCCGCATCCCGACCACGACCGGCAGCCTGACCGGGCTGTCCCTTTCGGCCACCGGCGGCGACGCGCCGCGCGGCATCGCCCTCGACCTGCTCTGGGAGTGACGGGCGCGGCGCTCGCCCGCGCGGCGGGCCCGCCGCCCGCGCCGCCGGGCAAGCGCCCGCTCCGCTGAGGACCCGCCGGCAGCTAGCCGGCGATCCGGCCGCTGCGCCCGCGGGCGGGGGGCCGCTGCGGCGGGTGGTCCGCGCCGCGGCGGGAGCGCCGCGCACCCGTTTGCGCCGGCGCCGGGTCTCGTCCGGGGGGCCCCTGGCCCCACAGCTGCCCGGCGGGTGGGCCGAGTGCCGCGGCGGAGGCAGCGGGCTGGCCGCGCAGCCGTCCGCGGCGTCGGCTGGCGGCCTTCCGCGCACAAAAACGGCTCCCGGATTGACCGGCCGGCGCCGCGCTCGGGACCATGCTGCCACAGCCCGAATGCCGCGGCGCCGCGGGCTGGATTCCAACGCTCGGCGCCGTTCCAAGCCATGTCGAACGCCGTACCCGCTCCGCGTCATGCCGAGGCCGCTTCCGCGGCCGGACCGCAGGCCTCCGTCCTCGCCCGCCGGGGGCGGCTCCCGGTGCGGCTCGCGGGCGGGCTCCTGGCCGCCCTGGGCCTGCTGCTCGCGGCGTGCGGCGGCGGCAGCGGCAGCAACAACGTGATCGCGCCCACGCAGCTCGACTTCGATCCGCTCACCGGCGGCACCCCGCAGTTCAGCTTCCAGGCCTGCTCGACGGTCGACACGGCGGCCCCCCAGGTGGACCAGCCGATCACCGACTGGAATTCGACCCCGGACCTGCCCGCGGGCCTGTCCTTCGCCAGCGACGGCAGCCTGGTGGGGGTCCCGGGGGCCGTCACCGCCGCCGCCGACTACATCGTCGTGGCCTCGAACGCAGCGGGCTCGGTGCAGCAGACGATCCGCATCGCGATCACCATCCCGCCCAGCCCCGCCGGCCTCAGCTACGCCACCAACCCGGCCAGCTACACGGTCGGGCTGCCGAGCGTGCCCAACGTGCCCTCGGTCACGGGCAACATCACCTCCTGGTCGATCAACCCCGCGCTCCCGGCGGGGCTCAGCATCTCGGCCACCACCGGCGTGATCTCGGGCACTCCCACCGCCGCCGCTGCGGCCGCCAGCTACACGGTCACCGCGGCGGATTGCCTGGGCGGGCAGACCACCGCCAGCCTGTCCCTGTCCGTGGCCGCCGGGGGGGGCGGCGGGCTGCTGGACACGCCGCGCTTCGTGTACACCGCCAACGCCGGCGACGGGACGCTTTCGATCAACACCCTGAATCCGCTCAACGGCAAGCTGCAGGCGGCCGGTTATGCCGTGATCGATGGCACTCCGGTGGCCATCGAGCGCAGCGCCGGCCACGACGAGCTGTTCGTGCTCGACCAGACCGGCAACCAGGTCGAAGTCTTCTCGATCAATCCGGTCAGCGGGCAGCTCACGCCGATCGCCGGCAGCCCCTTCGCCCTGCCGCCCAACGCCGCCCCCAGCGACTTCTTGCTGGATGGCGCCCGGGCGCGTCTGTTCGTGGCCAACACCGGCCTCAACAGCATCTCGGTCTTTGCGGTGGCCGCCAACGGAACCCTGACCCCGGTGGCAGGCAGCCCCTTCGCCCTGACCGGCCAGCAGCCGGTTTCGCTGGCGCTCGAACCCAACGAGGGCTTCCTCTACGCGGCCTGCCGCGGTTCGGACCAGATCGCTGCCCTGACCGTGGCCGTGTCCGGAGCGCTTTCGGGACAGCAGCTGTTCATCTCCGCCGATTCGCCCCAGGCGCTCGACACGCTGACCTCCTCCTCCGGCAACCGCATGCTCTACGTGGGCTGTGGGGGCACCGGCAACCAGGTCATCCCCTACACGATCAACGGCACCAACGGAGCGATCACCGCCGGCGTCGCGGTGACCGATGTCAACGGCGCGATCGCGCGCCTCGACGCGGTCCAATTCAGCAACGGCAACCGCACCCTGTACGCGCTCAACACGACCCTCGGACGGGTCCAGCGCCTCGGGGTCCTGGCCAGCGGCGCGGTCACCATCCCGCTCGATTCGGCGCCCTTCTATGTCGGCGCCGAGCCGGTCGCCATCGCGCGCAACGACACCGACACCTTCTCGTTCGTGGTCTTCCGCGGGGAAGCCGCGGTCTCCAGCGCCGCGGTCGATGCGGGCAACTTCGGGGTTTTGACCCCCGTGGCTCCCAGCGAGTCGCCCACCGACCGCCAGCGCGTGCGCGCCCTGCCGGCGGACCTGGTGGTCGTCAACGGCACCGACGCCCCGATCTTCGCCACCGACAGCGTCTACGCGGCCAATTTCGCCAACACGGACGTTTCCCAGTACAGCTTCTCCCCGTCCCCGGCCACGCTCACTCCCAAGAGTCCGGCCACGGTCGCGGCCGGCGCCGGTCCCAACTCGATCCTGGTCCATCCGCGGCTCGACAAGGCCTACGTGATCAACAACCAGGACACGATCGGACAGGACATCCTGGTCTACGACATCGCCCAGAACGGCAACCTGGTCACGCCCCCGGTCTCGATCGACCTGGCCCTGGCCGGCGCCACGGGAGCGGGGGCCTGGAGCGCGGCGATCGACCCCTCGGGGCGCTTCCTGATCGTGACCCGCACGGCGCCCCAGAGCCAGGTGATCAGCTATCCGATCGCCGCCGACGGCAGCCTGGGCGCCGGGCTGGCCACGGCCGCCGGCGACACCGCTCGCGGCGGTGCCATCGATCCGACCGGCCGCTTCTATTACGTGGCCAACTCGATCAGCAACACGGTCGGCCAATATTCGATCAATCCGAGCACCGGGGCCCTGACCTCCATCGGGGCACCGCTCGCGGCGGGCAGCACGCCCTGGGCCGTCACGGTCGATCCGACCGGCCGTTTCGTGTACGTGGCCAGTTTCTCCGGGAACAGCCTGTCGGCCTACGCCATCGATCCGGTCAGCGGCGCCCTGTCCGATATCCTCGAGGCCGGCGGGGGCCCCGTGACCCTGGTGCAGGGCAGCCAGCCCGTGGACCTGCGCTTCGAGCGCGGCGGCCGCGTTCTGTATGTGGCCTGCGAGGGCAGCTTGGAGATCAACCGCTTCCTGATCAACCTGAACCCCAACGACGCCACCGTGGATGGCACCCTGTTCCTGTTTGCCGAACAGAGCATTCAGGTCGCTCCCCGGGGCCTGGCGATCGACGGGGCCAACGGCACCCTGTTCGCAGCGATCTCCAACACCGGCCAGGTGCGCAGCTACGGCTTCAGCCTGACGCAGAACGTCGGCGAGCTGACCCTCAGCGACACGGACCAGTCCGCTCCGGCCTCCGGCACCCGCGCGGTGGCGGTGCGCACGCGTCTGCAGTGAGCGCCGGCGGTGAGCGCCGGCGGTGAGCGCCGGCTGGGCCCGCGAAGCCGCGGGGCGGGCTGAGCGAACCCCCCGGGGGCCGCAGCGCCGGCTGCCCCGGGCGGGTCCAGCCCAGCGGGCGGGCCCCCGGCCGCCGGCCGACCCATCCCGATCGCCCCGGATCCGGATCGATCCCGGCGCTCCCGCGGCCTGCGTCCGGGCAGCGCCACAGCCGGCCCGCCCCGACAGCCCCGCCCGCCCGCTCGTCGCCCGCAGGCCGTGGGAGCCCCGTTCGGCGCGCGCGCCGGGCACCGACCGGCCTGGGGGCCGGGGGGGTCAGTTGGCCAGTTGCTCGAGGCCCCCCAGCAGCCGGGTAGCGCGCTCGACCGGCAGGGGCGGCGAGTAGACGTAGCCCTGCACCTCGTCGCAGCCGGGCTCGCGCAAGAAATCGAGCTGCTTCTGGGTTTCGACCCCTTCCGCGCAGGCGACCAGGCCCAAGGAGTGGGCCATGGCGATGATCGCCCGCGTGATCGCTGCATCGCGGGGATCGCTCAGCAGGGTGCGGATGAAGGCCTTGTCGATCTTGAGCTTGGTGAGCGGGAAGCGCTTCAGGTAGGCCAGGGATGACTGGCCGGTGCCGAAGTCGTCGATGGCCACCCGCACGCCGATCTGGCGCAGCTCCTCCAGCGTCTCCAGCGCTTGGCGGGTGTCCTGCATCACGGCGCTTTCGGTGATCTCGATCTCGAGGTGCTGCGCCTCGAGCCCGGATTCCTCCAGGGCGCCGCGCACCAGCTCGATCGGCATGCGCTGGCGGAATTGGCGCGCCGACACGTTGACGGCCATGGATTCGATGGCGAAACCCTGGGAACGCCATCTCACCAGTTGGGCGCAGGCCTCGCGCGCAACCCACTCGCCCAGCGGCGCGATCAGCCCGGTCTCTTCGGCCACGGAGATGAACTCGTCCGGGTAGACCAGGCCCAGGTCGGGGTGGTTCCAGCGCACCAGGGCCTCGAAGCCCACGATCCGATCGCTGGAGAGTTCGACCCGCGGCTGGTAGTGCAGCACGAACTCCTGGCGTTCGATCGCTTGGCGCAGGGAGTGTTCGAGCGCCAGGCGTTCCACCGCCCGGTCGGTCATCTGCGGCATGAAGAAGCGGAATTTGCCTCCGCCCTCCGATTTGGCCTGGTACATGGCCACGTCCGCGTTGCGCACCAGGGTGTCGACGTCGCGCCCGTCCATGGGATACAGGCTGATGCCGATCGAGCACGAGCTGAACAGCTCGTGCCCGTCGATGTGCATCGGTTCGGCGATCGACTGGGCGATCTTTTTGGCCACGCGGGCCGCGTCCTGACCGCGGCGCACATCGGCCAGGATCAGGTTGAACTCGTCGCCGCCGCAGCGCGAGGCCGAGTCTGCGCTGCGGATGCAGCCCTGGATCCGGCGCGCCACCTCCTGGATCAGGCGGTCGCCGACGACGTGTCCCAGCGTGTCGTTGATCTGCTTGAAGCGGTCGAGGTCGAGGAACAGGATCGCCAGCTGCCCGTGGCTGCGTTCGGCCTGGGCGATCAGCTGGCGCAGGCGCGCGCGGAAAAACTGGCGGTTGGGCAGGTCGGTGAGCGTGTCGTGGTGGGCCAGGTGGACCGAGAGTTCGCGGGCGCGGCGCAGGTCGATCGCCAGCGCCTGGCGTTCGACAGCCCATTCCAGGCAGCGCTCCAGCAGGCCGAGGTCGGGCAGCTCCACATGCCGGCGGTCCAGCACTTCGCTGGCCCCCTCGCGGCGCAGCAGCTCGATCGAGGCCGGATCGAACTGATCGAGCAGCAGGACCAGCGGCAGGTTCAGGCCCTGCAGCTCGCGCAGGCGCAGCAGGGCCTGGGCGGTGGTCTCCGCGAGCAGCACCAGGGCGTCGCAGCCGTCCGGCCGCAGCGCGCTCGCGCCGAAGGGGCCCTCGAGTTCGCGTTGCTCGACCTCGAAGGTCGCCAGCCGGCTGGTCGAAAGCCCCTTGGCGAGGCGCTCGCGCTGGGCCGGGCTGCCGCCGACCAGGGCCAGGCGCCGGGGCAGGCTCGCTCGGGCGGTGCGCAGGGGCCGGTCGGAATTGGGCATGGCTGTCCACCTAAAGGCCCGAAGGGACCATTCGAGGTCAAGATCCCGGACCGGCTCCTGGTTCCCCGGACCCAGGAATCCCAAAATAGGGGACGACCCCCCCCAAGAATCTCGGACATGCCTCGCCAAGAACTCGACGAAGCCCGCTTCTCCCGACTGGCTGCGGAATGCCTGCGGCGGGTGGAGGGCTGGCTGGAGGGATTCGATCCGGACGAGCTCGACTACCGGGCCGCGGATGGCGTTCTCAAGCTCGAATTCGCCGATGGCACGGTGTTCGTCCTGAACCGCCAGGGCGGCAACCACCAGATGTGGCTCGCCGCCGGGGTGCGGGCCTGGCACTACGACTGGGACGGCCAGCGCTGGTGCGACGACCGCGACGGGCACGAACTGCTCGAGAACCTCTCGCGGGTGGTCTCGGAAAAGCTGGGGCGCCCGGTGCGGGTCGGAGGCTGATGGCGGCCGAGGCCCACCGGCTGGCCGGGGCGCGCCCGGCGGGGCAGCGGGGTCGGCGCGGCTCCGCCGGGCCGGTCCGAGCGCGGCCGGTCCCGGCCCCCGGGGCGTGGGAGCCGCGATGAGCGACCTGGCTTTGCTGCTGCTGGCCCTGGCCCTGTCGATCGATTCGGCCGCTGTGGCGGCCAGCGCCGGACTGGCCAGCGCCCCGGCCGAGCGCGCGGCCCTCTGGCGGCTGCCGCCCAGCTTCGCCCTGGGACAGGGGGCGCTGTGCGCGCTGGGCCACGGGCTGGCCAGCGTGCTGCGGGGGCGCATCGAGTCCTACGACCACTGGGTCGCCTTCGGGCTGCTGGCGCTGCTCGGTCTGCGCCTGTGGCGCCAGGGCGGCGCACCGCCCCAGTCCCCCCGGCCCCAGCTTTCCCCGGGAGCGATCCTGATGCTGAGCCTGGCGACCGGGGTCGACGCGCTGGTGGCCGGCATGGGCCTGGCCCTGCTCGAGGTCGAGCTGTGGCGCGGCGCCTGCGCCGTGGCCCTGGTGACGCTGGCCCTGTGCGTGCCCGCGGTCTGGCTCGGCGGCCGGCTCGGCAGCCGTTTCGCCCGGCGCGCCGAGCGCCTGGGGGCCGTGGTCCTGATCCTGATCGGGGTCGGTTTGGTGGCCGACCACACCGGGCTGTTCTGACGCGGGCTGCCGCCGCCCCCGCACCCGCCCGCAGTCCGCAGCGCGGCGGCGTCCCGCCGGGGCGCGTCCGCGGGTCTCAGCCGGCGGGCTTCGGGGCCGGATCGCTGACGCCGATCGCCACCGCCGCGGCGGTGCCGGCGTCGTGGGTGATCGTGACCAGGATGCGTTCGATGCCGCGCGCCCGGGCGTGTTCGGCCGAGCGCCCGTGGAGCCGCACCTCGGGGGCCGCGCCGGGCGCGCGCACGACCTCGATGTCCACGAAGCGCACCCCCTGGCGCCAGCCCGTGCCGAGCACCTTCATGACCGCCTCCTTGACCGCGAAGCGCCCGGCGTAGTGGGTGGCGCGCACGCGCGGGCGGGCTTCGCAATAGCGCTGTTCGCCGGCGGTGAAGATGCGCTGGATGAAGTGGTCCCCGTAGCGATCGAGGGTCGCTTGGACGCGCTCGATCTGGCACAGGTCGAGTCCGATGGCGATCACGCTCATGGGCGGTCCGGGCGCCCCGTCGCCGGGAGCGAGGGGGGACTGTCGCCGGGGGCGGGGCCGGGCTGTGCGGGGCAGCGCGGATCACCGTCCTGGCCGGCCCGTCCGCCCAGGTCGATCGCGCCGCCGCCGCTCAGCTCGGCCAACAGCGCGGTGGCGAAGGCCCCCGGCGGAAGTTCGAACTGCAGCGCCCGGAACGGCCCGAGGTCGTCGACGGCCGCGGGCCCCAGCCGGGCCGCGGCCGGCCGCAGGCGGCAGGGTCGGCGGTCGCCGGGGAGGCGCGCCCCGGGCTCCCGCGCGAAACTCTCGCGATCCAGGCCGTGGTCGGCCAGCAACCCGCGCTCGAGCTCCAGGGCGTCCGCCTGCGCCGGGAACATGCCGGCCCCGAACAGGGGGCCGGCCGCGCTGATCTCGAAGGCCGCCGAGCGCGGCTGCTCGCGCTCGAGGTCGAGGGCCACGAAGGGCCCGCGCGAGCCGCTGCGCTGGCAGACATCGCCGGCCAGCAGCCGGGAGAGATCCGGACCGCGCCGCTCGAGCCAAGCGTTGAACAGCAGCGCCTGGCCGGCCTCCAGCAGCAGCCGACGCTGGGGGCCCGGCAGGCTCATCAGCGCCGCCTGGGGGCGCAGAGGATCGGCCGCCCGCGCCCGCGCGGCGCGGGCCTCCGCCGCGTATTCGCGCGGATAGCGCTCGGCTGCGGCGCGGAATTCGCCGGCCGCGGCCAGTTCGCGGGCCTCCCGCAGCGCGCCGAAATCGCCCGGCAGCGGCCGGGCCAGCAGCCAGTCGACGGCGCGCTCGAGGTCGCCGCGCAGCCAGGCCAACGCCAGCTCCCCGTGGCGTCCCCCGGTCCCCAGGCGCTGGGGTCCGAAGCGGTTGCCGAAACCGCGTTCGCTGGCCTGCCCGAGGCGGCGTTCGAACTCGGCGGCCCCCGCGGCATCGAGACCGCGCAGGCGGAGCTCGAAGCGATTGCCGCGCAGCTGGCCCGGTCGCAGTTTGGCCCGCGTGCGCCCGGTCTCGAGGACCACCAGACCGGGTTCGGCGAAGCCGCGCAGCTTCTCGGGGTCGGCGCCGTCGAGGGTCAGGGCCTGGCGCGTCCGGGCTTGGCGATCCTTCAGCCCGGCGTGCCCGACGCCGCGCGGATCGACCCCGCCGAGCTTGGCCAGCCGCTGGCCGACCTCCGGGGTCGTGCGCCCAAGCTTTTCGATCCAGAGCCAGGCGTGCTGCCCTTCCCCGCTGGGGGCGAAGGCCGGCAGCTCTTCCACCGCGAAGTCCTCGGGGCGGGCGCGGAACGAGAGTTCCAGGGCGGATGCGGAGCTAGGGGAGGAGTGGGGCACTGCAGTCGGCTTCGCCGGGGATCCGCGTGGGGAGGCAGCCCGGGCTCGCGCCGGGGCAGCCTGGGGGGCGACCGAGCGCGGCTCCAGGCCGGGCAGGCGCAGCGCCCGCGGGGGCTTGCCCCCTCGAAATCCGGGAGGCCGAGATTAGTAACGGCCAGGGCCGATTCCTGCGAGAGCCGCTCGCGGGCGCGCCTCGGGCGCCGGCCCGGGGCAACCGCAGCCTCGTCGAGCCCGGTACCGGGCCGCCCCTGCGGCCCGCATGCACCCCCACAGGCCTCCTCGATGAATTCCCCCACGAAATCGGGCGGCGTGCTCCTGATCGGCGCCAGCGGCGGCATCGGCAGCGCCCTCGCGCGCCGGCTGCATGCCAGCGGTCAACGCCTGTTCCTGGCCGCCCGCCGGGAACAGCCCCTGGCCGCCTTGGCGGAGGAACTGGGCGCCGCCTATGCCTGCGTCGACGCGCGCGACCCGGCCGGTGTCGCGGCGCTTTTCGAGCGCGCCCAGGGAGCGCTCGGGAGCTTGACCGGGGCGGTCAACGCCGTGGGCTCGATCCTGCTCAAGCCCGCGGCCCGCACCAGCGATGAGGACTTCCAGGCGGTCCTGGACCAAAACCTGAAGACCGCCTTCCATTGCCTGCGCGAAGCGGCGAAGACGCTCGATTCCGGCGGTTCGATCGTGCTGCTGTCCTCCGCGGCGGCCAGCTTCGGCCTGGCCAACCATGAGGCCATCGCCGCCGCCAAGGCCGGCGTCGAGGGGCTGGTGCGCGCCGGCGCGGCCAGCCTGGCCGCCCGCGGGCTGCGCGTCAACGCGGTCGCTCCCGGGCTGGTCGACACGCCCCTGGCCCGGCCCTGGACCGAGGCCCCGGCGGCGCGCCAGGCCAGCGAGCGCATGCATCCCCTCGGGCGCATCGGCCAGGCCGAGGAGGTCGCCGCCGCCATCGCCTGGCTGCTCGAGCCCGGGCAGGGCTGGATCACCGGCGCGGTCCTGCCGGTGGACGGCGGGCTGGCGAACCTGCGCGGGCGGGGCTGAGGGCCTGGCCGAGAAACTTGGGCACCCAGAAACCGCCGCGGGCGCAGCGCCGGCAGGCGCGGGCGCACGCCCAGCAACGCAGCTGCTCCCGGACTTCGGCCTCCCGTGGCCCTCGGCGCGATCCCGCAGGCCGGCCGCCCGGACCTCGAGCCCCGCACTCCCCGATCCCCGGGATCGACCCGGGGTCCGCCCGGGCCGCGGCCGCCCGCGCGCTTCCTGATTTCCGGACCGCCGGCGGCGCCCGCTGGGCGCCTCGCCCACGGCGCCGGCCGGGTCCTACCCTCGAAGCGGCGTGAGCGAGCGCGGCGGCCCGCCCGCCCCTGCGCCGCTGTGACTTCCAGCCTTTCCTCGGACCCGATCGACGAGCCTGTCCCTTGAGCGAACAGCACTTCCAACGGATCAGCGAGCTGCGGGTTGCGCGCGAATCCCTGTTCGCCTGGCACGAACGCCCGGGCGCCTTCGAGCGCCTGTGCCCGCCCTTCGATCCGGTGCGGGTGCTGGAGCGCAGCGGCAGCATCCGCGACGGCGACCGGGCCACGCTCGCCGTGCCCTTCGGGCCCCTGTCCCTGCGCTGGGTGGCCGAGCACCGCGGCTTCGTTCCCGGGCAGCAGTTCCAGGACGTGATGCTGGGCGGGCCCTTCGCGGCATGGGAGCACACGCACCGCTTCGAAGCGGTGGCGGGGGGCGGCTCGCGCTTGATCGACAGCATCCGCTATCGGCTGCCGCTCGGGCCCCTGGGGGCCCTGTTCGGCGCCCGCTTGGTGGCCTCCAAGCTCGATGCGGCCTTTCGCTGGAGGCACCGCATCACCGCACAAGACCTCGAGCTGCACGCCCTGCTCGAGCCCGGATTCGCTGCGCAGCGGCCCGGCTCCTGGCGCGTGCTGGTGACCGGCGCATCGGGCCTGGTGGGCCAGAACCTGGCGGCGCTGCTCAGCACCGGCGGCCACCGGGTGGTGCGCGCGGTGCGGCGCGCCGCCCGCGGCCCGGACGAGCTGTGCCTGGAGCCGGGCGGCGCTCCCCAGCGGCCCTCCGACCTCGAGGACTTCGACGCGGTGGTGCACCTGGCCGGGGAGCCGATCGCCCAGCGCTGGACCCGGCGCGCGCGCGCCGCGATCGAGTCCTCGCGGGTCGAAGGCACGCGGCGTCTGGCTGGGGCGCTGTCCGCCCTGGCGCGGCCGCCGCGCGTGCTGATCAGCGCCTCGGCGATCGGCATCTATGGGGACTGCGGCGACCGACAGGTCGATGAGCGCGACGGGCCCGGCGCCGGGTTCCTCGCGGATCTGGCCCAGCGCTGGGAGGCCGCCGCGGATCCCGCGCGCGCCGCCGGTGTGCGGGTCGTGCACCCCCGCTTCGGCCTGATCCTCTCGCCGCGCGGCGGGGCCCTGGCCAAGACCCTGCCCGCGGCGCGCCTCGGGCTGGGCGGCCCGCTGGGCTCCGGTCAGCATTGGTGGAGCTGGGTCTCCCTGGAGGACGCCACGGCGGCGCTGCTGTTCGCCCTGGGCACCCCCGGGCTCGAGGGGCCCCTGAACGTGGTCGCTCCGAGCCCGGTGCGTCAGGCCGATTTCATGCGCGTGCTGGGCGCCGTGCTGCGGCGGCCAGCGTTCCTGCCCGCGCCGGCCTTTGCGCTGCGCTTGGCCTTCGGCGAGATGGCGGACGCGGCCCTGCTCTCGAGCGTGCGCGTGGCGCCGACGCGCCTGCAAAACCACGGCTTTAGCTTCCGCGATCCGCAGCTCGAAAGCTGCCTCAGGGCCCAGCTGGGCCGCTGGCGCTAGACGCCGCCGCGCGGAGCGTTCCGGGGCCGATCAGGCCGGCTCGACCTCGAGCAGCGGCGCGCGGTCGTCGATCTCGGCCCCGTCGGCGACCAGGAAGCGCTTGACCCGGGCCCGCGGCGGCAGGGCGCCGCCGGGCCGGTAAAGCACCTGAGCGAAGGTCTTCATGACCTCGATCAGCCCCAGGGCTCGGCCGGCCTCGATCACATCGCCGACCTGCACCAGGGGGGCCTCGGTGGGGGAGGCGCGCTGCCAGAATCGTCCGGCGTGGGGCGCGCGCACGAACAGGCCCGCGGCGGTCTCGTGCGCCCCCGGCCCGCTGGCCGCGGACTGCGCTCCGGCCGCCAGCGGCGCCAGCCGCAGCACCGCCTGTCCGTAGCCGAAGGGCGCGTCGACCAGCGCCGCCGCGGGCCCCAGCACCTGGCCGGAGACGCCCTCGGGCACCAGCAGGGGCCGCGGCCGGCCGAGGCTGGTGAGCTGGCCGGCGACCTGGCCCGCGGTCAGGAGCGTGCCCGGGCGCGGCAGCAGGGTCAGCGTGCCCACGCTGGGGCAGCACAGCAGGGTTTCGCTGCCCTCTTGCTTGACGATCCATTCGAGAAGCTGCGTTGCCATGGGATCAGCCGCGGCTCCGGGTCAGGGCATCCAGGTCGTGCAGCGACCAGATGCGGGGGTTCTTGGTGCGGCGGTGGCCCACCTGGGACCAGGAGGCTTCGGCGAACAGTTCGAGCCAGCTGCGCAGCTCGGTGAAGCGCACGATCTCGTCCGTGTCCATCTGGGCGGCCGACTTGTAGGGATCCATGTCGGCCTCGATGCGGGCCTCGGTTTCGCGCATGCCGGCCTCGATCTTGGCGCGCTCCGCGGGATCCTGGCTCAGGATCTCGAAGTCGTCGTCGAGCTTGGTGTTGAAGGCGGCGATGGCCAGGGTGCGGCCCTCCATCACCGACTGCCGCGTCAGCGTGGTCGAGAGCTGCACGACCGGCTCGTAGGGCAGGCCGGCCATGGCGTAGTAGCCCGCCCCGCTGGCTTTGCGCAACAGCACCGTGAACATCGGCACGCGGTTGGTGCTGTTGGTGTAGATCAGCGACGAGCCGTAGCCCAGCAGGCCCTGGCGCTCGGCTTCGACCCCGATGTCGAAGCCCGAGATGTCCTGCAGCCAGACCAGCGGGATGCCGTCCTGGTCGCAGGCCCGGCTGAAGGCTGCGACCTTGGCGATCCCGTCGCGGTAGAGGATGCCGGCGGGTTTTTTCTGGCCATGGTGGTCGGCGTCGTCGATCAGGCCCTGTGCGTTGATCACGAAGCCCATGTAGAGCCCCGAGATGCGCCCGATGCCGACGATCATCTCGCGCCCGCGATCGGGCAGCAGTTCCCAGAACAGGCTGTGGTCCACCAGGCGCGCCAGGACCTCGCGCGCGTCGTAGCCCATGCGGTGGTCGGGCGGGAACAGGGCCATCAGCTCGCTGGGCGCGAACTCGGGCGGCGCCGGCTCGGCCCCGTGCCGGTAGAAGGCAAAGCCGGGCGAGGGCAAGCGCTCGACCTCGGCGCGGATCCAGTCGAGCGCGGTCTGGTCGTCCGGCACGCGCGCATCGGCGCAGCCGGAGAGGTGCACGTGCACCTCGGGACCGCCGATATCCAGGGACGAGAGCTTCTGGCTCTTGGCGCCCTTGATCAGCGCGGCGCCCGCGATGACCATGTAGGCCTGCTCGGTCATCACCACCCGATCGGAGATGATCGGCATGTAGCCCCCGCCGGCGATGCAGTCCCCGAAGACGCCGGCGATCTGGGGCACGCCGGCGTTCGCCAGTTCGCTGTTTTGCTTGAAGATGTGTCCGGCCCCATACAGGCCCGGGAAGGACAGGGATTGTTCGGGCAGGTAGAGCCCCGAGCAGTCGACCAGGTAGATCACCGGCAGCGCCAGGCGCTTGGCCATCTCCTGGGCGCGCTCGATCTTCTCCGGGGTGCGCGGCCACCAGGAGCCGGAGGCCACGGTGTTGTCGTTGGCGATCACCATGCACCAGCGGCCGGCGACCTTGGCGAAGACCGTGGCGACGCCGGCGGCCGGGCTTTCGAGCTTGCCGAACAGGCGTCCGTAGTTGACGAAGGTGCCGACCTCGAACAGCTCGCTGCCCGGGTCCTTGAGGCGCTCGAGCCGCTCGCGCACGGTCAGTTTGCCCTTCTGGCGCACGCGCTCCGCATAGGCTTCGCCCCAGCCCTGCTGCACGCGGGCGCGCCGAGCCAACAGTTCGCTGTTGCGCTGCTGGGCGGCACCTTCGTGCTTGGCGATGGTGGGGGCGTCGAGCAGGCGCTCGAGCGGGGTGCCGATCGGGGCGAGGGGGACCTTGGCCATGGGCGGGACGGGAGGGAAGGGAGGGCGCGGCTGGGCGCGCTACGGCGGGCTGCGGGCCGCTCTGCCGCTCGCGGCCGGGCGCGCACCAGCGCCGCGGAAAGGGTCAGCGCCGTGGACCGGCCCCGGACCAACCCGGCAGGCTGCCGGTGTCGTAGCGGCCGCTCTCGAACTCCGGGCTGGCCAGCACCGCCAGGTGCAGCGGGATGGTGGTGTGCACGCCGCTGACCACCGCGGCCGAGAGGCAGGCGCGCATGCCGGCGATCGCCCGGGGCCGGTCGGGGGCGTGAACGATGACTTTGGCCAGCAGCGAATCGTAGTGCGGGCTGACGCTGTCGCCCGCCACCAAGTGCGTGTCGATGCGCACGCTGCAGCCGGGCACGTCGCGCGGGAACTCGAAGCGTTCCAGGCGTCCCGGGCTGGGACGGAAGTCCTGGGTCGGATCCTCGGCGTTGATGCGGCATTCGATCGCATGGCCGCGCGGGTTCAGGTCCGACTGCCGCAGCGGCAGGCGGCGGTTGGCGGCCACCTCGAGCTGCAGCTTGACCACATCCAGTCCGAGCAGCGCCTCGCTGATCGGGTGCTCCACCTGCAGGCGCGTGTTCATCTCCATGAAATACAGCTTGCCGCTGGCCGCGTCGCGCAGGAATTCGATCGTGCCGGCGTTGCGATAGCCCATGCGGCGGGCGGCGGCCGCCGCGCGCTCGCCCAGGGCGCGGCGCTCGGCCTCCTCGAGGGCGGGCGATGGGGTCTCTTCGATCAGCTTTTGGTGCCGGCGCTGGATCGAACATTCGCGCTCGAACAGGTGCACGGCGTCGCCGAATCCGTCGCCCATGAGCTGGACCTCGATATGGCGGCCGGCCTCGAGGTACTTCTCCAGGTACAGCAGGCCCGAGCCGAAGGCGGATTCGGCCTCGGCTTGGGCCGAGAGGTAGGCGCGCTCCAGCTCGGCTTCCCCGTCGCAGCGGCGCATGCCGCGGCCCCCGCCGCCCGCGTCGGCCTTGAGCAGCACCGGATAACCCGCGGCGCGGGCCAGCTCGCGCGCGTGGGCCACGTCGCGCAGCGCCCCGTCGGAGCCGGGCACGACCTCGAGGCCCGCGGCCTTGGCAGCGGCCTTGGCGGGAGACTTCTTGCCCATGCTGGCGATCGCGCGCGGGCTGGGCCCCACGAAGCTGATCCCGTGCTGTTCGACCAGGGCGGCGAAGCGCGGATTCTCCGACAGGAAACCCCAGCCCGGGTGCAGGGCCGTGCAGCGCGTCTGCAGCGCGGCTTGCACCAGTTTGTCCGCAGCCAGGTAGCTTTCGCGGGCCGCGGCCGGACCCAGGCACACGACCTCGTCCATCAGGCCCAGCCAGGAGCCGCCGAGGTCGGCGCTGGAGGCCACGCCGACCGGGGAGATTCCGAGGGAGCGAGCCGTTCGCGCGATGCGCGCCGCAACCTCGCCACGGTTGGCGATCAACAGGCGGTGGAACAAGGGATGGCTTCGTTCGGGTGGGCGGGGAGACGCGCAGAGGTTAGCAGCCCGGCCCCCCTGTCCCTACCTCCGGCGAGGCCGCGCAGGGCCGTGGGGCCCCGCCTTCGGCGCCCGCGCCGGCCGGGAGCGCTCCAGCGCCGGCGCCCCGGGCGGCCGCCTCCCGCGGGCCGGCCC
>ERZ1066133.295-NODE-295-length-25819-cov-9.133170_pt1 | contig 25819 bp, 22 predicted proteins | sample MGYA00382780_ERZ1066133 | MGnify/ENA primary metagenome ERZ1066133 (study PRJEB33369, sample SAMEA5778363) | biofilm metagenome | biome: Industrial cooling water; feature: Water cooling tower basin; material: Biofilm | place: United Arab Emirates | collected... | reverse complement strand
GGGTGCGTTGGTTCCAATCGCCACGAACAACCCAGCACCACCCGATCAACCCAACGCCGACTCCCCTTCCCCGAGGGAAGGGGCAGGGGGAAGGGCGCGCCTCGACTCCGATCCCGACCTCACACCCCCTCACCCCGTCACCCCCTCACCCTCGCACGACCCACTCCCCATCTTCCACCCCTCCGCCACCACCGCCGCCACCATCATCAACGAACTCGCCTCCAACGAGATCACCCTCCTCGACATCGCCGATCGTCACGAGACAACCCTCGAAGCCCTCACCCTCTGGATGATCCGTCCCGACATCGCCGAGCGTCTGAACGCGTTCGAATCCGCCTGCGCCCGCCGCGCCCGGCTCACCGTCGCCAACAGCCTCAACGCCATCGCCAACACGCTGCTCCACCTGCTCGCCGAGGCCAAAGACGATCACGCCTCCGTCCACCGCGTCCCCGCGGCGACGCACCACGCCTTCGCCGCCCGCATGCAAAGCCGCGAGAGCGCTCGCAAGGCCGCCAACCTGCTCCTCCGCATCGCCCGCTACACCCCGCTCGCCGACAACGCACCGCCGACGCCGCACCACCCCAAGAAGAACCCCACGCGCGAGCGCGCTGTCTCCGATGCCCCCCTCGCGCCGCCACCACGCTCCGCACAACCAACCAACGCCGCCACCCCAACCACCGCACCCGTCACGCATCCATCCGCAGCCACGCCACGCTCAAGCGTCGCCCCGCTTCCTGCTTCGCAGCCGCCAACCTCCATCCCGATCGTCCGCGTCGCCGCATCTCCCTCGTCCCGACCGCCCATCCGCGCGAGCAGCCGCACCGCGCCGCAGGACCACCACGGCCCACAGCCGCCAGTGCCAACACCAGACCAACATCACCCTCCGTGATCCAAGTCGCGACGCGATTCTGGGACCAACCGGTGCGATGCAATCCCGAGTCGCCGCTCGCGACGCCCATCCTCCACACCGTTGAAGCCAGAGGAATCTCCTGGCAGCGAAACACACACGCCCGTTATGGGATTCAGCCCATCCGCAGGTGGCCCGTTCACGCAGGGATGTGTTGCGCCGGAACGGCAACGTCACCCCCGACTGGTCACCAGTCCCTGAACAATGAACATCATCTCGATCATCTTCATTGTCTTCGGCTGGGCCATCATCGCGGCCAACGCGTCGTTGCTCATCCGATACCTCGTGTGGGGCCGCGGCAACAGATCGGTCTCGTCAATCCCGATCATCGGCGGGCTCGCCGCCGCCCTCGGCATGCTGCTGTCCTCCAATCAGACGCTGCGGACGCTCGCCTGGGTACCTCTGCTCATCGACACCGGTGGTTTGCCAGCAGTTGCCTTGCTCCTCTCGTACCGATTCCGCCGCGCAGGGGGTCCGGCGACAACGATCCAACCCGCGATGCCGATCGGGGCTGTTCGGAGCAAAGTTGATCAATGGAACTCGCAGCAGTTCGGTACAGCCTTGTCTCTTTGGACGGGATGGAAGAACGGCGTAGCTCCGTTCCGCAACGACGCCGCGGTGATCGATCACTTTGGGAGTCGCGAAGCAGCCAAACTGCTCGATGACTGCCGCGAGCTGGAACGCGAGTTCTTCGCTTCAGATGCGAACATCAGGGCGAAGGACCTGAACGAAATGGCGGCGATGGCTCGTTCGGATTTCCTGCAGAAGTACCCGGGTGTGCGCCTCGAAGTGATGCAGATCCTTGAGTCCTGCTACTGCTTTTCGAATCGATGAACGCGACCGACAGGGCGGGAGACCCCTCTCTTCGCTCGAGGCAGGTGGCACCAGGCCGTTGGGCAGGTGGCACCGAGCTCAATCCCGGTGTCGACCCCGCGATCACGCCGTGAACGCGTCACCGCGCCACCTCACTTCCCATCCAACCCGTACCATCACTCCCCATGTTTCACACCCTCCTCGACGCACGAGGCCTCGAAAAGTCCCTCGGCGGCAAGCCCGTCGTGCAGGGCATCGATCTCACCTGCGCCGCAGGGGAGGTCCTCGGCTTGCTCGGCCCCAACGGCGCCGGCAAGACCACCACGCTCCGCATGTGCTACGGCTACCTCCGCGCCGACAAGGGCTCGATCTCTATCGCCGGTCACGATCTGGCGCGTGAGCCCGACCAGGCCCGCCGCATGCTCGGCGTCTGCACCCAGGACGACACCTTCGACGCCGACTTCACCGTCCGCGGCAACCTCGTCCAGACCGGGCGCTACTTCCGCCCCCGTCAGCCCGACCTCGCCGCCCGCATCGAGAACGTGCTCGATCGCTTCGGGCTCCGCGAGTTCGCCGAGCAGAAGCCCGACACGCTCTCCGGCGGCTACAAGCGCCGCCTCATGATCGCCCGCTCGGTCATCCATCAGCCGCGGGTCGCCTTCCTCGACGAACCGACGACCGGGCTCGACCCGCAGGCCCGCGTCGCAGTGTGGGAACTCATCAGCAGCCTGCGTGCCGAGGGACTCGCGATCGTCCTCACCACCCACTACATGGACGAAGCCGCGAAACTCTCCGATCGCTTGCAAGTCATTCAGTCCGGTCGCGTCCGCGCCAACGGCAGCCCCGCCGATGTCCTCGGCGACGTCGTGGGCGAGCACGTGGTGCTGCTCCCCGCCGGCACGCAGGCCGACGCCGCACTGGCGTGGTTCCGTTCCCGCGGCTTGCGCCCCGCGCAGGTCCTGGCCTCGTGGCACATCCCGCTCGACGCCCAAGGCCTCGCAGCGTTCGTCGCCGCGTTCCCCGATCTCACCTACGAGGTCCGCCCGCCCACGCTCGACGATCTCTTCCTCGCGCTCTCCGGGGAGGCCCCGCAATGAACCTGACCACCTTCGCGGGCGCGTTCCAGTGGCAGAGCCGTGCCGTGCTGGCACGCCACGTCCGCGTGCATCTCCGCAACTGGCACACCGTCACGCTCCCACCGGTCTGTGAGCCGCTCATCATGCTGCTCACCTTCGGGCTCGGGCTGGGCAGCCAGATGGGCGCCCTCCGCTGGCAGGGGCAGAGCCTCGACTACATGCACTACCTCGCGCCCGGCATTCTCGCCTACACCGCGTTCATGTCGTCGTTCTTCCAGTCGCTCTTCGCCGCGTTCATCCGCATGCACTTCCAGAAGTCCTGGGAAGGCCAACTCACGACCCAGGTGCGGCTCGAGCACGTCGTCTGGGGCGAGGCGCTCTGGGCCGCCACGCTCGCGACCAGTTACGCGGTCGTCGTCTGCATCGTCCTCGCAGCGTTCGGCGCCGCCGGATACCTGAATCTGCACTGGGCGTGGCTGCCCGCGACGATCCCGCTGCTCTTTCTGACCGCGCTCGCGTTCTCCGCCGTCGGGCTCTTTTTCACCGCGATCCTGCCCAGCATCGACCACATGAGCCTGCCGTTCTTCTTGGTCATCATGCCCATCGGCTTCGCGTCCAGCACGTACTTCCCGCTGCCCGATGTCGTCGGCCTCCGCGAGATCGCGATGCTCAACCCGCTGCACCACCTCGCCGAGGGACTGCGCTGGCTGCTGCTCAACGGCGAGCCAACCTGGCACCTCGCCGCCGCCACCGGCCTCGGCGTCCTTCTGCTCATGGGGCTCATCCCGCTGGACATGCGGCTGCTGCGCAAGCGCGTGTTCGGAGATTGAGGTTGCAAGGCAAGTGACCCGATCACGCTGTGACGTACCACGGTTACTCGCGGCTCTGAGCGAGTGATCGTGTTCTGGCGGGTCCTCGCTTCCATCTCGAACCGCTTCGTTTCCCACTTGCAACCGCGCCCACCCTGCGAATCAATTGCGAACACGCAAGATGCGATTCAGTCTCTGCGCCGCTTTGTTGGCACCGCGCCGGCGGCGTGGCAGACTTGAAGCAGAGGGTGGCACGTTTCTCTTCCTCCTCCGCGAGGTTCTGCCATGCGAAGCGCATTTCCCCTCGTTGCACTCACCGTGCTCGCGTCCGCGTCTCATGCGAGCGTCATCATCTCATCTGGCTCGGTCACCGTGCCGGGCACCTGGCTCTTTGACTTCGACGCCGGTGTCATCGGCGGCGATCTTGTCGCTCCCTACGACATCTTCTGGGAGCAGTTCAATCCCACGCAGCGGGCCGTGATGCCGGTGAACTTTGTCACCCTCGCCCCGATGGGCGTGGTGGACTTCGCATCCATCGGCATCGCCGAACTGCTCGCACTCTCCTACACCACGTCCGGCATCGACGGGAGCGATGTGGGCAGCGTGCTCGTGCCCGGCTTTGTCTTCGCCGTGCACACCGATCAGGACAACTACGCCAAGGTCCGCATCACCGGCCCCCTCGTCGACACCGCAAACCACGGCCTCCCGATCGAGTGGGTCACGTACGTGATCCCAGGGCCCGGCGGGCTCGGTGCCATCGCCGCCGCGTCGATCGCGACGTGCCGGCGCCGACGCAGCGGCTGACGGACATGCCGTCCGAGGCTGTCGCGTGCCGCGTCGCGCCAGCGCTTGTTCCGATCACCGTGCGGTTCCGGTCCTTCGACGGCGTGCCGCCAGCAGGCCGGCAACGCCGAACAACGCCACACTGCCCGGCGTGGGCACGATGGTGTCGAGCCGCAGGGCGACATGGTCGAGTCCGTAAAGGACGGTCCACTCGTAGGTCAGGCCGTTGGCGTGGGTCACCGGGTCGTTGATGAAGACGCCGCTGACATCGCCATCGGCGAGCAGGATGGTGAACACATCGCCGACGCTCGGCGCGAACATGCCGGCGCCCAGATCGGCGAGCGAAACGAGGAGCGTGCCGTCGAGCAGGGCGCTGCCGGTGACGCGGAGCCGATCGTGCTGCGTGCCGGCCAGGTATCCACCCAGATCGACGTGCCAGACGCCGGTCACGGTGTTCTCGAAGCGATCAACGGTAACCAGCGCCGGCGCGAGCGCCGTACCGAAGAGGCCGAGTTCGAGGCTGCCGCTGTTGGTGAGCCCCAGCCCGCCAAGGTCTGCGCCGGAGTGGATCCGCATCGATCCGGCGGTGCCATTCACGATCGTCCCCTGCCCGGAGAAGGTCATGTCACCGACCATGCTGGTCGTGCCTGTGAACCGCGGGCTCGCTGTTGTGGGGCCGACATCGATGGATGCCAGCGAGCTCGCAATAACGTCGGCGGTGATCTGCACCCGGCCGGACGTAACGTGCAGTGCGCCGTTCAGCGCCATGCGGTCGCCGGCGACGCGGGTGACGTGGATCGTCTGATCGCCCGACAGGTTCATGGTGCCCAGCATGCTCCACGCGATGCTGTTGTGGAGGTTCATCGTCAATCGCCCGAAGAATCCGCCGGCGATGTTCATCTCTCCGGTGAACCCGTTGGTGCCGGTCGATCGGATGGCGTCGGCGTTGATGGTGAGTGCGTTGTTGATGTTCCAGACGGTGTCGCCCGTGCCATCCATACCGAAGACGTCGGCGTTGATGACGGTGGCGCCCGAGACGGTCGCGTCCCCGAGCTGGCGGGCCGCTCCCGAGAAGTTGACCGTGCCGTTCCATGTTGTGGGCCCGGCGAAATCGATCGACCCGTCGGTGTGATCGTCCGTGAACGTGCTGAACGTGCCTCCGCGCACGGTGGTGGGGCCGTCGAAGCGGATCCGCCCGCCCTGTGAGACGGTGTAGTCGCCACCGAGAACGGTGGTCGCGCCGTCAACCTCCAGGATGTCGTCGGTTCCGACGAACACGTCGGCGCTGGCCGCGAAGGTCGTGTCGGCGAGGATGCGCAGCGCGCCCTGCGAGCCGCCGATGTTCATGCTGCCGCCGAAGGTGAAGTGCCCGCCGTCGATCTGGGCCGCGGCCCCGACGATGCTGCTGGAAACATTGAACGTGCTGTTGGCGTCGGCCGTCCAGCCGTCGGACATGTTCATGGTGAGCAGCGCGCCGGACCCCATGAAGACGTCGCCGCTGAAGTCATCGGCGAGCGTGTCGCCCTCGAACGTCAGTTGGCCGAAGGGCGCGATCATGTTGAGCTGTCCGGTGCCGGAGATCCCGTCCAGGTCCATGCGTCCGGGGCTCTGCTGGAGGAAGGTCAGCCCGCCGGCGTTGTTGCCCGTGATGGTGCCGTCGTTGGTGAAGGACACGCCGCCCGGGCTGGTCCCCTGCAGATGCAGCGTGCCGCGGCCGGAGATGATGCCGCTGGAGGTCAGGATGCCGGTCGATACCCGTGATCCGGTGTGCAGCTCGAGCTGTGTGTTCGCCCCGAGATCGAGCTCGTACGTGGTCAGATCGTGAAAGTTGGGCCCGATGCTCGGCCGGATGATGAGACGCGAGCCGTTCCCGGTGAGCACCGTCGAACCGGTGAGCGTGCCGAGCTCCCGGTTGTTGGCGTCGAGCGTCATGCCGTTCGAGATGTACAGCGCGCTGTACACCATGGCGCCGCCGGTCGGCGCGTGGTCGAGAAAGACGGTGTGATTGGCGACGCCGGGCACGTTGCCGAGGCGGATCACGGCGTTGTACGGCGGATCGAGTCCGGGCACGCCGCCGGTGGACCAGTTCGAGACGTCGCTCCACACGCCGTTCTCGCCGATCCACCAGAACTCCTCCGCCAGAGCGGTCTGGACGCTAACGGAGCAGCACAGCCCGGCCGCGAGTGCGAGCCGGGTCATGCTGCGACGGGATCGGGCCAGTGCTGTGAACGAGCGGCGACTCATGACTTTCTTCCTCTTTCTGATGACGACGCGCCGGAGCGATGACCGCGACGGGTTCCGAGCCCGACACGGGCGTACACATGACGCGGATTCGCTTCGACTTTCGCGCCAGCCGGCACACGGAAACGGCGACCGATAACCCCGACATCGCGTCGCGATGCCTCGCGTTCCGGCTGGATCGTCGCTTCACGTGCCCGCGGGCCGCCCGAACAGGAGGCCGATGTGCGGCTCGTCGCCGGGGCGACAGAAGACGTAAACATGGTCGCCGGGTTCCAGCACTGTCGCGCCGCGGGCGGCCATGACGCTATCGCCCCGCACGACCATGATGGCCGCCGCTCCGTCCGGGAAGCGGATCTTCGACAGCGGCACGCCGCAGGCCACCACCGGCTGCTGGATGTAATAGGAGTGGATCTCCGCGCCCATCGGCCGCAGGCTGTGCATCTCCAGTGCCGCGGCGGGTGTGGGCGGCTCGGGATCATCCAGCCGCAGCCGCCGCGTCAAGGGCACGATGCTCGCGCCGGGGACCAGCGCGCTGACCACCACAATAAAGAACACAATGTGGAAGATGCGTTCGCCGCCCGGCAGCTCCGCCATCACCGGGAACGTGCCGAGGATGATCGGCACCGCGCCGCGGATGCCGACCCACGAGACATACCCGATCTCGCGGGCGCTCCAGCGAAACGGCAGCAGACACAGCGCCACCACCAGTGGCCGGGCCACCAGTGCCAGTCCCAGCCCCAGCACAAGCCCCACCCACGCGACCGGCACGAGCTGGCTCGGAAAGACCAATAAGCCGAGCATCAGGAACATCGACACCTGGCTCATCCACGCGATCGCGTCGTGCACCCGGGTCAGGCCGGCGCGGAACGGGAGCGGTCCGTTGCCGAGGACCAGACCTGCCACGAAGACGGCGAGGAATCCGCTGCCGAACGCGAGCGTGGCGGCTCCGAACGACACGAACGCCGCGGCGAGCGTGACCACCGGGTACAGGCCGCCGGTGGTGAAGCGGGTCCGCCCCAGCACCGACCGCGTCACCCATCCGACGCCGAGGCCCACCGCCGTGCCCACCACCAGTTGCAGCGGAACGTCGATCAGAAGTCCCCACATCGAAGCGCTGGTCGCACCGATCGAACCGGCCGCCCCGCCCGCGCTGGCGAGCCGCACACCCTCAACGACCGCGACGGTCAGGATCACCGCCATCGGGTCGTTCACGCAGGATTCCACCTCGAGCGTGGAGCGCACTTTTTCCTTGACGCGGAGGCTGCCGCCGCGGAGCACCGCGAACACGGCGGCGGCATCGGTGGAGGAGACAATCGCGCCGATCAGAAGGGCCTCGGGCCAGGACAGGCCCAGCCCGCGGGCGATGAGGGCCATCGCTCCCGCCGTGCCCGCAACTCCCACGGTCGCCAGCAGACCGGCCGGGCCGGCGCTGCGGCGGATGGACTGCATCGAGGTGTTCAATCCGCCGTCGAAGAGGATCAGCACGAGGGCGATGGTGCCCACGCGGAAGGCGAACTCGTAGTTCTCGAAGGCCACCCCGCCGATCCCTTCCGATCCGCCGAGGATGCCCAGTGTGAGGAACAACAACACCACGGGCACGCCGAAGCGGTCGAGCGCGCGGGTGAAGAGCACGCTGAAGGCCATCAGCAGGCCGAACACCACGAGCAGCACGGCCGTGGCGTTGGGCTCGGACATGGCAAGCGTCGGCAACGGCATCGGGTCAGGGTAGTCGGAATCACCGGGTGATTCGCGACTTCCGGCCCGGTGTGGCGCGCACCAACGACGCGCGGAGGCGACGCCGCGGAACCCGAAGCGCTCATGGGCCGCGGCGCGACAGCAGCAGCGTGCACGCGGCGCCGCCGAGGATGCCGACGCCCAGCAGCAGCACGCCCGCGGCGGAGAACTCCTGTGTCCGCATGAAATGCAACTGGTTCAGCACTGCGCGGGCGAGGGTGTCCACGCCCGGCGGCTGGAGGATCACCGTGGCCTCGATCTCGTGCAGCGACAGGACCGCGCCGATGATGGCGGCGCCGACGAGGGCGCGGGTGTTGCCGGTGATCGCCGCGGCCCACAGGGCGCCGAGCGTGCGCACGCCGTCGAGCGTGCGCTGGTCGCGCTGCTCACGCGACTCGATGCCGGCGAGCACGCAGCCCAGTGCCACCGGCACGACGCCGAAGCGCGCGAGGTGGGCGATGACGAGTACAAAGGCGGAATCCTCGAGCGCCGGGGCGAGGGTGCGGACGGCGTGGGCGATCCACACGCCCAGCATGATGCCGGGGGTCATCGCCCCTGCCGCCAGGAGGGCCAGGGCGATGAGCACCAGCCGCCTGGATGCGCCGCCGGCGAGGGTGCCGAGCCAGGCGAGCAGCATCATCGCGGCGGAAGCCGCACCGACGACGAGCGCGATCAGCCCGGATGTCATCAGCGGCTCACGATAGCCGCGAATGAACTCGGTCAAACCGCCGTCGCGGGCCAGATGCTGCGCCAACAGTGCGGCGGGAACGACGGCACCGAGCGCCGCGATGCCGATGGCGCCGAACCACAAACGTCGGGTGGCGACACGGGGCGAGAGTCGGGTCTGTCCATCGGGCGTGTCGAGGCGGATGCCGCGGACGCTGCACCACGCGGCGATCAGCGCAATTGCGATCAGCGGCAGGGTGAGGCTCCACGCTCGCCACTGCTGATCTTGGGGAAGCAGGTCCATCGCCAGCCAGACGCGGATGGTGAGGGTTTCCACGCGGGCGACGTGGAGGGGGATGACCGAGCCGAGGGTGAGCGCGAGGACGAGCAGGAACGAGCCGCGGAGGCCGTCGCGGGCGAGCGAGAACTTCCCGAGCAGTTCGGCCCACCTGGCGCGCAGTCTGCCGGCTCCGGAGTGTCGGGTATCGAGCGTGAGCTGTTCGAGCGTCGCGTCGTCGATGCGGCGGAGGTGGAGGGCGAGGATGAGCATCGCGACGGGCGCGCTCCAGATCATGATCGAGCCGACGGCGATGACTTTGCCGAGCGCGAGGGGGACCCAGGGCGACTCGCGGCCCAGGCGCTCGGCGAGATCGCCGAGCAAGGTTCCCGGGGCGCGGAGCAGGTTGAAGGCTCCGAAGGCGAGGTAGTTGGGGAGCAGGAGCGGGGCGAGCAGGAGGGGAGCGAGCGCCGGGCCGCGGGTGCGGAGGAGCCAGGCGCCGGGCCAGGCGAGGAGCACGGCGCCGGCGCTGATGAGGGCGGCCCAGAGCAGTGAAGACGTGAGCGCGGAGAGTGAGAAGAAGGTGGGTAGGTCGGCGGCGATGGGGCCGGCGGGTGCGGCGAGGAGGCGGTAGAACGCGACGACAGCGGGAGCGCCGATGAGGGTGCAGGCGATGAGCAGGAGGAAGATGGAGGCGGCGCGGGTGGACATGGAGTTGCGGCGGAGCGGGGTTGGGCACGCTCGCACTGCCGACGCCGAGCCGTCGGCAGTGGCACCCGGAGATGCGGGCGGCGCAGCGTATCATGGCGAACATGGCAACTTCAGCGACGAAAAGCGGCAAGGGCGGCGGTGGTGGGACAAAGTCGGCGGGCGCGGCGACGGATCCGTTCCTGCCGCGGCAGCGGAAGGTGCGCGAGGCGATGCTCGGGCACGAGCTGACGCATCTGCTTGTGAGCAGCCCGCTGGATGTCGGATATCTGACGGGGTTTACGGGCGGGGATTCGTACTTGCTGATCGGGCCGCGGCAGCCGGGGGCGCCGGTGACGGCGGCGCTCATCAGCGACTTCCGCTATCAGGAGGAGCTGCAGCCGTTCGCGGACAAGCTGGAGATCATCATCCGCAAGCGCTCGATGGGTGAGGCGGTGGCGGATCTCTTGTCGGGCCCGGGCGTGGAGCGGGTGGGGATTCAGGCCGACATCATGACGGTGGCGGAGCGGGATGCGCTGGCGAAGAAGATCGGCACCAAGAAGGTCGTGTCCACGGTGGGGCTGATCAACAAGTTGCGATCGGTGAAGGATGCGCACGAGATCGACCTGATCCGGCGGGCGGTGAAGATCCAGGAGGGCGCGCTGCTCGAGGTGCTGCCGACGATCGAAGCGGGGCAGACGGAGCAGGCGATCGCGGCGCGGCTGGAGAGCGAGATGAAGGCGCGGGGCTCGGCGGCGCCGAGCTTCGACACGATCGTGGGTGCGAAGGGGAACAGTGCCCTGCCGCACTATCGCGCGGGCGAGATGAAGGTGGCGAACAACAACGTGCTGTTGATTGACTGGGGGGCGACGTACAAGGGCTATCACTCGGACATGACGCGGACGTTTGCCTTGGGGAAGTGGCCCAAGAAGATGGCGGAGATCTACGAGATCGTGCTGGAGGCGCACAAGCTGGCGGCGGCGGCACTCTGCGCGGGCAAGAGCAGCGCGGAGATCGACAAGGTGGCGCGGGATCACATCGCAGCGGCGGGCTACGGCGAGCACTTCGGGCACAGTCTGGGGCACGGGATCGGGCTGCAGATCCACGAGGAGCCGCGGCTGTCGCACATGCTGGCGGGCGTGAAGCTGCAGGCGGGCCAGGTGGTGACGATCGAGCCGGGGATCTATCTGCCGGGCGTGGGCGGGGTGCGACTGGAGAACGATTACGTAGTCACCGAGACGGGCAGCGAGTGCCTGGCGACGTTGCCGATGACGCTGGAGTGGGCGACGCTGGGGTAGAAGGGGAGCAGGGGAGGAGCGGGGCAGGGGAGCAGGGTGGCGGAGCGATTCGCGGGGGCGGGTCAGTACGTGAAGTTGGCGTTTGCATCGAATGAGCCGATCGCGACGTGGCGGCGTTGCCACTGACAGCGGGGCTCGCGGGAGCGGTGCGGTCGAGGATCGGTCCACAGACGTTGTTCGCGGCGATCTTCCAGTTGATCGTGTTGCCCGAGCAAGCGTTGCGGATGATGATGTTGCCTTCCCCGTCCACGTCGATGCCGCGGTCGGCACCGATGCACGTGTTTGCTTCGATGCGGTTGTCCGTGCTCGTCGCCTTAATCCCCGCACCGTCGCCGTCGTTTCCGTTCTCGAGGCAGTGGTTGCCGCGGACCAGATTTCCGGAAGTGACACGAATTCCGTCGGTGGTGTTGTTTGTGGCGAGGCAGTCGGTGATGACGCCGTTGCTGTTGACCCTGAACCCGGTGTTGTTGCCTGTTGCCGTGCAGCGATCGAAGGTGGTGTTGCCGAATGCACCTTCAAAGCCGAAGATCGTGCTGTCGTCCGCGGTACACCTGGACACGATGGTGCCGGTGGCCGCATAGAAACCACTCAAGCCATTGCGATATGCCTGACATTCGATGACCACCGAAGTGCCGTAGGCCACGATGCCACGACCCCCGTTGTCATTGGCGGCGCAGCGCGTGACCGTCCAGGCGTTGCCGACTTCGATGCCGTCCAACGCGTTGCGACTCGCGGTCACGCCGTCGATCGTTCCGACATAGTTCAAGGATCCGCAACTGATGCCGTCGCCACCCCAGCCTTGCACCGATCCGTTGCGGATGCTCGTCCGCTCGGTGGCGGGGAGCGTGAGCCGAACGCCCGACAATGATTCGGGCACACCGGCGAGCTCGAAGCCGTTGAGGTCGAGCGTGACGCCGCTGGCGGCGATCTCGATGCCGCTCTTGTTGGCGACGCCCGTGATGTTGCCGGTCAGGTAGTAGGAGCCGGGCTCGGAGATTTTGAAAAGGCTATCGCTATCGCCGGGCGTGTTCGTCGCGTTGATGGCAATGCGGGGCTCGGGGCCGGGGGTGGGGGCGACGGGACCGGCGGGGGGGGTTGAGTGGACCAGCGAGCGCGGCGGCGAATCCGACGGCGAGGGTGGCGAGGGCCAGAAGGCCGGCGCGACGATGGGTGAGAAGGTGCTGGATGGTTAGGACTGCGAAGCGGTCTTGACAGAGAACGTACCGCACATGGGCCGGAATACCAGCTATGCAACGAAGCGCGTCGGCGATTGGACGGTCGCGCGTGTTCTCGGGTGTCGCGGGCGGAGCGGGGCGGCGGTGACAACGCCCTGCGGCGCGGCGTCGGATCCGGGAGGCTCAGTGCGTGAAGTTCGCGTTGGGATCGGTGGAGACGAGAGAACTGGGCGCGGAGTCGCCGCTGACCGAGCCGGAGTTCGGCGCGGTGCGGTTGATGATGGGGCCGAGAACGTTGTTGGCGACGATGGACCAGTTGACGGTGGTGTTGGCGCCGGCGGTGTTGCGGACGATGAAATTGCCGGGACCGATCACATGGAGTCCACGTCCGTTGCCGAACATGTGGTTGCCCTCGATGCGGTTGGCGCCGGAAGAGGAGACGAAGATGCCGTCGCTGGCGTTGCCGTTGCAGGTGTTGCCGCGGACCACGGAACGGCTGAGGACGACGATGCCGTCGGCGCCGTTGTCGCTGGCGATGCAGTCGATGATGGTGGTGCCCTGCTGGCCGTTGATGCCGTCGCCGGTGTTGGCGTTGGCAGTACAGTTTTTGATGAGCGAATCACCGAAGGCGATGATGCCATCGCCGTTGCTCTGCGCGCTGCAGCCGGTGATGGTGACCCCGTTGGAGCCGTAGATCCCCCATTCGGTATTGTCGAACGCGGACGAATCCGCGACGACCCCGCCGGTGCTGATCGAGATGCCGAATCTGGTGTTGTTGCGGGCGACGCAGCCGATGACGGTGCGTGAGGAGGAGATGCCATCCTCGCCGTTGTAGCTGACGTGGCAGTTCACCACCAGCCCACCATCGCCGGACCTGATGCCAGCGAAGGCGTTTCCGCTCGAGTGGACATCTTCGACGTGTGTCATTCTCGACTGCGAGGTGCTGAGATCGATGCCGTCGTCGCCCCAGTTCCGCACCGATCCGTTTCGGATCGTGATGTTCCGGAGGCTCGCGCTGCTGCGGATGCCGTCGAGAGAGTTCGCGACCCCGACCACGTCGAAGCCGTTCAGGTCGATGGTCACGCCCGAGGCGGCGATTTCAATTCCGGATTCGCCCACGGCTCCGGTGATGTTGCCGGTGAGGTAGTACGAGCCGGGCGCGGCGATGCGGAAGACGCTGTCGGCGTCACCGGGGGTGTTGGTGTCGCTGATGGAGATGCGGGGCTCGATCTCGGCGAGAGGCTTGGCGGTGGGGGCAATGGGGCCGGCCGGGGGGTTGAGGGGGCCGGCGAGGACGGTCGCGGCGGGCAGGGTGCTGGTCACGAGGGAGAGACGCGCGAGCGGGCGGGCGCTCGGGCCGAGATGGAGGTCCGAGAGTGATGCTCGGAACGGGCCGCGGCGGGGCGATCGATGATCGGACGGTCGGAGTTGTTGGCGGCGATGGAGCGGGTGCTGGTAGTGCCGGTGTTGCGGACGATGGCGCAGCGGATGCCGGTGACGCGGACGCTGGTCCCGCAGGGTCGGCGGGACGAAGGTGGCGGCTGACGGGAGAGCGCGAGCGGGCGGGAACGCCCGGGTTTGCGCGGAGCGTGCGACGTTGAGTTCGTGACCTGATCGGGCGTGCCTTCGGGACCTTTTGTCCATAGGATGGGTCGGACGAATCCGTCGGACGGGAAGAGGCCTCTGGAAGCGCAATCTGACTGCGAGCGACACCATGATCGATCCGAGCAAACTGAAGGACCTTGTCAAGCTGATGGTCGAGAACGACCTGACCGAGTTGGACCTGCAGGACGAGAAGGAAACGGTGACGATCCGGCGCGGGCCGCAGGGCGGCGTGGTGAATCACTCGCCGGTGTACTACGGCGGTGGTTCGCCGGTGGCGCACGCCCCGGCGGTGGCGCATGCTCCGGCGGCGCCTGCTCCCGCGGCGAACCCGGCACCGGCGGCCAAAGCGGCGGACGCGGATGCGGGCCTGATCGCGATCGAATCGCCGATGGTGGGCACGTTCTACTCCGCGGCCAACCCCGACAGCCCGCCGTTCGCGGCGGCGGGCGCGAAGATCACGCCCAGCACGGTCGTCTGCCTGATCGAGGCGATGAAGGTGTTCAACGAGATCAAGGCGGAGAAGAGCGGGACGATCGAGAAGGTGCTGGTGAAGAACGGGGATGCGGTGGAGTTTGGGCAGAAGCTTTTCCTGGTGCGGCCCTGAGAAGGGGAGCAGGGGAGGAGGGGAGCAGCGGAGCAGGGAAGGAATGGCCGTGGGCGTTCCGATTCGCAATCACCGCGACCTCATCGCCTGGCAGCGTGCCATGGAGCTTGCGGAGCGGGTGTACACGATCGCGACGGAGCTTCCTGAGTCCGAACGCTTCTCGCTTTCTCAGCAGATCCGCCGTGCGGCCGTCTCAGTGCCAAGCAACATCGCGGAGGGACATGGTCGACACTCACGCAAGGACTATGTGAAGTTCCTTCGAATCGCTCGGGGCTCATTGGCCGAACTCTCGACGCAGCTCGAACTGGCGACGCGGTTGAAGCTCGTTCGCTCCGACCCTCAAACCACTCAACTTGTTGAAGAAACCGATCGCATCCTGAACGCCCTCATCCGAAGCCTCGTGAGCCGCGTCAACGACTAGTGTCTTTCCCCTGCTCTGCTGCTCCCCTCCTCCCCTGCCCCCTCATGTTCAAACGCATCCTCATCGCCAACCGCGGAGAAATTGCTCTCCGCATCCTCCGTGCCTGTCGCGAGCTTGGTGTCGAGGCGGTCTGTGTCTACTCGACCGCCGACAAGGACGCACCGTACCTGAAGCTTGCGGATCGGGCGATCTGCATCGGGCCCGGGCCGGCCAAGGAGTCGTACCTCAACATCGCGCGGCTGCTCTCGGCGGCCGAGATCGCGGATGCGGATGCGATCCATCCGGGTTACGGCTTCCTCTCCGAGCGCCCCGACTTCTCGCAGGCGTGCCGCGACTGCAAGATCGAGTTCATCGGGCCGTCGCCCGAGTCGATGCAGGCCCTGGGCGACAAGGTGGACTGCAAGCGCACCGCCAAGGCCAACGGCGTGCCGGTGTTCCCGGGCTCCGACGGCGCGCTCGAGGATGAGAACGAGGCGGTAAAGGTCGCCAACGAGATCGGGTACCCGGTCATCATCAAGGCCTCGGCCGGCGGCGGCGGGCGCGGGATGAAGATCTGCCGCGACGAGGCGACGCTGCGTCAGCAGCTCCGCACCGCGAGCCAGGAGGCTCAGGCCGCGTTCGGAAACGGCGCGGTCTTCATCGAGAAGTTCCTCGAGAAGGCCCGGCACGTCGAATTGCAGATGCTGGGCGACAAGCACGGCAACGCGATCTACCTGTGGGAGCGCGACTGCTCGATGCAGCGGCGGCACCAGAAGGTGATCGAGGAAGCGCCGGCGCCGAACATCGATCGCGAGAAGCTGAAGAAGGTGGCGGAGTCGTGCCGCAAGCTCTTGCAGAGCGTGAAGTACGCGGGTGCGGCGACGTGCGAGTTCCTGCTCGACGCCAAGGGTGATTTCTACATGCTCGAGGTGAACACCCGCGTGCAGGTGGAGCACCCGGTGACGGAGCTGATCACCGGCGTCGATGTCGTGAAGATGTCGATCCGCATCGCGGCGGGTGAGAAGATCCCGTACAAGCAGGAAGACATCAAGATCAACGGCCACGCGGTGGAGTGCCGCATCTGTGCGGAGGATCCGGCGCAGGGCTTCCGCCCGAGCGCGGGCAAGATCACGACGTGGGAGCCGCCGGGCGGGCCGGGCGTGCGGATGGACACGCACGTGGTGGCGGGGTATGTGGTGCCGCCGAACTACGACAGCATGATCGGGAAGCTGATCGTGCACGCGGAGACGCGTGACCTGGCGCTGGATCGCGCGGTGCGGGCGCTGAAGGAGTTCACGGTTGGCCCGATCAAGACAACGATCCCGCTGCATATTCAGCTGTGCAACAACGCAGACTTCCGCAAGGGTGGTGTGGATATTCACTATCTCGAGCGGTTGCTGAAGTAAGCGGCGGTTTCGGGCGGATCTTGCCGCGAGTTCTGCGTGGTCCTGGCGATGCGGGTGTGGCCCGATGCGGTCAGCCTGCGCTGGGCTCGCCGTCGGGTTCGCTGTTGCGCTCGTCGGTATCGCCGGCGACGCGGCTGGCGGGGAAGAGGCGGAGCATCCAGATGCTGAATTCGTAGAGGACGTAGAGCGGGGCCATCATGATCAGCATGCTGATCGGATCGGGCGGCGTGATGAGAGCCGCGATGACGGCGATGACAAAGAGGGCGTGGAGGCGGTAGTTGGTGAGGAAGGCGGGGGTGACGACGCCGATCCAGCCCAGCAGCAGAACGACGACAGGAAGCTGAAAGCCGGCGGCGAAGGCGAGCGCGAGGCCGAGCAGTGTGTCCACCCACTCGCGGATCTTGGGCTGAAGCACGATGCCGCTGCTGGTGGAGAGGGGCGTGGAGTAGATGAGCGGCGCGGCCGTGGCGGCGATGGTGGCCGCGTCGGCGGGAGACGGCATGGGGCTGGGGGTAGCGGTGGGAGTGGGAGTGGGGGCGGTGAAGGCGAGGCGGAGTTCCTTGAGTTCGCTGTTGAACCAGATATCGCCGGGCTTGGGGGTGGGTGGGTCGGCGGCGAGGATGGGGATGTTGAGCGGCGCGACGCCGGCGGGCGGCTCGGCGACGGCGGCCTGGGTAGGGCTGACGGTGGTGCCGAAGTGCACGAAGAAGTGCAGCATGACGGGCAGCACGATGAAGTAGAGGAAGAGCGAGGAGACGATCGTGAGCACGAGGCTCATCGGCAGCAGCATGGTGACGAAGCGGCGCTCGTGGCGGTAGAGCCCCGGGGCGACGAACTTCCAGAGCTGCCAGAGGATCCACGGGAAGCCCAGCGCGACGGAGGCGACGGTCGAGATCTTCAGGTAGGTGAAGAAGGTCTCGAACATGCCGGTGGCGAGCATGGTCGCGGGCAGGCCTTCGGCCCGCAGCGCGGCCTGCACGGGCTTGATCAGCCAGTTGAGCACCGTGGGGCCGAAATAGAGACTGCCGAAGAAGAGGAGGGCGATGCCCCACAGCGCGTGGATCACGCGGGTGCGGAGCTCGTCGAGGTGATCGCCCAGGCTCATCACCTTCTGCGGCCCGTTACCGGCACGATCGGATGCGTCGCGCCGGGTCTTCTTGACCATGGCGCGGGGTTCGTCGGATTCGTCGGGTTTGCGATGGCGTCGGTCGATCGCGGCCACGGGTTCGCGGATGTCGGGTTCGTCGGTGTACGCGGAGGGGCCAGCGAGGAGGCTGGGGGGGCGGCCGTCCATCACGCCGCGGCGGTCTTCGGGGCGGACGGGTTCTGCGGGTGGGGTGGGTGGTGTATCCGGGCTGCCGGGGTATGCCTGCGCGGCGGGGTCGTCGGACCCGGCGTGGGCGTCGCCCTGGGAGGGCGGTTTCGGGGTTGGCTCATCCGGCGGCACGGGCAAGCGTAAGCGGAGGGAATGGAGGTTGAGCGGTGGGGAGCGGGCGAACCGGGTCGGGGGTGGGGAGGTGGGGGTGTTTCGGTGTGGCGGGCGGGGAAAGGAAGAGGACCAAAATCCTCACAAGTGGTGCCGGAGGAACTTGGGGGGCGCATCCGCAGTAGCAGAGGATGGCGCGGGGCCGGCGGGAATCGGCGGCCGGGTTTCTGGGAAGACCGGCACCAAGCGCCGATGAGAACAGCTCGGGCATGGACGATCGACTGAACTATCCACAGGCCGCGGGATCGCGGCGTGCGCAGGACTCGGACGAGTTCGCGCCCGCGGAGCGCGCGGGGGACGTGGATGAGGATGACAGTTCTCTGCTGTCGCTGACGCCGTCGGATCATGATGTGTTGCAGCGGCTGTGGGAGGAGAACCGGCGCTGGGTGGCGGCGTTGCTGCTGGCCCACAAGCCGCGGTGGGCGGATGTGGACGATCTGCTGCAGGAAGTCGCGGCGACGCTGGTGAGCAAGGGGCACGAGATCCGTGATGCGGGGGCTCTGAAGCCCTGGCTGCGGACGGTGGCGACGAACGTGGCGCGGCTGGCGGCACGGCGCGGGAAGCTGCGGCTGCACGGGTCGCTGGATGCGGCGGAAGAGGACAATCCGACTGGCGGCCCGGCGGACACGACCGAGCTGCGGCCGGTGCAGGCGGCGACGCAGACGGAAGAGGCGTCGCGGCTGCTGGAACTGGCGAAGCAACTGCCCGACGGGTACCGCGAGCCGCTGCTCTTGAAGAGCGTGCAGGGGCTGAGTTACCGGCAGATCGGGCACATTCTGGGGATCCCCGAGACCACGGTGGAGACGCGGATCGCGCGGGCGCGAAAGCAGCTTCGGGAGCTGGCGGAGAAGACGGTTTCGTCGTGAGTTTCCGGGCCTTGGCGCGTTCGCGGCGGGGTGTGCGGGGGTGGGACACCGGGTTCTCCGGGTGTTTGCCTGTGGAAACAGATTTGTGACGGAAACCCGGCGGCGGCGCATCTGGTGGATGTGGAGACAACTATGAACGGCTCGAATCTGACAACTCGCAGCGGCCAGGTTCCGGGCGGCGAAGGCCCGGATCGGGATGTGCTGATCAGCCGCGTCGTGGACGGCGTGGCGGGCCCGAGCGACTGGGTGGAGATCGATCTGATCTCCGGGGGCGACCAGACGATCTGGCGTGAGATCGCGCAGGCCCAGCGGGACAAGCAGTTGCTGGACTTTGCGGTGGCGCGGGCGACGGCGACGGCCGACCGCGTGGACCTGCCCGAACCGGCGCCGCTGGTGATCATCCGGCGTGCGCGGATGGGCGCGGTGCAGTGGGCGGGCTGGGCGGCGGCGGCGGTGCTGGCGGTGGCGATGGTGATCGTGCCGAACTGGAACGCGGTTCCGAACACGAACACGGCGGGTCTGAACAACCTGATCCCGACGTTCGATCAGCCGCCGACCTCGCCGGACGCGGCGCTGGACAACTACCTGACGCGTGGGCGGGAGACGGGTCGCGTGGTGCGGCAGTTGCCGGACTTCGTGGTGCTCGACTCGGCGCCGGCGGCGGACGGGAACGGGTACGACGTGATCTACCTGCGGCAGATCGTGGAGCGGGCGCGGGTGGACAGCCTGAGCAAGTACAAAGTGGACGAATCGGGCCGGAAGATCCCGCTGCCGGTGACCCGCATCGACACGCTGTCGCCGCTGTGACCGGGGCGGGGCGAACCCGCGACGGACACCGGGCGCTGCAGCATCTGATGGAACACCCGTGAAGAACGGGCAACCCCGTGAAAGACGGTGGGGACGAAACCGAAGGAGTTTGAATCATGGATCGCGCAATGAACCACGGCAAGACATCTCAGGACTGGCTGCGTCGTGTCGGCCTGATGGGGCTGTGCACGGGTTTGGCGGCGTTCACGCTGTTGGCGGGCAAGCCCGCGTCGGCGTTGCTGGCGACCGAGCCCGAGGACGAGGAGCTCGCGGGCAACTTCGATGAACCGATGGGCGAAGCGGGTCAGGAGAAGGGCAAGACCTCCCGGAACTTCTCTTCGTCCTCGACGACGATCGACGACGACGGCACCTGGACGGTGACGAACAAGAACGGCAAGGTCACCGTCGAGCACGACGGCAAGAAGATCGATAAGGATCGGATCCGCGAGCGGCGCGGGCAGATCGAGGTTCTGGACGAGAACGGCAAGGTGATCAAGCGGCTGCCGTCGGCGCAGATGGCGATCCGGGGCAACGGCCTGAGCCGGATGTTCCTGACGCCTCCCGCTCCCCCGCCGGCGGTCGCCCCTCGGGCGCCGCGTGGCTTTGCCGTCGCCGCCCCCAGCACGCCGAAGGTGATGCTGGGCGTGACGATGGCGGATGCGGATCCGGATCTGCTGGAGCAGCTCGGCATCGAGAGCGGCGTGCTGCTGATGTCGGTGCGCGAGGACCTGCCGGCGGCGAAGGCGGGCTTACAGGCCCGGGACGTGATCTTCGAGGCGGACGGCAACGCCGATCTGGACGAGGAATCGCTGCGGAAGATCCTGTACAAGAAGAACCCCGGCGACGAGCTCAAGGTGAAGGTGAAGCGCAAGGGCGAGGACAAGGAACTCACGATCAAGCTCGAGAAGTACGACGCCGGTGTTCTGGGGAACGTCTTTGCGCCGCAGGCGTTCGAGAACCGGGGCGAGGACTTCGACCCCGAGGAACTCCGGGCGATGCTGGCGGAGATCGAGGCCCAGGTGAAGGCGCAGGCGGATCTGCTTCGGAATCAGCTTCATTCAACGGACTGGAACAAGGTTCGCGACGAAGTGAGCAAGCAGCTCGACGACGCGATGCAGCACATGGCCGACGCCCGCGAGAAGGCGGCGGCGGCCGGGAAGCAATGGTGGCAGAGCTTGAACGAGCGCAACTCGGGCGTGCCCTCGCCCCAGGTCTTCCGCATCCGGCCCGGCGAACCGCCGGTGATCGATCGCGGCGACACCGACAAGAAGCTCGACCGGCTCGCCGAACAGCTCGAGAGACTCAACAGCCGCCTCGACGAGATGGAAAAGAAGATCGACAAGAGATGACATCCCGAGTCCGTCCGGGGTGCCCCCCCAGCGCACACTCGGACGAACACCTCCTCACCCAACCGCCGGTCGAAAGACCGGCGGTTGGTTTTTGTGCCACGCAGAGTCGCGGCATCAGGACGGGACGATCCACGGGCGTTCTCGCCCTGGTGTGACGACGCAGACCGAGTGCATTTCCCGACGCCGGAAAGACAGTGCACCGCGGAGGACGCAGAGAGCGTAGAGCAAAACCTTTCACCACGGAGAACACAGAGAGAACGGAGAGAACGCATGCGGACGTGGTGTCGGGGGACTCGCGACGCGCCTCCTGATTCCCCCTCCGTGTTCTCGCTGATCTCTGTGGTACCCCTCTTCGCCTTTCTCCGCGTTCTCTGCGGTGCAATTTCTTCTCGAAGGCGCACGGCATCACAGGTGATTGAAAGCGACAGTGCCGGAGCGAGGACGCCCCGGCTCGCTGCTTCGTTCTGATTGCACCGTCGAGCGGACTCGTGCGAACGTTCATTCGTGCGACATGCTCGGTGCCCGCTCGCCCACCTTCGTCGCCTTTTCCAGCATCCGCGCGATGCGCAGCATCCGTGCCTCGTCGAACGCTGCGGCGACGAGCTGCATCCCGATCGGCAGCACCGGCGCGCCGGCGTGTGCGGCGCTGAAGCCCGCCGGGACGGACATCGCGGGCAGACCGGCGAGGTTGATTGTCACGGTGTACACGTCTTCGAGATACATCGCCAGCGGGTCGCCGGTCTTCTCACCGACCTTGAACGCCGGCGACGGTGCGGCGGGCATCAGGACGGCGTGACAGGTTGCGAAGACGCGATCGAAGTCATCCTTGATCTTGCGCCGGACCTTCAGCGCGGTGTTGTAGTACGCGTCGTAGTAGCCGCTGCTGAGCACGTGTGTGCCGAGCATGATGCGGCGCTGCACCTCGGGACCAAAGCCCTCGGCGCGGGACTTACAGTAGAGGTCGAACAGATCCTCGCCCTTGGCGAGCGCGGCGCGATGGCCGTAGCGGATGCCGTCGAACCGTGCGAGGTTGCTGCTGGCCTCGGCGGGCGCGACGATGTAGTACGCCGCGATGCCGTGATCGATCAGCGGCAGGTCGCACTCGACCACGTCCGCGCCCATCGCTCGATACGCGGCGATGGTCTCGTCGAGCACGCGGGCGACATCGGGGTGATTCGCACTGCTCCGGGCCTGCTTGGGAACGGCGAGCCGCAGATTCTCGATCGGGCGTTCGAGATCGGCGAGGAAGTTCGGAGTCTCGCGCTTGGTCGAGGTGGAGTCGCGCGGATCGTGCCCGCACAGCGTCTGCAGCGTGAGTGCCGCGTCTTCCACGGTGGTGGTCAGCGGCCCGATCTGGTCGAGGCTGCTGGCGTAGGCGACGAGGCCGTAGCGGCTGACGCGGCCGTAGGTGGGCTTGACGCCGACGATGCCGCAGAAAGAAGCGGGTTGCCGGATCGAGCCGCCGGTGTCGCTGCCCAGCGCGATCGGCACGACGCGGGCGGCGACGGTGGCCGCACTGCCGCCGCTGCTGCCGCCGGGCACACGGGCGACATCCCACGGGTTGAACGATGGCCCAAAGCACGAGTGCTCGGTGCTCGATCCCATCGCGTACTCATCGAGATTCGTCTTGCCGACGATGACGGTGCCGGCATCGATGAGACGGCGCACCGCGGTGGCGGTGTAGGGCGATTCGTACGAACGCAGCATGTTGCTGCCGCAGGTTGTCGTGCCCCAATCGAGGCAGAGGTTGTCCTTGAGCGCGATCGGCACGCCCGCCAGCGGGCCGACGTCCTCGCCCTTGGCGATGCGAGCATCAATGGCCTTCGCCTGCTCGATCGCGGAGCGCGGACCGTCGACGAAGACGGAGATGTAGGACTTGAGCTTGGGCTCGACCGACGCGAGGGTGTCGAGCGTGCGGCGAGCCACCGCCTCGGCGCTGGTGCGCTTGGCGCGAACGTCGGAGGCGATGGAGGCGGCGGTGGTCATGGGTTCGTCAGAAGAGAGAACGCGGAGCAGCGGAGCGTGCGGAGATTCGCGGAGGGAAAAAAGGGGTTCAAGTCATTGCAGCCGTGACCGACTTTGCCATCTGCTATTTGCCATTTGCTCTCTTCTCCGTGCCACTCCGCACACTCCGCCTCTCCGCGTTCTCTTCCATCCTCTCATGCCCCACCCCCATCGCCGAACACCTTCGGCACTTTCACAAACGGCGGCATGCTCTCGGGCGCGATTTGCATCAGCGCCTCGTTGCTCAATGTCGGGCCCGGCACATCGTCGTCCAAGCGGTTTGTCTCGCCGCCGACGTTGGCCAGCGGCTCGACGCCGTCGAGATTCAGCTCTCGGAGCCGCTGGACATAGCCAAGCACACCCGACAACTGCCCGCGGTACTGCTCGGTCTGGGCATCGGTCAAAGCGAGCCGCGACAACGCGGCGACCTTGCGGACGTACTCGGCGGACAGTGTTTTCTCGGCGTCGGCGGACATCGAAAGACTGTAAGCGACACCCCAAGCACCAGTGGGGCCGGCCTCCGGCCGGTCGGCGGCGGCTCGGACTTCTGTGCCCATTGCTTTCGCCTCGTTCGGCCGCCGGACCGGCTGGAAGCCGGTCCTCCTGCCTGGTGGTCGCCGCGGCCTAGCAGTCTCCTACGCCTGAATCCTCTGTTCTCGCGTACAATTTCTTGATGTCAAATGGCACGCCCGAGCTCCTGAAGCGAATCACCCAAACTCCCGGTGTTTGTGGAGGGCGGCCGTGCATTCGGAACATGCGAATCCGCGTCGCCGACATCCTCGAGATGCTGAGCAACGACGTCACGCACGCCGAGATCCTCAAGGACTTCCCCGATCTTCAGCCGGACGACCTGCGTGCCTGCCTGCTCTTCGCGGCACGGCGGACCACCTTTCCACAGGTGGCGGCGTGAAGATCTGGACCGACGCCCAGTTCCCGCCGTTGCTTGCCGGTTGGATCACGAAGACATTTCAGGTCGAGTCGTCAAATCTGGATGCCTTGGGCCTTCGCCAAGCGTCGGACGCGGACATTTTCCAGGCCTTGCGCACGCCCGGCCAGGTCATCATGACTCGGGACGAGGACTTCGTTGATCTCGTCACGCGACTCGATCCCCCGCCGCAAGTTCTTTGGGTGACCAGCGGCAATCTCACCAATCGCGCGATGGGCGAACTGCTGACGCGCACGCTCCCCGCGGCGATGGATCACCTGTGCCGAGGCGAGCCCGTCGTCGAGATTCGATGATCGCCAAGCGGAGCGAACAACGGGTCCATGGTGCCAAACCGCCGGGGCCTGGCAGGCCCTGCCCCCGGCGAACTACTTCCCGCGCTGCGCTGCCGCGAAACGCAGTGCGGCCTCGAAGCCGTCCACCATCTTGGGGATGCTGTACTCCACCGCGGCGGTGTGGTGGGCGCTGGCCGCGAGTTGCTGCAGGCGCGGGCGGTCGCTGAGTAACTCAATGACCTTGGCGGCCAGATCCTGCGTGTCCTCGTCGCGGAAGGTGGCGCCATTGGGGGTATTGGCGGCGGCCCCACGCTCGCGCGTGGGGTTCGTGGTGGCGAACACGTCGCGGATCACATCAAACTCCGGCCCGTGCTTGCTGGCGTTGTTGCAGGTGATGACCGGTACGCCGTAGCCCATGGCGTGCAACGCGCTCAGGCCCATGTGGCTGGGGAAGACCATGAGATCGCTGGAGAGGAACCACGGCGCGATGTTGGGTTCGCCGTAGACGGCGCCGAGGAAGCGGACGCGGGCGGCGTGTTCGCTGTTCAGCCCCAGCCGCGTCGCCTGTTGCTGCAGCGGCTCCAGCTCGCTGCCGGCACCGATGACGACGAGCTGCACACCCGGGTGTGCCGTGGCGATCGTCGGCAGCGCGTCGAGCAGCATGTCGAGCCGGCGCAGCGGATCGAGCCGGGCGACGAAGATCAACACCGGACCTTGCTCAAGTTTGTTGTCGCGCTTGAACGCGGCGAGGTCGGCCGGGCGCGACAGCCAGTCCTGTCGAGCGGCCTGGATCTCGGATTGGTCCACGCTGTTGGGCGCGACGAAGACCCGCTCGGGCGCAAAGCCGTCGGTGATCAGGTCTTGCCGCGCCGACTCGGAGTAGACCAGCACGCAGTCGGCCTTGTGTCCGATCCAGTTGCGCAGGCGGCGGCGGAAGGCGGTCTCGTTCTTGGAGAAGCCGTGTCCGAAGAGGACGACGCCGCAGTTCTTTTTGTGGGCCTTGCGGATTGCCAGGGGCAGGCTGAGCACCCGGGCGTTCCAGTTGAAGACGATCGCGTCGGCCGGCACGCGGTCGAGGGTCTGGAGCGATCCGGGGCTCCAGAACAGCGGCGGGCGCTTGAGCAGGGTCTTGGTGGCGGTGAAGTGGGCATCGATCCCCACCGGCTCGACGTTGGGCACGTATCCGTCCGAGGCGTACTCGAGGTGAAACGTGAGACCCGGTCGACGTGATAACTCCTGCCACGTCGGCAAGCGGTACCGAGCGAGGGCCGGCTCGCACACAGTGACCCGAAGTTGCGCGTTCGGCACGCCGGTCGCGGCCTCTGCCGGGGTTTGGGCGGGTGAAGACACGGGCGTGGAGGATAGAAGATCGCGGTCAGTCACGCCGAACACGCCCCTGCAAAGAGCCGATGAAGACGCCTGGGAACGCCGCTGGACGGGGCGGTTCAACAGGCACGGATCGCTATAGTCCGGCCCGTTTTTTCGGACCGGAGGGTCCTTCCGCCGCACACTTCAACGTTCCGCGGCGTAGCAGTTTTCCGGAGCTCAACAGGCATGGGTACGCACGCCGACCAGCTTCGCAACAAGATCGAGTCCAAGCAAGCGGGG